>Ga0182024_10012824_pt1 | contig 16502 bp, 14 predicted proteins | sample P32metaG_FD_120480 | JGI IMG/M metagenome (GOLD analysis project Ga0182024, IMG submission 120480) | Permafrost microbial communities from Stordalen Mire, Sweden - P3-2 metaG (Illumina Assembly) | ecosystem: Environmental > Terrestrial > Soil > Wetlands > Permafrost | place: Sweden: Stordalen... | reverse complement strand
GCGCAGCGCAGCCGCGCGCCAATTCAGCGCCTGGCGGATGTGGTGGCGTCCTATTTCGTGCCGGCGGTGGTCCTGGTGGCGGTATTGACGTTCATCGCGTGGAGTGTGTTTGGTCCGGAACCGAAATTCGCGCATGCGCTGTTGAGCGCAATCGCGGTGCTGATCATTGCCTGCCCCTGCGCGCTGGGGCTGGCCACGCCGATGGCAATCATGGTGGGCACCGGACGCGGCGCGACCGCGGGAATCCTGATCAAGAATGCGGAGACGCTGGAGCTGCTCGAAAAAGTGGACACGATCGTGGTGGATAAGACCGGGACGCTGACCGAGGGGCGGCCGAGAGTGACGCACGTGGAGGCCAGCGGAGCCTGGAGCGAGGACGAAGTGCTGCGGCTGGCGGCGAGCGTGGAAGCATCGAGCGAGCATCCGCTCGCGGCGGCCATTGTGGCCGCGGCCCGCGAGCGCGGGTTGCGATTGGGGAAGGTGCAGGGATTTCAGTCCGAAGCTGGCGTGGGCGTGCGCGGCGAGGTTGACGGAAAAAAGATCGAGGTGGGACGCAGCAGCGGCATTGATCCGGGCGCCGGGCACGGGGCGGTTTCGGCGGAATTGGCGCGGCAGATCGTGCAGCAACGGCAGGCGGGACGAACAGTGATCCTGGTCACCGTCGACGGGGTTCCGGCGGGAATGCTGGCGGCTGGCGATGCGATCAAGAAGTCCACACCGGAAGCGATCGCGCAGCTTCACGCTGAAGGAATTCGGATCGTGATGCTAACCGGGGACAACGAGCGGTCGGCGGAAGCGGTGGCACACGAACTGGGGATCGATACCACGGTGGCGGAACTGCTGCCGCAGCAAAAGGGCCAATGGATTCACAAGCTGCGGGCGGAAGGGCGCATCGTGGCGATGGCCGGCGACGGAATTAACGACGCGCCGGCGCTGGCGCTGGCGCACGTGGGAATCGCAATGGGCACCGGCACCGACATCGCCATCGAGAGCGCGGGAATTACGCTGGTGAGCGGCGACCTGCGCGGAATCGCGCGGGCCCGAACGCTGAGCCGCGCGACCATGCGGAATATTCGCCAGAATTTGTTTTTTGCTTTTGCGTACAACAGCCTGGGCGTGCCGATCGCGGCGGGCGTGTTGTATCCGTTTTTCGGATGGCTGCTAAGTCCGATACTGGCCAGCGCGGCGATGACGTTCAGTTCGGTGTCCGTCATCGCGAACGCGCTGCGCCTGCGCCGCCTGCCGTTGTAACGAACCTAATTCTGGCCTGCCCGATTTCACGTTTTTTGACGGCCCCACTTTTCCCCGATTTTGCGAAGGGTGGGTATTCTAGCTTTAGTAGTTGAAGGTGGGTGCCCAAAGACATCGGGTTTACGTACGGGATTTTGGCGCAGGGTTCTACGGTTCACGATTCTACGTTTTTTGGGTGGCCCACTCTTCCCTGGTTTGAGGAAGGGTGGGTCTTTTGACCACAACTTCCGGTAGAGTGGGAACGCGCGTCATGTATTGCCAGGAATTTCCGATTACGACTGGAACGCGAATGGGCAGTCCCGCGAAAAAACACTACTGGCATGGCTTATCGAAGGTTTCGCGGGCGCGCTGTGAGAACTACGGACGGCCGTCAATCTTGCGTAGTGCGGCCATCGCAGCAACGTCAGGCTTCACGACTTTCTTCTTCGGCTTCTTCTTTTCACGGCCTTTTGCGTCTTTGTTTCCCATGCGCAGTAGCTTGCCACAATTCCCTGCGCATTTCCAGAGACGGTGGAATTCGAGATGAGTGGGCAAGGCAGCTACCCCCCGAGCCGCGAACCGAGCACAAGCCTGCTATAATTTGGGCATGACATTCATGACCATCACTTACCAGTTGCAGAATCCGCTGGGCCTGGAAAATTACCGTGCGCTGGGACAATTCGCGAACACTTACGGGCTGAAGCGTTTCCGCGTGGATGCGAAACGGAACTGGCTGCACTTTGACTACGACGCATCGCGGCTGAAGGACAGCGTGGTGCAGCATGTGTTGCGGGAAGCGAAGATTCCGGTGTTGCGGGAAGTTCCGCGCGAAGAAGTTCAATAGAGATTCGACAAGAATTTCGTTTTTTGTGCATGTTGGCAGTACCAGCGGAAAAAAGAAGAGAGGCCCCCGGTTTGGGTCCGGGAGCCCTCGCCAGGCGGCGTTCCTAAATCCGGCCTAGCCGAGACCGCATCATGGGATCATCCATCCTAGCTTCCCTCTCCGTGGCTGGTGGGAACGACCCGACCAGCTTGGGGGCAGCCCCCTTCCTTCTCGGCTGCCTTGTCGCTAAGGCCGTGCTGGAACGGGGCCCAATGCCTGGGATATACGCAAGATGGTGGCTCAAATTGCAAGGCTCATAAACTCCGGATGTGCTTCATTTTCAACGCGAGCCGATGGTGCGCGCGTTGCTGCGGTCCGATTCGAAACTCGATTCGGGAACAGCGTGCCGAATCGGACCGCTCGCTCCGGTTAGCCCATCTCGCTGCTCCCTCGGTTCCGGCGGCGCGCTGGCTATCCCCGCGTGAAAACCGCATCGGGACAGTCGGCTTCGAAGGGCCACCGCGGGTCTCGCGAAAAGGTATTTCGGGTGGAAAAAGACGGCGCGCGCTAGCTTGTTCTATAATGCGGAAGACCGGCATAATAGATCAGGCGGTGGGGCTCGATGAAGCGTTGGAGTATGGCGATTCCGGCAGCTTTGGTGGTGGCAGCAGTGGTGTTGCTGCTGGTGGGCGGCCGTACGTCGCGTCCGCTGTGGGCACACACCGCTGTCGCCGGGGCAGCGCATCCCGCAAAAGCACCGGCCGTACCCGCAAAGGCGTCCGACTCGGGCGTCGTTTTGCGTTTTGTGAAAAATCCCGAACCGATGCCGCCATTTTTGGTGAATGACCTCGACGGCAACCTCATTTCGTCAGCGGCCCTGCGCGGCAAAGTGGTGATCGTGAATTTCTGGGCCACCTGGTGCCCACCCTGCCGGGAAGAAATTCCCGAACTGGTGGACCTGCAAACCCGTTACAAGGATCAACTGCAGATTATCGGCGTCTCGGTCGATGAAGATGTGCCGGCCAGGGGAGTAAAACAGTTTACGGAGAAGTTTTCGATCAATTTTCCAGTGGTGATGGCCAGCCCGGCGCTGATGCGCGAGTATGAGGGCGCGTCGGCGCTGCCCACGAATTTCGTGATAAACCGCGACGGCCGCGTGGTGCAGAAGCATGTGGGGGTGTTTCCGGAAGAGTTGTACGACCTGGAAGTACGCTCGCTAGCGGGCCTGCCGGTGGATGCGAAAGTGGAAGAATTCACCGATGTGGGTCAGATTTTTCTGAGCAAAGTATCGAATGCCACCGAGCTGCCGGACGTGGACATGAGTAAACTCACACCGGAACTCAAGAAAGCAGTGCTGCGCCGATTGAACTCGGAAGGCTGCGCGTGTGGGTGCAAACTGACGCTGGCGCAGTGCCGCATGATCGATTCGGCGTGCGCGATAAGCAAGGGGATGGCGGCTAAGGTGGTGAAGGAAGTATTGAACGGGCCGGCTCCGCTGCCTGCGCCGTCGGAAGCCCCGGCCGAACCGGATTAAGAAATCTTCAGTTGAAAATACCAACGCGGGCGATGGCCCAGCGCGTCTCCGAAAAGCCCCGCGACGACGCCCCGTACTTAATTCCTGCGCTAGATGCAGCGCTCCGGAGCGATCGAACCGGAAACGGTGCTAACCCCGCCGCTCGCGGATCGGACGTTAGTGGCGCCGTTCCCGGTGGGCGCTCCATCATCTTGCCGCGCCACATGGGTGACCGGCTGACCTGCTGGCCGAAGAACTGACCCGAGTTGCCCCGGCGCCGCCCGATTACCAGGCGAGGCCGGGGCGATAAATGCGCGGGAAGCTCATTACTGCTGGGCGCAGGGGTTGGCCCCCGGGTGCGGAGCAGGAGCCTCGGACGAGTCTGCATCACCGGAACGGATGGCGTCGCGGCGTGCTCGCTGGCATTCCTTGAGCGCCTTTTGTTGTTCGGGGGTCAGCCAGTCGGAAAATTGCTGCAGTTCGGCGAGGCGAATTTGTCTCACCTGCTGCGCTTTTTCCTTAGGAGTCAACGAAGTATCGGTGCACACGCCGGCGATCTGGGACCTGGTCTTCTCTTGAATGGCTTGGCGCTGTTGGAGTTCGGCGCGGGTGATGCCCGCCTGGCGCCAGCAAGGGCCAGCAGGGCCGGTTCGAGCTGCTGGCGGCGCTGAATTCTGATCGCCTGAACCTGCATCCTGACTGGAATTGGCAGCCGGCGGATCGGATTGCGCTTGCTGCGCGCGCGGTGTTGCCGGAGCGATGGCGGCCAAGACGGCGAACGCGGTCACGATCATCTTCAATTGAATTTTCACGGTGGGCCCCCTGGAATGACTCCCAACAAATCCTGCCAGTCACTATGGAGAAACACCGCGCAGTGGGGAAAGTTGTGGCCACGGTTCATTCGTTTCCGCGTCCAACCGGTCAAAACTTATTGCACGTTGCAGTCGAAGACTCCGGTAACGATGTGGCCCGAATGTTTCATCTGCACGAACAGGCGGTAGGTTCCGGGCTTGGGGAATCCGTACGGAAATGTGACGGTGGCGGGCAGCCGACCATCGGTCGTGGGCATCGACATCGCCATCGGCGACGACGATACCGGCACAGCTGGTTGGGCTGGCGACGCTTTTCCCGATTCCAGAGATTTTTCGGCTAAGGATAGCGCGGCCATCGAAACGGTGCCGTCGGGATGGATGTGCGCGAAGACGGAACGGTCGGAGCGCACGATTTCCATGTGCCCGGCCATGCTGAGGAAAGGCTCTACATCCGTCGCTAGCCTACCGTCGGGAGCTTCCAGGTGGTAACGGAGCATGAGCAGGCGATTCGATACGAGCTGCAATCCGTCGCGTTCCCACACCATGCGGTAGCCATCCGGAAATGTTTCGGAGACGGACTGCGTGGCGACATTCGAAAGCGGCGGCGCGACCGTTTCGGAATCATCGCCGGATAGCGGCTTTCCGCTGATCTGCGGCAGATCGATTTCGGAAATCATGGTATCCGGGAATCCGGAAGATCGAACGATATCCGCAAAAACCTGGTAGTGACCTGCGGGCAGTGGCGGCAGATCGTCGACGAAATTGTAACCGGCGAAAGTGCGCAGACTCAGGTGGTTCAATGGGTGAAGGGCCGGAACGAGCTGGTCGTGACCCACGGGCCGAGGCGGCCCGTCGCCGACCAATTCGTTGCCAGCGATTTGACGCGGATGCAGGTGATAGAAGCGGTCCATTCCCGGAGTGCGGATCAGAAACAAATGCATCAGGTAGCCATGATCAGGGATCAGAGCGGTGTTCACAGCGTCGGGCCGGGAGCTGTGCCATTGGGAATCACCGATATGCAACTGCAGTGTGTTGGCGGATTGCAGCGAAACTTGCAGTGCTGGCGGGGCGTAGATCATTCTTCGCGAGTGAGCGCTGGCGGTCTGTTTCCACCAGATGTTGCCGCCGGTGAGAGCCGCTAGCAGCACTGCGGCGGTGACAGCCATCGCCAGGCGGGCTCGGCGGATATTTTGAGTGCTGGGCACCTCGCCGGGCGCGAGCGCGCCTTCGCGGCGGGCCGCGCCAAAGATGAAGATTAGCGCCACGACGATCAAGGCCATCAGCGCGACCAGCAGCGCGGCGAGGGCCTTGGTCATCGGCAGAGTGCCGCGAGCAAACGCGGGAACCGGGACCGAAGTGGCGCCAGTGCCCTGGGGTCCGTCCACGTTAATCTGGATTTGCCACGAGCCGGTGGACATCAGCCACATGTTGCCGGAAAAAAATTGTGGGTCGCCTTTGGAACGTACCAGGGCGTCGGGAACCGGAGGATACTTCGATCCCGGGCCAAGAATATAAAGCGGAACCGCGTGGACCTGTTGCACGGCAGGGTCGGCACTGCGCACCTCAATATCCGCGATGCCCGGGATCACTCCGGGAGTGCGCACGGTTACGGTGATCGGGTAGGGCCCTGCCTGGCCCTGGAAATAGACGTCGGGGCTGCCGACATGGGCCCCACACGGCGCAGCCAGCAGCAACGGCACGGTTAGCAACACAAACGCAATGGGCAGAACGCCGCGCATGGTCGGGTCCCTTATCGCTGCAAGCGGCGCAACATCCCGCCGAAGGCTAGGCCAATGCGCGAGGAAATGGTCGCGGTGGTGAGCGCGATCAACAACCCCAGCCAGAACCACCAGCGGCTCGAAGCTGAGGCCGCGAATTCCCAGAATTCGTGATAGTCCTGCGGCCGCATGTAATAGCCAAAATATTTCATGCCGAAAACCCAATTGCGCGCGAGGGGTGAGACCATGAAGTCCGCAGAAGGCCATTGCACAGCGATGAGCGTCGCCAGATAGCTGGGCCCAAGAATCATGGCCTGCAGCCACCGGTTGCGGTTTTCCAAACGGTTCACCAGAAAATCGATAACCAATGCCGGGCCGATCAGCAGCAGCGGAAAGGTCATCGGAACCATGTGCGTGACGCGGGTGTACACCGGACCCAGCTTCGGGTCGGCGGGAAAGAGCGGCAAGATCCATAGTTGCGCTACGCGGACAAACATGTAGATCGACGCGATCGTCGTGGCGGCCCATCGGTAGCGGCTGCCCACTGCGAGCGCCACCAAAATACACGGAACACCCAGGCACAGAGCGCGATAGAAGGACGCACCGTGCATCATCGCCGGTTGGATCAATTCCTCCAGAAGGATAGTGTGCAGCGAAATCATCAGGCCGCCGACCACACACATCAGCCACGTCAGACGTTCACGGATCAGACCCTCGGAGCGGTTGCGGCGCGCCACGATCATCAACAGCGTGCCGAGGCTGACGCCGAGAATTCCCTGCCCCAGAACCACATGGGGCGGGCTGAGGATTTCGACGTCCAGACCGAAGGAGTTGTGCCACCAGTTATCGAACGGCGCGGAAGTGACCATCACCACTCCGCCCCAGCAAGCCAGGAATGCGCCGGTCGGTCCGCGGAATCCCCAGACCTTGATGGACGCTGCTTGCGCCGCAGCGTCCGATCCGAAGGTGGTGGAGAAAATCAGGTAGGCTGAAGTCCAAGCCGCCAAAATACCGCTAAGTTGGATGCACAAGTGCGCCGGAGTCCAGAAAGTGTCGCGCCCAATGGTCATGTGCCAGGAAATGTCCCAAATCAGGCCGGTGACGATGAAGGCCACACCACACCCGGCCGCCCACAATTCCCAGGGGATGGCGGCGGCCCCGGTGCGCGCCTGCGCTGGAAACGTCGCCGAAGCGGGGAAGGCAGCTTGTGCTCTTTGGGCCATTCGCAAAACTCCTGCAAACAGCATAGCAAAGGGGTACGGGATAACAAGGCAAGCAGCGCGGTATTTCCAACTCTTTACAGTGGGGTAGATCGGGGACGCGCGTTCTTGGTGGGACGGCGAAGAGAGCGCTAGAGAATATTCACGGCGCGCGCGGCGAGCAGCGCGACGATTATCAAAGAGATCAACGATTGCAACATCGTCCCGAATTTTGCCCAGCGCGATAGCACTGCGGTATCGGTGGGCGAAAACGCGGTGCTGGTGTTGAAAGCGAGGAACAGGTAGTCCATGAAGTGCGGGGACCAGGTCTCATGGCGGCGCTCGTTACTTAGCATTTGCGGGAAGAGAAAGGAGCTTTCCAGGGTCTTGCGTCCGCGGTCGCGCTTCATGGGTCCGCCGGAATCCAGCAGCCAGTACCACATGGCGAAAACCACCACGTTGGTCATCCACAGGGCTACCGCCGAGCGCAGCATGTCTTTCGGTTGCTCGCGATGCTGTGGCAGCCCCTGGATCAGAAAAGCCAGCGCCGCAATCAGAGCAACGGTGATCGCACCGTTGGCGATGAAAACCAGGATCCGAGTGACGTCCAGACGGCCCCAGTGGTAGGACACGGTGATCGGGATCATCAAAAAGAAAAGGACGGCGAGCAATAGCCAACTCGGACCCACCGACAGCGGTTCCGGCAATGCCAGGCACACGCCACCCGCCGCGAGCATCGCGACGAAGGCCGGCCATCGGGGTTCGCGGGTGATTTCGTTGATCATAAGTTGGGGCGAGAAGCGCGCGCAAAGTTTAGTACATTTTCGGCCGCACCCCAAAACGCAGATGGACGAACAAAACCCCGTTCCCTATTGGAATGATGGAGCCACGCCAGCGCGGGGCGCGGGAGAAGCCTGCTGGAATCGATTCGCGGTATAATGCGGGCGGGCGAAATCCACACGAAAAGGGGACGCCGTGAATCGATGTGAAAAAGCAGGGCTGCGAACACAAATTATACTTGGGGTGATCTTAGTGATGGCGACATCTTTGTTTGCCGCTGCAAAGTTCTACTCGTTTACACTGCCGTCGCTGGACGGCAAGCCGGCGCCGCTATCCGCTTACCAGGGCAAAGTGGTTCTGGTGGTGAACGTGGCCAGCCGCTGCGGCTTCACGCCACAATACACCGCGCTCGAAGCGGTCTACGAGAAGTACAAGGATCAGGGCCTGGTGATCCTGGGATTCCCGGCCAACAATTTCGGCCATCAGGAACCGGGAACGAACGAAGAGATCAAGACCTTCTGCCAATCGAAGTACAGCGTAACGTTTCCGATGTACTCGAAAGTGTCGGTGCTGGGAGACGATCAGACCCCGCTGTATCGCTACCTGACCACCGAAGCGAATCCGTCGCTGACCGGCGACATTAAGTGGAACTTCACCAAGTTCCTGGTGGACCGCAACGGCAACGTGGTGCAGCGCTTTGAATCCAAGGTAACCCCCGACTCGCCGGAAGTAACCGGAGCGATCGAGAGGTTGCTGGCGTCGAAATAAACCAGTGGCCCTGGAAATCGTACAGGCCGGCGCGCCGGTGCTCCGCCAGCGGGCGCGGCGTTTGACCCTGGCCGAGATCCAAAGCCGTGAAATTCGAAAACTGGTGGATGAAATGCGGGAAACGATGCGGTCGGCCCCAGGTGTGGGGCTGGCCGCACCGCAAGTCGATCGTTCCGTGCAAATCGCGGTGATCGAAGACCGCCAGGAATATCTAAAGGACGCAACTCCAGAACACCTAGCCGAGCGAGAACGCCGGCCACTCCCCTTCCACGTGATCATCAATCCCCAAATTGTGGCCCTCGGCGACGTGCGCAAGGAATTTTTCGAGGGCTGCCTGAGCCTGGCGGGATTCACCGCGGTGGTTAACCGTGCATACCGGGTGCGAGTCGACTGCATGGATGAGCGCGGGAAGGCGAAGCAGATCGAAGCCAGCGGATGGTACGCGCGGATCCTCCAACACGAAATCGATCACCTCGACGGCACGCTGTACCTCGACCGGATGCGCAGCCGCACCTTCTGCACACTCGATAATTTCGGCCGGCATTGGAAATCCAAACGCGCGGAAGACGCGGTGGCCGCGGCGGGCGAAACGGCTCCGCCGGTATGAACAACCCCCTCGGCACGGTCCTGCATGACTCATTCCGCGTGGGCATAACCCTGAAGGGCCTCGACGGCCTGCTGGAAACGTTGGGAGGGATACTGCTGCTGGTGGCCCGCCCGGAATTGCTCGCTCGCATCGTTGCGTACATCGGCAACAGCAACTGGCTATGGGACGTGAACGGCTATGTCGCCGATCACTTTCTGCAGGCGTCGGAGCGACTCAGCAGCGGTGGAAAAATGTTTGCGGCGGTGTTTCTGCTGGCCCACGGGCTGACGAAAGTGATTCTGGTGGTGGGATTGTGGTTCGACCGACTGTGGGCCTATCCGCTGATGATGGGAGTGGTGTCCGCGTTCATCGTTTTCCAGATGCATCGCTTCGAACGCACTCATTCCGCGACAATGTTGATATTCAGCGTATTCGACGCGCTGGTGATTTATCTCACTTGGCGGGAGTACCGTCTGCGATTGCAGGGCGAGGGAAGCTCGGCGAAGTAGGGAGCGAATGATCCATCACCAGACGGTTGTGCTGAGTCCGGTTCCGCTGCTGGTATGGGCTTCGGTGGCCGCGTCATGGATTTTTTTCTGGATTGCTTTTGGTTTCCGGCGCCGGGCCCCAAAGGTCGGAGTGGCGCGGCGGCGCAGCCAATCCTTCTGGGGACTTTTTGTGCAGGGATGCGGGTACTTCATCGTTTTCGGTTTTCGACGTCGATTATTTACGCCGCTGGCGCCGATGCCCTACGCCGCTGAGATCGCCGTCGCGGTGATCACCATCGCCATCGCGCTGGGATCGGTCTGGCTGTGGCTGGACGCGATTCGCACTCTGGGCAAGCAATTCGGCCTGGTAGCGCGAGTGATGGAGGGCCACAAACTCATCACTGCCGGCCCGTACCGCAGAATGCGCAACCCGATTTATCTTTCAATGTTCGGCTTGCTGCTGGCGACCGGTTTGGCGCAAGGGACGTGGTGGGGGTTAGTAGCTGCCGCGCCGATTTTCCTGATTGGAACGGAAATCAGAATCAGCAACGAAGAGAGGGTGCTGCGCGAATCGTTTGGGGCGGAATTCGACGCGTACGCACGGCAAGTCCCCGCGATGTTCCCGCGAATATTCTGAGTTCGATCTCCACGTGACACGACCGGCGCGATTCTAGGAGCGGCGGAGAATCTCGGCGATGGCGATGGCGATTTGGCGGGCGCGGTCGACGTCGTTGGGACTTAGGGAGATCGCGGCAACTTTGGCGTGCCCGCCGCCGCCGTACTTCTCACACAGGCTGGCCAGATTTACCGGCCGGAGACTCTCCCGCCACGGGTTGGTGCCGACGGAGACTTTGCTGCGGACCGGAGACGCGGTGACGCCGACGGTGTAAAACGCTTCCGGAAACAAATAGTAAGGGATGAACTTGTTGTAGCCGTCCATCTCGAGATCGCTGAAATCAAAAAATATGACGCCGTCGCGGGACTTGGCACGCTCGCGAAATACATCCACCGACTGGCGGTGCCGTTCCAGGAGCTGCGGAAGGTGGCGGGCCACCAGCGGCATTTCCACGATTTCCCGCAGCGGCCGGTAGGCGATGTGCGGAATCAGTTTGGCGGACATGTCCGGCTCGGGCGCGTTTTCGATTACCAGCGCGAGCTGCATGGCGGGTTCGGCCATGCCTACGGCCACTTGCGCGGATTCAAACTGCGCGCCGTCGATCACGTCGCCCCAGTAAATCAAGTCCTCCAGAGGTGCGGCGTCAAAGCTGAATTTTTCGGCGGCCACGGTGGCGATAAATTTGGTGCACGATTTGAAATCAGGATCGAAAAACTTGCGCGGAGAATTTTGCTCGCGAAAGTGCAGGGCGTCGGCCGGGGTAAGAAACGCGCTCTGATGGTGGTCGAACCACCAGGTAAGCAGCGGCGAGCTGGAGTACTTGAAGTCGACGATGGCATTTTCGTCGCCGTCAAAGATAACGTCTTCAAAGGGCTTGGCGGCGGTGTGGGTCATGCCGGTGAAGGCGAAAGTGGCGTCGGGATTGATACGTTCCCGGTAAAAACGCGAAAAAATGGACGCGGAAGACGCGCCATCAAAACATTTATCGTGGAAGCAAACTCGCACCTTCACGAAACTCTCCCCCGTGGACGCCGCTCAACGAATTGGTGTGAACTGCGGAAAGCCCATTAGGATGGCGAGAGACGGAAAGAAAGTCAAGTGACAAGCGAGGGCGCCTGCGTCGGCAGGCCCTGCGCGAGAGACGCGAAAAGATTACTGTTTGCAGAGACTATCGGCGATTCCGGCCGCAATCGGCACACGAAACAGCACGCCCTGGTAGGCCTTCACCATGCACAGTATCCACAAGACGAAACCGACCAACCAGATCACCCCGTGGACGAATCCGATCACGAAAAAGAATATGCCCATGCCGCCGAACATACTCGCCAGATGGAACATCGTAAGCCCGATGTTCAAGATCGTGAGGCCACCGAAAATCACGATGGACTGCGCAGCGTGGAAGCGGACGAATGGCCGCTTATCGATGAGGAACAAAATCAGGCCGGTGATCCAGCCCAGGACGTAGGCCACGAATCCGGCGACATTTTCCGCCATGCCGGTGTCCGCCGTCTGCACCGGAGGAACATGGGCGACCTGGGCAGGAGCCGCAGCCGCACCTTGAGGCGCACCGCAATTGGGGCAAAATCCTGTTCCATCGGCAACTAACGTTCCACACTTCGTGCAATGTGGCATCAATGTCCTCCCAGGGGTCTAGCGATCTAATGAGGCGGCGAGGCTAGCAGAATCGCCGCCCAAAACGCAAGGGGGTCCTGGAACCCCCTGGAACACCCCGAAATCGGAGCTATAGCCGTCCGGTTAAGGCAAGAATCAAAACGATCAGCAGCACCAGGCCCAAGCCGCCGCTGGGATAGTAGCCCCAGCCCGCACTGTAGGGCCAAGACGGCAGCGCGCCGACCAGCAATAAAATAATGAGAATTAAAACGACTATGCCGAGTGGACTTCGCATTGCGTACCCTCCCCTGAATCCTGAAGAAAAAATCGAGCGCGACAAGATAACACCGTAGGTGCGGTGGACAGCAATCGGGAGAACTGTGTAGCGGCAAACAGATTTTGCAGTGTTGCGGCGCGGAAGAGCTGACGTCAGCGTGCCCGGCGGGCGGAAGGCGCACTGCTACGGAGCTGGCGAAGCGGATGCACGAACGTGGACGTGCGGATCGTCGATGACTTTTTGAAGGCGCGGACCGTCGAGCTTGCCTGATTGAAGGTCGGCGCGCCATGTCTCGTTGAAGACCAATTGCCCGCGCAGATCGACGTAATCGATTTTCAGGGACGCCCCGTCGAAAGTCAGGTTGGCGTGGCCGTTATAGCCCGCGTCAATTTTTTCGCCATTGTCGTAGCGGCGATTGTCCCAACCGATCACCGGGCAGTCCGCCTGGGGATGGCTGGCTCTCTCCACCGGCATTCCGCCGTGGCCGATGCAGCGCCCAAAAGTGCGAATGCCATCCGGCGGGCCGAACCAATCGTAGATCGCCATCTTATGCTCATGCCCCCAAAACCAGATCGCCGGACGGTGAATCGCGGCGGCGAGTTGCCGCGCCGGAATCTTGTACCAATCGCTGAATGCGGAATGGCTGCCGTGATGCGAGAGCAGAATCAGGCCGCGATTATCGTCGTTCGGCTTGACCACCGAATCGAGCCAGTCGAGAACGGGCTGAGCAATCCGGCAGTCGGGTTTGCAGTGTTCGTTGCGGAGGAGGGCCTGGATGTGTTTCAGGACGGGAAGTTTACCCCAGTCAAAGCCCGTGGAATTGTAGCCGGTATCGATGCCGATAATTTTCCAAAAATTATTTTCCAAGCAGAAAAAACTGGCCCATTGCCCGGGGCCACGGCCGCGATCGGCAGCCTGCGTTTCGCCGGGCGGCGGATTCAATCCCATGCGCGGGAGGATCGATCCGAAATAGCCCATGCCGCGCGCGTACATTTCGTGGTTGCCGCTCAGCGCGAAACTGCCTTTGGAGCCGAGGGGCCATTCGACCGGTTCATACGGGCTGGTTTTCTTGCCGAGAAAATTTTCGTCAATCTCGGTTTGATCGCCGACGTAGTAGACGTCGCCCAGGTGGATGGTGATGTCGGGATGAAACTCACGAATCCGATCGGCCACCATGTGCGCTTCGTCGGTTCCCGTGCCCCAGTCGCCGGAAAGGCTGATGGTGGCGCGATCGTCGATTGGGTGGATGCCGTTGCCATTTTCGCCGCTGGTGTAATCGCGAAACGCATGTTTCTTATGAAACCAAAAGCGCGCCACGTGAGGAATCCATTGCGTCAGGCGCGTGGGCAGCAGTGCGTTCAGCGGGCTATAGGCTTCCTCGGAGTAAGCGGAACCTCCGGCACGGAAGTGCGACGCCAGGCCCGAATGGAAAGCGCCGGTAAAGTTTCCGAGGTCTTTTCGTCTTTTGCTGGGTTCGCTGATCTTTCCCTCCCGGAGCGGCGCCTTTAGCTAGTGCGATTGCGATTCCCCAGCCGCGCGATTGGGTGCTGGCCGCGCCATCAAGTCCTTAAACATCTTGTAAAACTTGGCGGAGTCCAGGTCCTGCGGGAGGTGCACCAATTGCTCGCCGAGACCTGGCTGGTCGCCGGACTTCCAGACCAGCACGTTGCCGTAGGTCGCTCCGTGAGAAATATCGATGTCCATGTACAGCGTGATTTCCTTGGTAAAGACCGAGGGATCCAGCCAGCCAGCGACGGCCAGCTCGTCCCACATGTATTCTTCGTCCGCGTATTTCGCGATGTACTGCGATGCGGGGCTCGGAGACTTGGCGATCTCGGCGACGTAGTCCTTCTTCATGCGCGTCTTGATGGAGATATCCACGGTGGTGACGGTGATTTTGTGCCACGGCACAGTAAGCACCATGTGCACCGCTTCTGGATCCCACCAAAAGTTAAATTCGCGGCGATTTTCGGTGTTGTCACCAAACGGCGCGTCGGGGGCAACACTTCCTCCCATTACGACCAGCTCCTGCGCGAGATCCGGAACGCTGGGATCGATGCTGATCGCTTGCGCAAGGTTGGTGAGGGGACCACCGGCGTAAATGGTCACCTCGTGCGGATATTGGTGAACCATGCGGATGATGAAATGCGCAGCATCCTCGGTGGCCGGCTTGGTGGTGGGATTCCCCTCTTTGAGACTGGGGACCTCGAACGGGCCGTGGAAGTATCCGCGCTGGCCGCCTCCGGTGGCGACCCGGTTCCAGGCGCCTTTATAAGTGACTCGCCCGTAGATTTTTTCCCAGCGTTCGATGGTGTCCAGGCGGTTGATTAGCGGGTAGACCGCGCCTGGGTATACCGGGACATCGGTATGTCCGGTGAGCTCGAGCATGCGCAGGGTGTGCGCCATTTCTTCGTCGCGCCACATGTCGCCGCTGACGATGGTGATGCCGAGGGGTTCAACGTCGGGGGATTGCAAGAGCATCAGCATGGACTGCTGGTCAGTGGTGGCGGGACCACGGGCGTCTTGATCGATGATCACTTTGCGCTTGGTCTGTGCCGCGGACGGAAGCAGGCAAATCAGAACAGCCAGAGCCGGGAAAAGAATTTTAAATCGCATGCGGGGACGAGCTCCTTGGGGTCGGTGGAAGCCTCTCCGAAGCGCGGACTGCGGTGCTGCTCGCTCACGAGAGAAATCTAAGAGTGCTGGAGATCTTTCGCTCTCCAATTCCGCACTCAGACTACCAGACTCTATTTCGCAGAGCCAGATTTGCTGGCGTGCCGGAATTATCCGGCCATGTCGCGAGGTGCAGGAAGATTGCGCGCGAACTACAGGCTTTCATCGATTCTCGATTGGGCGCCGCTTTGATATTCATGGGGCGACATTCGACTTTAGTCTGCAGCGAGGTGCCCGATGGAACCAAACCCCACTCCCCGTGATCCGCAGCCGCAGCCTCCCCAGCCCGAAGTTCCGCCGCATCCTGAGCCGGCTACTAATCCCGCTACGCAGCCTGAAGTGCCTCCCAACCTGCCAAATGAGCCTGGGCTGCCAACGTCTACGGCGCAGTCTGCCGGTCGGGCAGCCAGAGAACCAGCCCTGTCGATCTTCGTCCTGCTTTGCCCGCCGCAGTGCGCCTTTCCTCTAATTTAGATAAGACCTTTTCGATGCGAAGCGTCTAAGTCTAGGGCATCCCGCCGCAAGAACCGGAAGTGACCGACCTGCGGGAGTCCGTTTGATGCGCTTTCCAATTCCGGGGCGACCGACTAGTCGGAGTAGGGATCATGATTGCTCACAACCCGCTCCACGGATCCGGACAAGCGGCACTACCGCATCCGGCTCTGGCCTTAGGTGACGACGCCCATGCGTCGCAGAGGATCAGGATGACAGACCGAAGGCGGGGGCCGCCAGCGAGTGATGAGGCGCCGCATGCGATCCCACAGGACGCGACCGTTCTGGCTGCGCGGCGACAGCGCGCGATACCAGAGCCGTCCGACTTGGAATCGGAAGATGTGCTGCGCATCGTGGTCCATGGGCACGCCGTAGTAGCGGATGTGTCCACGCACCACCGATGGCAACCAGTGGTCCAGTTTGGGGATGGGGTCGTGCATGCGTCGCTGCAGCTCGGCTTTCACCTCATTCAGCTGCGCCTGCAACCTTTGGCGTATCGTTTGGCGCAACACCGTGAACCGTCCATTACTCCTCTTCTTTACGCAGATATGCGTAAAGCCCAGAAAGTGGAACGTCTCCGGCTTCCCTTCTCCACGCGTTTGCCGGTTATGGATCGCGAACGGACCGAACTCCAGCAGTCGCGTCTTCTCGGGATGCAGTTCCAGGTGGAACTTGCTCATTCGTTCGGTGAGTTCCGCCCGAAACTGATCGGCATTCACCTTGCTGTTAAATCCAACCACAACATCATCAGCGAAGCGCACGACGATTACATCGCCGTGTGCCCGCTTCCGAGGCCACGCTTGGATCCACAGGTCGAATACGTAGTGAAGGTAGATGTTCGCCAAAAGCGGCGAGGCACTTCCGCCCTTCGGTGCATCCGATGGGGCCTTCCGCTTCTCCTGACAGCGTCGGCGTC
>Ga0182024_10012823_pt1 | contig 16502 bp, 13 predicted proteins | sample P32metaG_FD_120480 | JGI IMG/M metagenome (GOLD analysis project Ga0182024, IMG submission 120480) | Permafrost microbial communities from Stordalen Mire, Sweden - P3-2 metaG (Illumina Assembly) | ecosystem: Environmental > Terrestrial > Soil > Wetlands > Permafrost | place: Sweden: Stordalen... | reverse complement strand
CCGGCCAGCGCCTCGATGCGTTCCATGTCGTAGATGTGGACGTCGAGGGCGTTACCGATGGTGGTGACGGGCTGCTCATCCAGATAGACGCCGACCATCGCCGAGGAGCCGACCTTGAGGCCATCCGAGCCGTTGGTGATGCCGCGGAAATAAATCTGCGTCTGGCTCGGCCCCAGCGTCTGGAGGGCCACGCTCGGCAGGTATTTTGCCACACTGTCGAAATCCGTGACATTAAGGTCCTCGAGACGTTTGGAGTCCAGTGCCTCTACGCTGATCGGTACCGACTGCAGATTCTCCGAGCGTTTTTGCGCCGTGACGACGATTTCCTCGAGCGTGGTCGCCTCGTTTCCCGCCGAGCCGACCTGCTGTGCGTACGCGGCCGTTGCGCCGGCGAGCAGCGTGGATGCCATTTGCACTCCGGCCATTCCGCGACTCATCCGGTTCAATTTCCGCTTGCGGCTACGCGACATGGGCGACTTCCTTTGTCATTGGGAATGACGGGTAATGCGGCGGCTCGCACTTCACGATGGCTCCGGGGCAAGCAATTCGTCGATGGCGGCGGCAAACAGCCGATCGTGCAACGCCACGTCGGCGGTCGTAGAGGCGGGTGAGATGAGCACCATGTTGTGAAACGGAGTGATAAGGACACCGCGGTTGAGCAGGTACAGGTGTAGATAAGAGTCGAGCTCCCGGTCGACGCCGGCATGCGCTGCGGTGCCATTCATGGCCGGCTGCGGTTGGAAGCTGTACTCCACGCGACAACCGAGCTGCGTGACGTGCCAGGGCAGGCGCCGCGAGCCGATCAGCCGCTCGATCGAGCGACACAGTTCACCTGCCAGCGAAATCATCCGGTCGAATGCTTCCGCCGTCAGTACTTGCGCGAGTGTCGCGCGCATCGCCGCCGCCGACAGCGCATTGCCGGCCAGTGTTCCGCCCACGCCGCCGGTATCCTCGTAGTCGGCCTCGTGCTGCAGGCCGATTCTGTCCATCACCTCGGTGCTCATGCCGACAGCGCCGGAGGGGATGCCGCCGCCAATGCACTTGCCGATAGTCAGCATGTCCGGCTCCAGATTCCAGAGCCGGGTGCATCCGCCCGGGCCAGCAGAGAAAGTGTGGGTCTCATCGATGACCAGAAGTGTTCCATACCGACGGGTCAGGGATCTGAGGATTGAGTGATAACCGGCCACCGGCAACACGATGCCCATGTTCGTCATCGCGGGCTCGGCCAGCACGCACGCGACACGCTCGTCGGCGAGCGCCTGCTCGAGCTGCTCGACATCGTTGAATTCGATGGCACGGGTGGTCTGTGAGGGGTCTACCGCCGGCCCGACATTGCCGGCGCGCGACTGTGTGACGCCGCTCGGATCGCGAACGGCAAATGCCTCATCTACGGTGCCGTGATAGCAGTAGCTGAATACCAGGATTAACTTGCGGCCGGTGATCTGCCGGGCGACCCGCAGGGCACAACGGTTCGCGTCGGTCGCGGAGAGCGTGAACTGCCAGTGACCGAGGCGAAACCTGCGCGCCAGTTCCTCGGCCGCCCAGACGCCATCCTCGGTCGGCAACATCATCGTGATGCCGCGGGCCGCCTGCGCCTGTATGGCGTGCACCACGGCCGGCGGACTGTGGCCGCCCATGGCACCGGTGTCGCCAAGGCACAGATCCATATAAACGTGGTCGTCGACGTCGACGATGCGAGAGCCGATGGCTCGCTTGACGTACAGCGGGAACCCGCCGGGCCAGCGTGCCATCCACGGCATTGGTACGCCGCCCACCATCGAGGCCAGGGCGCGCTCATGTAACACGCGTGACTTGGGGTGGCGCGACGCGAACTGCTGCAGCTCGCGCGTCTTGAGCCGGCGCAGCCGCTCCCGATGCAGCGGCCGAAGGTCGGGCCCGCCGGGGCCAGCCGGACCGGCCTCGAGCGGCTCAGGCTGCAACGACACCGGACTGCCCGTTCGCGCTCACCATGGCGCACGATTCTGTACTTGTAGCGTCGGGTTGCCGTCCGGCGGCGAGGCGAGCGCATCCTTGAGCGGCCCCAGGTATGCCTCGTAATTGCGCCACTGCTCAATGCCGTCGCGATAAATGGGCTTGCGAACCTGCTCGGAGCTTGCCGTCCTGACCGCGCGCGCGTTTTCATAGAATCGCAGGCACCGATCGTCAAACGGCAGACCGCAATACTCGAGCAGTCGGCGCACTTCGGCTTCCGTATTATCGATCAAGGCTTCGTAGGCGACCCGATGTACGCGGCCCGGCAGCACCGCGTCGAAATGGGACATTAGTTCGACGTAGTCGCGATAGTACCGACCCAGCTCTTCGAGCGTATAGGAGAAGTTCTGACCACGCGCAAAGTGCTGCTTGAACGCCGAGAAACAACAGCCGAGCGGATGCCGGCGCGCATCGATGATGCTGGCATTGGGCAGCGCCAGCTGAATGAGTCCGACGTGCGCAAAGTTGTTCGGCATCTTGTCGATGAAGAACGGTGCGGCGCTCTTGCGGTGAATGCGCGTGCGCTCGAGGTACTGCTCACCGAGCTCGCGGCATTGCTGGGCGCTCAGGTCAACGAGCGCTTGCGGATAGGGTGCCGGCGTATTAGCGCGCGCGCGGCCGGTGAGCGAGCGGGCAATCGCCATCAGGTCCGGCAATTCCATCGTGCCTTCGACCGCCGGGTGGCTGGCGAGGATCTGTTCGAGCAGCGTCGATCCGGCACGCGGCAGGCCGACGATGAATATCGGATCGGGCGCCTGGGCGCCGAAACCTGCGCGTTGGGAGAAGAAGTCGGTATCGAGCAACGCCTTGGAGCGGCGCACCAGGTCGCTCAATTCGTCGGCATCATAGGAAACCTGGGCGCGGCGCCGCCGATTGCCTTGCGCATAGTGCTCAAACGAGGCCGGGTAGTCGCCGCCATCCTCCAGCGCCTTGCCGAGTGCAAACTCAAAAAAGCACCGGTCCTCGTCCGACAGGCCCGGGCTGCCAAGCTGTGATCTGATGGCATCAAGGTCGGCCGTCTGGAACCGGAACGTCTTCAGGTTCGCGAGGCTCCAGTAGGCCTCGCCCATTGTCGGGGCGAGTTCCAGGGTACGACGGTAAGCTGCCACGCACTCCGACTGCCTGCCGGCGGTCTTCAGGGCATGACCGTAGCTGATCCAGATCTTGGGCTGATGCGGGTACTCGGCGAGCAGCTTCGCGTAGATGGCGATTGACTGCTCGTATTCTCCAATCGTGCCGAGCACCGCGGCCTTAAGGTTGCGATGACTCGGATTACACGGATCCTGCGCGAGCAGTCGGTCGACCTCGCGCAGCGCCACGGCCGCCTTGGCCTCACGATGCAGAATCAGCGCGTAATTTTGTCGGGCCGCCGTGAAGCTCGGTGCCAACTCCAGTGCGCGTGCAAGCAGCGTTTCGGCGTCCAGGTATCGGCCGAGGCGGGCTGCAACCTCCGCAAGCATTCGGATCGCGGCCACGTCGGTCGGAAATCGCCGCAGGTGATTGCGCAGCAGCGTCTCCGCCACCGGAATGCGATTGTCACACAGCGCCGCGGCCGCCTGCAGCAGTTGCGGATCGTGCGTGGCCGCCTGGATCTGGCGTGCGTGAGCGGCATCTGCCCCAGCGGCATCGCCGATGGCGGTCAGATGATCCGCAAGCGCTCGCCAGGCATCGGCAAAATCCGGAGTCAGTGCCACTGCGCGTCGCAGCGCCGCCAGCGCCGCATCTCCTTGACCCGCCTGCGCCAGCGCCAGACCCGACTCGTACTGTGCGGCCCCCCACGCTGGGAAAACATCGCACAGCGCCTTGAGTATCAGTACCGCTCCGGCCGCGTCATTGCACAGGCGGCGCGCTGCGCCGGCCACGAGCATCGCCTGGGGATGATTGGGGCTGACCTTGAGAATTTCCGCGGCCTGCTCCGCCGCGAGCGCCGGCTCGGATTCCAACAGGCGCAGCGCATGCTGAAGCGCTACCTCCAATGTGCCCACTGGTTCCGAGTTACTGTTCACGCAGATGTTCCGTGCGGGTACAAAGCCGGTCGAGCGGCGGCCGGCTGACAAGCGCGCGGCGCGAGCGTTTCCGGTGCCGAATCCGGCAGCCGTCAGGTGCAGTGCAGGTCCCCGTCAGCGCGCGATTTTGTTCCAATCCGACATCGCCCCGTCGTCGCTGTCCAGTATACCCCGCGTTGATGGGGCGCCACCCGACGATCCGGGCAATCCCGGTTGCGGACGATGGCATGCCGAATGTCGATGCGCCCGCGCTGCCGAGTTTAGTGTGCCGATCGTGACGCCATCAATTCACGTACGCGCATCGGCGCACGTGCGCGCCGCTGCGCCGGATCTTCGGCAGCTGCGCCATTACAGAGATTGCGTCGGCCTATAGGCGGTCGTGTATTACCGCACCGTCAGATTAGCGCCGGTGACAATGTCTTCTCTGCCACGTCGGTCTCGTTCACGTTAGCCTGTTCCTGCGCGCTGGCCAGTTCCGCTTGAACGTTGGTGGCCTCCGTGGGTAGTGCCTCGACCGGGCGCGGGGGCTGCGCCATTGCCACCTGCGGTGCTGCCGGTAGATCACCCTTACCCTGCGCGCCATGTAATGCCTCAAGGCCTGCGTCAAGTTTGGCGCGAAAGCTGTTGTGCATTTCCTGTAGATCTTCCAGCGACACACTGACCTGCGCGCCAGCCGGACAGTCCGCCTGCCGACTGCTGCTCACCTTCAGATCCGCCGCGGTCGCGTCCTTGGCAGGTGCTGCATTCAGCTGCAATACATCACCGGGGGAAACGGCGCATAGCTGGCCGCCGGCTGTGGTCACATTAAGGGGCGCGCTGACCACGAACAGATGATTACGCACCAGCACCTGCGGCAGGCCGTTGGTCGCCGCAGCCCGCTCCGGATCCGAGGAGCTGGCCATTTCGATGTTCAGCTGCTGCTGCACCTGGGTGCCGAGGGCCTGCTTGATTTGTGGCGTTATCGGAGCGGTCGCAGGTGCCTCGATCGAATCAGACGCGCTCGCGTCGCTGCTGGCGTCGGCGGCCTGGACGGCCCTCTGCGGTGGCTGAGATTCCATCTGAAAGGCTTCCGACAGGGTCTGCGCCAGGATGAAATCCGTCAGCAGCCATGGCGCGCCGGCATAGGTCGGCGAGGTAGTAAAGTAGCTCCCATAGTAGGCGTGCCATGGCGCTGCGGTTCCCGGCCAGGCATGCGCTACCGGTGCCTGCCACTGCTGCGACGCCCAGCCATAGAAGGCTGGGCTATAAGCGACGGTCGGTACGTAGTTAACCAGTGCGACGCCGTGATAATTGTACGGGGCAAACAGTCGCGTGTAATGAGCATTGCCCACGGCATAGGTTCTTTGTACCAGCGAGCGATTGTTGCGGGCGATGGTGCGCTGCAGGTAGCCGGTATGCGGTCCGGTACTGAACAGCACCGAATTATCGGGCCGGCGTACAACCACGGTGCGCTGCCCGTGCGAGAAGCGGGCGATGTCCATGGTGGGCGTGTGAACAGAGCGAATCTGGCCGTTTGCTCCGAACGCCGCCGTCTTGCCACCGCCTACGAAGGAAGCGAGGGTCCCATTCGGGCGCACGTCAAACTGCCGTCCGTCAGGGGTTGCCACGGTGAGGCTGCCATCGTTACGGCTCGTCACCTGGCCGGACGGAATCGGCCGCTTGTTGATCCCGGCGAGATTCTTGCGCGTGGAATTTATATCCCGCAATACGGAAGCCGAACCCGCAGAGGTCAACTTCATGCTGCCGTTCGCCGCGCGCGCGGCGACCCAGGCGGGAGGAACGCTGTAGACCGAATGTACCGCTGATCTCGGCGGTGCGGTCGCGACGCGTGGCGCGGATGCGGACGCCGGGCTTGCGGCCGTCGACGAAGTGCCGGCCGCACGCGATGTCGTGCTTTGGTTCTGCTGCGCCACGTACGGGGTGCGCGTAGCCGCCGTGGCTGGCAGCTGCGTCTGCTGCTGCCCGGTGCGTTGCTGAGCCTGTTGCTGCAGGTGCTGTTGCAGACGCTGCTGGGCAGTTTGCTGGCCTTGCTGCTGAAGCTGCTGTTGAGCGCGCTGCTGAGCAGTTTGCTGGGCCTGCAGCTGGGCCTGCTGCTGGGCACGCTGCTGCGCTTCGTTGGTCAGGCATTGGCGTTGCAGCGTCGCATCAGTGTACTGGCACAGCGCGAACGATACCGCGGGGATGAGAAGAACAGGGATAGAGACCCAACTCGCATATTTGTTTTTCATCAGGTGCCCCAAGCCATGGACGCTACGCTCGCCTTACCGGACCGGCCGCGATGCTGAATGGACGACACGATTTCGCGAATGCTGAAGGTGAGGCAATAATCGCCGCCGCGCGTTTTTTTAATCGTTGCGCAAGTTGATTTGGCATGTTCGCAAGCGCATGTCGGCTGGCTTTGTTATTCCAAGCCATCATCCACGCTTCGATAGAGTTCGGCAAGATTGCGTCGCTAAGGTCAATACCGTATTTCTGCCGCATTACGACACTAACGTCGGCGAGAGGAATTGACGACAGCATATGTATAGCGAGCTTGTTTCCCGGACCGCAGCGACCGGATTCCGTCCTATGTGCGCACGAACATACTTATTTTTCAATGAGTTCCGTGGCAATAGTGTGCCCGCGATCACCTGCGCGCCAGGGCCGTCCGATGACTGTCGGCCGCCTCAGCGGGCTATCTCAAGAGATTGTTTCCGTTCCTATTTTTTGCCCGCCGATGCTCAGCCGATGGCAATCAACCGCGGCGCGCGAATTCGTTCTAGACTAAGCCGAGACGCGGCCAATTCACCTGGCGTAAAAAGGGCATGACCGCTCGCAGCCTCTTCCTGGCGACCCTACTGGTCTGCATTCCGTTCACTAGCACTCCCGCTGCCGACAAGCGCATCGCGCTGGTTATCGGTAATTCCGCATATCAGAACGTCGCGCAACTCGATAACCCCAAGAATGACGCTGCGCTGATGGCGCGCACATTAAAGGATCTGGGATTCACCCTGATTGGCGACGGTGCGCAGATAAACCTCGACAAGGCCGCTCTGGACAAGGCCATTCAGAGTTTTAGCCAGCAGCTGCAGGGCGCCGCAGTCGCGCTCTTCTACTACGCAGGGCACGGCGTTCAGATTCGCGGTTCGAATTATCTGGTGCCGGTCAATGCCAATCCGTCGCGAGAGGCGGATGTCGACTTTCAAATGGTGGATCTCGACCTGGTGCTGCGCCAGATGGGGGCCGCCGGGACCCGCCTGAATCTGGTCATCCTCGACGCGTGCCGAAACAATCCGTTCGGCGGCCGTGGATTGCGCGGCACCGACCCCGGCCTGGCCCAGGTGCGGGCCCCGGAAGGTACGCTGATCTCCTATGCGACACAGCCCGGCAACGTTGCACAGGATGGCGCCGATGGCGACAGTCCCTATACCAAGGCACTGGCCGCCACTATCCGCCGACCGGGACTGGATATCTTTCGAACCTTCAATGAGGTGGGCCTGGCGGTCGTGAAAGCCACGGGCGGCGAGCAGCAGCCATGGGTCTCGACGTCTCCGATTGACGGCAACTTTTATTTCGCCGGAGCGCCGATTGCCGACAAGGACAGTGTCGCGGGCAGCGGCGCGAAGGAGGCGTCGCCGGCGAAGCCCAGCGATCCGATGCGACTTGATCTGGTCACCGATTGCGACCGCCTCGCGGCGAGCCCGAAGGATCCCAGCCGGCCGAAAGGCGTCGACGGGGTCGATGAAGCCAAGGTCGATATCGTCGCGGCACTGACGGCGTGTCGGGATGCGATGCGCCAATATCCCGAGGTTGCACGCTTTCCGTATCAGGCCGGTCGCGTCGCAACCATCCAGAAGGACCAGGGACGCGCGCGTCAACTCTATGAGCAGGCGGCCAGCCTCGGTAGCCCGGCCGCCATGAATAACCTCGCTGCGCTTTACGAGCGCGGCGATGGTGTCGCCCAGGATCATGCTCAGGCGCAAAAATGGTTCAAGATGGCGGCTGACGGCGGCGTAACCGTCGCCATGACCAACCTCGGTATCATTTATCTGCACGACGGCGGCAGCTCGGCAGACCAGGCGGAGGCCCGTAAATGGTTTGAACGGGCAGCGGCTGCGGGCGATTCACGGGCGATGCTGGAATTAGGTCATGTGTATGAAACCGGTCAAGGAGTCCCGGCCGATTCCGCAGCCGCGCGCAAGTGGTACGGTAAGGCTGCCGATGCCGGGATGACTTCCGGGCTTACCGACATTGGGCGGCTGTATCTAAACGGCACCGGAGTCGCCGCAGATCCCGCTGAGGCACGCAAGTGGTTTGAGCGTGCGGCGGCCGCGAACGATCCGGCGGCCATGAATTTCCTCGGTACTCTCTATGGGCGCGGCACCGGTGTACCCAAGGACGATGCCGCGGCTCACAAGTGGTTTGAGAAATCGGCGGCGCTGGGGTATGGCCTGGCAATGCATAATCTCGGCAAACACTACCAGCTTGGCACCGGAGTCCCCGTCGACTTGTATAAGGCGCGCAGCTGGTATGAAAAGTGCGCTGCAAGCGGTACCGCGATCTGCATGACCGATCTGGCCATTGTCTATGAGAGCGGTTTGGGGGTCCCGCGTGATGGCGCGCTCGCCCGTGAATGGTACGACAAGGGGGCCTCGGGCGGCGACGACGGCGCGAAGTCCGCATTGAAAAGGCTCGACGCCGCCCCGCATTGAGCTTTCCCCGTCGCCGCCGATTCGGCGCATCAGCCTGAGCATCACGGCAGCCAGCCTGGGGCGAGGGTTGGATTTATTGATCGATGGAATGGAACCGGGAGGATGAAGAGCGATGAGCACATTCATTCGCAAGAATCTGATCTACACGTGGCTGGCGGCAATTACTGTGTTCCTGGGTATCATCGCCTGGGGACAAGCAGGCGCCGAACGCAAGGTGACGGAATTTGCCGAGATCGACGTCCAGCGGATCAATATACGCGAGCCGGATGGGACCTTGCGCATGACGATCTCGAATGCGGCAACCGCACCGGGCCTGATCTTTAAAGGCAAGGAACACTCGTTTCCAAACCGACAGGCCGCGGGGATACTCTTTTTCAATGACGAGGGGTCTGAGAACGGTGGGCTTCTCTTCGGCGGAGCAAAAAAGGGCCAGAACGTCAGCAGCGGTGGTCATTTGAGCTTCGATCAGTATGAGCAGGATCAGGTAATCGCCCTCGATCAGACCGAGGACCACGGCCGGCGCCGAGCGGGCCTGACGTTCTTCGACCGGCCGGCGACACCGATACCGCTCGATCTCATCGACAACCTGAATACCCCGGAGGGCAGCGCCGAGTTCGAGGCTCTGACAAAGGCGGGTGGCTTCGGCTATCAGCGGCTTTTCATCGGCAAGAACGAGGAACGCGAGTCGACCGTTATTTTGCGGGATGCAAAGGGGCACGCGCGGCTGAAGTTGACGGTCACTCCGTCCGGATCCGCGTCCATTGAATTCATCGATGACACTGGCAAGATCGTCAGGCGCATCGCGGAGCGATGATGGGGAACAGCACATGAAGGGAGTTTCGGGGATCTCGGCGGTAGTTGCGCTGGCCGCGGCTGGTTGGCTGCCCGCTTGCGCGACGATGCCCGCCGGCGCCTCGCCCGATACACGATCCCTGCACACGACCGATGCCCTGCCGGATATCGGCACGAAGATGCCGGATGGGACTGTGTATGCGGGACTGTCGATGACGACCGGCAAACCGTCGTTCGTTGCGGCGGCCGGCGGCAGCATGCCGGACGGCACTATTTACGCCGGAATATCGCCGGATACAGGCAATCGCATGTACACGACCCCGGCGGATGCTCCCGATGTCTATACCTGGAGCAACGCCGCCGAGTATTGCAAAACCCTGGCGGCATCCGGGCATGTGGACTGGCGCATGCCGAGCATCGGCGAACTGGCGGTGCAATTCGGCAATCGCGCCGACATCGGCGGATTCAACGAAACCGGAAGAATGGACAATGCCACCGGCTATTACTGGTCTTCCCTGCCGGCCGGCGACGACCAGGCGTGGGCTCAGCGCTTCAACGACGGATTCCATGAACACCCGAATAAGGACATAGCCTCATCGGTGCGCTGCGTGCGCTGAGCGGGCAATCGGTGCGGCAATCGGTCCCGCTACGCGCGGTCAATGCGCCCGGAGTAGCAACCGCGCTTGGCGTTATGGGCGTGAATGTACGCAATCCGGTCGTTTTCAAAAAGGCGGCCGATGATTGTTTCGATTTCACTGCCATCAACGACGTCGGCATCCAGCATCATTCCTGAGGAGTCATATGCGCGCAGAGAAAGCAAGCGCGTACGCATTACCTGCGGCACTTCGTCGATCCGGTCGTAGGTTTCTTCAGCGCCTTCGCGGACGAAAATGGCATGTGAAGCGCGATACGGAGTATCCGCCGCCTGACAGACGTGATTGAGAAGCAGAAGCCGCTGGCCGATGTCGGCATCGCGCATCTCGATCCGATCCGGAAAGCCCGGCGATTTATCGGCGACGTAGCGAATCACTCCTTCGCGCGCCAGCTGATCGTCGCTTAGTCCGTAGAGATGGCGAAAAGGCTCTGATGGCAGGCCGGAAATTCGGTAGTGCATAATGGGCTCGCGAAATCAGTAGAGCGGCAGGGTAACCCCATGCGATTGCGGAGCCACCCCGATTGTTGCGGTTGAATTCGCTATGAGCGCGCTAGCGGCGCCGCCTGGCTATCCCGGAGCGACGAGCTGAGTGCGCAGCCACTCGTGCAGATGGTATAGGTCATATTCCTCGGGCATCAGCATGCCCTGCGTGTGAGCTGCGGATCGCAAACCACGCTGGTTGTTCTCGCACGCGGCTGCGTCTTCGGCCATCACCTGCGCCGAGAAATCGCACACCTGTCGAATATCGACCTTGGGATCCTGCAGGCTCGCGATCGGGAATAACCACTCGATTTCAAGTTCGGTCTCCTCCGGGCCGAGGGGCAGAAGGCGCGAGGAGCGGACGTGGTCGACGTGCGCCACCAGGTAATGCGATGGCAGATTGGTAACATAGTGATACCCGATACGACGCTCCTCGGCCGTCAACAATGGAAACTCGTGCCCGAGAGAGCGACCATCGACGGACCAGGTGGCCGCGCCGGTGCGCAGGCCACCTTGGTAGGCGGGGGTGGCGGCCGCCGCGTGTGTCCGCCAGTTCGGATCGTCGCGCGGTTCCATAATGCCGCGGCGGTAGATCGGCACCAGGTTGCTGAGCCCGGGATGTACTGTCGGGCAGTGCAGGCACTCGTTATAGTTTTCCCAGAATATCTTCCAATTGCAATGCAGGCGCATCGTTTGCCGGTGGCCGCCCCTGAGTTCCGAAAGCGGCCAATTGGCCAGGGCCTGTATATTGGAATTGAAGTTCTCGCCAAACCCGTGGCTCGATTTGCCGAGATTGACATAGACGAACCCATTCCATTCCCTGAGCGCTATTGGGTACAGCGCTGTCTCTCCAATCTGGACGTGGTGCGGTCGGCCACCGGAGGGAATGCGTGCCAGCTCGCCGGTCAACCGATAGCTCCACGCATGATACGGACAGGTGATGCGGTTGCCCGACAGCCGGCCTGCGGGTTCGGCGCAAAGCATCGACCCGCGGTGCCGGCAGGTGTTGTAGAACGCACGCAGTGTATCGGCCTCGTCGCGTACGAGCAGCACCGGCTGGGTGCCGATGGTAAAGGTGCGGAAGGAGGAGGGCGCGGCGATAGTGTCGGCACGGCACAGATAGATCCAGTTGCGATACCAGACGCGCTCCAGCTCGAGCGCATACTGGAGCGGGTCGAAATACCAGCTGCTCGGCAGCGAATGCTCGAGCCGCCCGAGCCCGGAATACTCCAGCGTGGCCGGAGCCGCCTTCGCATCACTATTCATGTCGTGATTCATGTCGTGGGTGGTGGAGGGGGATGCGCAATAGTTACATTGTACCGTCCGATGCCGGATCGGCGCGATGCCATAGGCCAGAAATGCCGGCGTGACCGGGCTGGTAATCGAACTCGAGGCGCTATCCGTCGGATTCGAGCACGAACAAGCGCGATCGACTGTAGTCCTGCGAACCGCAGCATTCAATGTTCTAAGTTGTTCAATCCAGTGTGCGCGCAGCGGATCATGGTCGTTCCCTAAATCCGCGACAAACAGCAGCGAGCTTGTTGCCATCCGGATCGCGCACATATGCCGCATAGAAGTCCGGACTGTAATGTGTTCGTATGCCGGGAGCGCCTTCGGAACTTCCGCCGTTGGCCAGCGCAGCGGCGTGGAAATCATCGACCTCCCGCCACGAACAGACCCTGAAGGCGACCATGGTACCGTTGCCGGTCGTAGCGGGCCGTTGATCGAACGGTGTGCCGATCCAGAGCGCGAGTTCGCGGGCGCCACCGTCCTCATATGTTCCCCAGCCCGCCGACGTACGATCCCAATCCGGGTCGCCGGTGATGCAGCGCTGCAAGCCGATTGAACCGAGCGTGGCGTCGTAGAAGCGGGTGGCCCGCTCGAGGTCGTTGGTGCCCAGATAGACGTAACTGAGCATCGGGTAATCTCCAGTCTGCCGATGCGCGGGACGGCATGCTATACCAAGGCATCGGCGAATACGAAGCCAGCGCTGCGCTGAAAGGAACCGGCCATGAATCTTGAGCTAAAAGGCAGACTCGCTCTGGTCAGCGGTAGCACCGCCGGCATTGGACGGGCAATCGCCGCCAGTCTTGCGCGCGAAGGCGCGCGCGTCATCGTCAACGGCCGCTTGCAGGCGTCCGTGGATCAGGCGGTAGGTGAGCTGAAAGCGAGCACCGGCGCAGACATCCGCGGCTTCGCCGGCGACCTGAGCACCGCAGCGGCTTCGGAAAGGCTCGCGCAGCGCCATGCCGACGTTGAAATCCTCGTCAACAACCTGGGTATCTTCGAGCCAAAGGCGTTCGAGGATATCCCCGATTCAGATTGGGTGCGATTCTTCGAGGTGAACGTGCTCAGCGGTGTGCGTCTGGCGCGTCTGTTTTTGCCGGCGATGAAGCGCGCCAACTGGGGACGCATCATCTTCATTTCCAGCGAGAGTGGCATTCAAATTCCGGCTGAGATGATCCATTACGGCATGACAAAGGCCGCGCAATTGGCCGTCTCAAGGGGTCTGGCCGAGGCGGTTGCGGGCACCGGTATCACCGTGAACAGCATCCTGCCCGGCCCGACCAGGTCGCGGGGCGTGGGTGAGTTCGTCGACACGCTCGCGAAGGCCACCAACAAGACATTTGCAGAGTTCGAAACGGAGTTCTTCGAAAAGGTGCGGCCGACCTCGCTGATCAAGCGCTTTGCGTCTCCTGAGGAGGTGGCCTCGCTGGTGACTTATGTGGCCAGTCCACTGGCGTCGGCTACCACAGGAGCGGCGCTGCGGGTCGACGGTGGCGTTATAAAGAGTGCCTTTTAGCACAGCAAACGGGAGAGCCAGGATTCCCGCGGCGTGCGGTCGATCGGCGGCAGTGCATCATTATGACAATGATTTCTTCCAGCCATGTGTCCCTGGTTGTAGTCAAGGATGCAGTTCTTGATTTCAAAATATCGACGCCTTAAGGGCCGCGCGCCGGAAACATCATGATCCAAACTGGGAACTCGGATAATCTGAATCAGACGCCCGGTGGAGCGGCACGTAGGGTGCAGTGTTCGGCCGATCGCATGATCACGTGGGGTAAACGATGAAGGACTTTCGCGCGGTGTCGATTATCTGCCGCACGCCCAGCTGCGAGGCGGCGCGGACCCCGAGCGGTCAACGCAGGCTGCTGACGCAGGGTACCAGTTTGCCGCTGTCGGAATGCAGCATGCCGGAGCTGTGCAAATGCAGCTATAAGAAGCACGCCGACCGTAGGATCGACGACAATCGCAGGATGCTCGGTTCCACGCAGCGCGGCGCGATGTTTGGCATCAGGGAACGCCGCGCAGTACGCGAGGACGGCCGGCGCCTGGACGACAGGTGAATCGGACGAAAGACGGCGATAAGGCAGGCATGCCAGCGCGCGCCTAGTACAGCCTTGGATCGAGGCAGTTGGTCGGCGCATGAGAATAGCCACCTTCAATGTCAATGGCATCGCCAGTCGCCGGTCCGAATTGATTGGCTGGCTGGCTCGAACTTCGCCCGACGTCGTGTGCCTGCAGGAGCTGAAGGCGATCGACAGCGCCTTCCCGATCGCTGCCATCCGCGAAGCCGGCTACGGCGCGATCTGGCAGGGACAGCGCTCCTGGAACGGGGTTGCAATTCTCGCCAAAGGGGCCGACCCGATCGAGACCCGGCGTGGGTTGCCGGGGGATCCTGACGACGCCCAAAGTCGATACATTGAAGCGCAGGTACAGGGCGTGGTGGTGGGATGTCTTTATCTGCCGAACGGCAATCCTCAGCCCGGTCCCAAGTTCGACTACAAGCTTGCATGGTTCGAGCGGCTCATCGAGTACGCCGGCAAGCTGTTTGCATCGGGGTTGCCGGTGGTCCTGGCGGGCGACTACAACGTGATACCTACGGATTTCGATATCTATGACACCAGGTCCTGGAAAAAGGATGCGCTGCTGCAGCCCGAGAGTCGAGCGGCATTCGCGCGTCTGCTGGCGCAGGGGTGGACCGATGCGCTGCGCAGCAAGCATCCGGACGAGCGCATCTACACTTTCTGGGATTACTTTCGCAACCACTGGCAACGCAACGCGGGTTTGCGAATCGATCACCTGCTGTTGAGCGGACAACTCCAGCCACGACTGGTCGCCGCGAATGTCGATCGCGACGTGCGCGGCCAGCCGCATGCGAGCGATCACGCTCCGGTGTGGGTGCAACTGCAGCAGGCGCGGCCCGCCGGGAGTAAATAGCGCTGCTGGCGGCACGTCGCCGGTGATGCCAGTTGCAGGCCGAGGTGTCACTGGCCTAGAGTCGATCCTGTGCCGCCTCGCATCCCGCCGCCCATTGTGATGTTGTCCGCCGGCGCCCTGATGCGGGTGTTGGACCGACGGTTGCCGCTGGCTCACTGGATCGATCATCCATGGAACAGACCGGGCGGCGTGCCGGCCGTGGCCGGCATCGGCGTCGCGGCGGCAGCAGCCCATGGCTCATGCCCGCGCTGTTTGTAGCCCTGATCACGCGGGTGCAGATCATTCCTGAGGAGCAGGCTCTGGGAACGCTGTTCGGGGAACAATACCTGACCTGTCGCCGGCGTACGGCGCGGTGGATCGGGGTCGCGCGCTAGCAATCCAATACCCGGGGCCGATCCGGGCACGCCCGATCTGAAATCACCCGTGCGTACCAGTTGGCGGGGAGCCTGTCACCGTTGCCACATCTTTGCGACCTAAACTCATCCGACAGGGCAGGGGCTACATGAACGATGGCGAGCACAACAGCGGGCAGGCATCGCGCCCCGGCCAGGTGATAAGCGATCCGGGTTCAGGGCTGCGATTGCGTCAGTTGCTGACGGTCGTGCTGCTGTTTGGGGGTTATGCCTCCTGTTATTTCTGCCGGGCCGATCTGTCGGTGGCGGCGCCACTTCTGATCGAAGAGCTGGGGAACCGCGGCGTCAGCCATGCCGATGCACTGGTGCATATCGGCCAGATCGCATCGATTGGTGTATTCGCCTATGCCATCGGCAAGCTGTTGCTGACGGGTCTCGGTGATTTCTGCGGCGGCCGGCCGAATTTTCTGATTTGCCTTGGCGGCGCCACGCTGTTCAGCGTGCTGTTCGCGCTGGGCGGGACACTGCCGGTGTTTACGATGGCGTGGCTGGGCAACCGCCTGACACAGTCGATCGGTTGGGCGGGGCTCATCAAGGTGTCCTCCCGCTGGTTCGACTTCACCTCGCACGGGACGATCGTCGGGATCCTGAGCGTCAGCTATCTGGTCGGCGATGCCGCGGCCCGCCAGTGGATGGGCCTGTTGATCCAGCAAGGCTATGGCTGGCGGGCTCTGTTCTACCTGGCCGCGGCGGTGGCGGGATTTTTCCTCATCGCCAATGCGCTGCTGTTGCGCGAATCGCGCACCGACGCGGGTTACACCGAGGCGTGGCCAAACCCACAAAATGTCTACGGCGATTCCGCCGCACGACCGGCCAGCGTGGCGGCGCTGGTGTTGCCGTTATTCAAGAGCCGTGCCTTCCTGCTCGTGTGCCTGCTGTCACTCGGCTGCACGATCGTGCGTGAGACCTTCAACTATTGGACCCCGGTTTACCTGCGGGATTTCTTCGGCTACAGCATGAGCGGCGCGGCCAGCGCCAGTGCGGTGTTTCCCGCCGTTGGTGCCGTGTCGGTGCTTGCCGCCGGCTGGTTGAGCGATCGTCTCGGCGCCAACAGCCGGCCCGGGGTCATGTGCATCGGCCTTTTGGCTACGGCCGCGGCACTGCTGACACTGGCTCTGCTGCGCTCGAGCACGGTGGGTCCGATGTTGCCTCTGTTCGCCATCGGTACCACCGCCTTTTGCCTGATCGGTCCCTACTCGTACCTCGGGGGCGCGCTGGCGATCGACTTCGGCGGCAAACAGGGCGCCGCATT
>Ga0182024_10012821_pt1 | contig 16504 bp, 19 predicted proteins | sample P32metaG_FD_120480 | JGI IMG/M metagenome (GOLD analysis project Ga0182024, IMG submission 120480) | Permafrost microbial communities from Stordalen Mire, Sweden - P3-2 metaG (Illumina Assembly) | ecosystem: Environmental > Terrestrial > Soil > Wetlands > Permafrost | place: Sweden: Stordalen... | reverse complement strand
TGTCTCTGCAAAAATTGTGGAGATGGAGCCGGATAACAGAGGAGGTTCAGGGATTTGCCGGGCCTTTGGAATCCACTGCGGGATTGTGCTATATTTTTCAAGGGGCAGAAGCTATATTGCCGTTAATATAGAGCCTGTGCGCAAGCGCCTCCGCCGCACGGCGAATTCCAACGGAATGGACGCGTAGCTCAACTGGCAGAGCATTCGGCTCTTAACCGACAGGTTGTAGGTTCGATTCCTACCGCGTCCACCATAGAATCAATAACTTAGCAGACATACAAGAGAAATCCAACCCCACAAAACCCCACAGTAAGAACCGGACTGCCATCTATATTCAGGCAGCCTCATGCTTCATCACCATCTGCACAACCTTTGAGTTGGCTGTTCGTGTTGACGCTGGGCTGTAGTCGCAAGTGTGTTCGTCTGCTGGTCTTCAAATCGAGTACGCGGGTGTGGGCCGAGCTGCACGAGAAGGCTTTTCGCCGGCTGGGCGGCTCAACGTTGGTTGTGGTGCTGGACAACCTACGCGAAGGCGTACTGTCCCCCGACATCTACGATCCACGCTTGAATCCTCTGTATCGCGACGTGCTAACTCACTACGGAGTTACAGCGTTGCCTTGCAAGGTGCGAGATCCAGATCGGAAGGGCAAGGTTGAGTCCGGCGTCAACCATGCGCAGATGACGCCTCTGAAGGGCAAGAAGTTCGAGAGCCTGGAAGAGGCACAGGCCTATCTCGATCACTGGGAAGATAACTGGGCTGACAAGCGCATCCACGGCCGCACCAAGCGTCAGGTGGCGGCGATGTTCGCCGAAGAGAAGCCCTTTCTGCAGGCGCTGCCGCTGGAGCCGTTTTCGTTACTATCAGTACGGTGTTCGTACGGTGCATCTGGATGGCTGCGTCGAGGTTGAAGCGGCTTACTACGGCGCTCCACCGGGCTGGATCGGACGCCAGGTCGACGTGCAATGGGACGTGATGTATGTGCGGCTGCTGGATCCGCACACCGGCGAGCTGCTGCGCGAGCATCTGAGCGGCAAGCGTGGCGGACACCGCATCCGCGATGAGGATCGCCCGCGTCGTACGCCGCCGCAGCTGCTGCAACTGCTGGCTCGTGCGCACAAGGCCGGAGACAGTATCGGCGCGGTCTCCGATGCCATCCATGCTCGCCAGGGCGAACTCGGAATCCGCCGCATCCAAGGCATGCTCTCGCTTACCAAACAGTACGGCAACGCTACTTGCGATCAGGCCTGCCGAGCGGCGCTGGAGCTTGGCGTGAGCGATTACCAATTCGTGCGCCGCTATCTGGAGCGCAGCCAGCAAGCCCCTCTGAGCCTGAAGCAAATCGATCCCCTCATCCGCGAACTGAGCCAGTATCGCGACGTGATCCAACAACGAATCCAATTCGAGGAATCCAAATCATGAACATGATCGAACTCAATCGCGCCCTGGTGCAACTACGCCTGAGCGGCATGGCAGCGGTGATGGAAACCCGCCTTCTACAAGCGCAATCGGAGAACATGGCGCCCATCGACCTCGTCTCAACACTGGCCTCTGATGAGCTGGTCTGCCGTAGCAATCGCCTGCTGGAGCGGCGCCACAAGCAGGCGCAGTTCCGCGACGCCGACAAGAGGCTGGACAACTTCGACTTCCAGTTCAATCCAAAGATGAATCGCAGTCTCGTCTTCGATCTGGCTACCGCGGGCTGGGTCGGCCGGCGTGAAGATGCCTTGTTCCTTGGCCCACCTGGGAGCGGTAAGAGCCACTGCGCCCAGGCCATCGGGCACGCCGTCATCCAGCAAAACTATCGCGTTCTTTATCGCGAAGCTCACGCCCTGCTGGAGGAACTGGCCGACGCCACGCTCGATGGCAAACGCAAGGAGCACATGGAGCTGCTGACCACCGTGCCGTTGCTCGTCATCGATGACTTAGGAATGCGCAAGCTACCGCTGACCGCTGCCGAAGAACTGCTGGAAATCATCATGCGCCGCTATGAACGCGCCAGCACTCTTCTCACATCCAACAGACCCGTAGACGACTGGGGCAAACTACTGGGCGACAGCGCCGCCGTCACCGCCATGCTGGACCGCTTGCTGCATCACGGACACGTGCTCAAGTGCGGCCCGCGCAGTTGGCGGACAAAAGGCAGCGGTCCGGAGGAAGGCAAATGACAAGAGCAAAAGCAAAGGAAAAAGCGATATGGAAGCCGGGCAAAAGCAGCCCGGCGGCGTCGCGACTCGGGATCCAGAAGCCTCGACGCCGGAGCCTCACCATCGGAATCTCTCCAGAAACACGAAACCCTCTGCCAGGCGAGCCCATCAGGCCAACCGCAGAGGGTCTCGATCACCGATTCCTACGGAGCCAGCCCCGTGCCATCGGCCCTGGATCACTCCGCAAGGCGCGACCCCGGCGAAGCGAATACAACCTTAACACGCATCAGGAAGGCTTGAAAACGGGCCATAACTGCAACCACTGAAACCGCACCTTGCAAATGTACCTCGCCGCAAGGTAAAACAATCACGTCTCAGGCCATCCAAAGTGGCCGGTTTTGAAGTGACCACAAGTGGCCGGTTTTAAGGTGATCACCGAGGCCCCAGACCTCTATGTTGTCGATTTCGCGTTTCCGCGACACCTTGGGATTTCCATCATCATTCCTGCTACCTGCGGATTGGCCACGAAGCTGCGGGCGTGGACAATGTTCCCCGAACACGAGCGTACCGCCTCATGTACAAGTGTCTACCCGGTCGAGTATGTGGAAATCGATTGGCAGAACTGCCGCTCCATCGTAAAGAAACAAAAGGCGTGCCCCGCGATTCCCGCCTGTGAAGAACTCATCACATGCAACAGAAAGAAGAAGAACGACAACGAGGATGCCCAATGACCCACGTCTGGGAACGATTGTGGCTCGGGAGCCACCGAGATGCAGAAGAACTGGCCGTCGCGAACCCTTACCTTATCACTTCTATTATTTCGTTATGCGAAGCGTGCGTAGCCGCCAAGCGGCGGGACGTTTGTTACGTTCACATTCCTATCGAGGATGCCGAGCCTGTCCCTGCAAGTAAGTTCGTTGCAATCATTAACTCCATTGCTCAAAACATCCGTTGCGGCATCGTGCTCCTCCATTGCAGTGAAGGTGTAAGCAGAGCTCCGAGCCTGACGGCCGCGTACATGCATCGCGTCGGATACCGCGACGTCGATGCAGCTCTTGCAGAAATCAAGCTGCTTCGGCCGATTGCCAATCCATCGAAGACCTTGTTCGACAGCGTGAAGGAGCATCTGAAATGAAGAAAGCCGTGCTTTATGGTCGTAGTTCAACGCCGGAACAGCATTTGGAATCTCAATTCATCCTGCTTCGCGGCATTGCGGCTGAGCGGGGACTGGAACTGACCGGGGTCTACAGCGACTTTGGAGTTTCCAGCAAAGCCAGACGCCCCGGTATCGACTCACTCTTAATCGATGCGCGGTGTGGCAAGTTCTCGGTCATTCTCATTGCCAGCTTTGACAGGCTGGCAACGAGCATTCGGAACTTCTGGGAGTTGATGGAAGAAATCGATTCTCTTGGTATAGTTTTGATTTCGGCGAAAGAAGCTGTGGACACGAGCACGCCGACCGGACGAACGTTTGTGATGGCGCTCGGCTCGATTTCTCAATTGCAAAAGAGCATTACCAATGAACGCATCAAGGCCGGAATGCGTCGGCGCAAATTGGACGGTCTGCCAGTGGGGCGTTCGCCCCTGGTAGTTGACCACGATGCCCTGGTCTGCGATCGCCTACGGGGCATGTCCTTGACAGATGTAGCACGGAAGTATTCCGTCAGCAGGGCAAGCGTTGTGCGGTTTGTCCGGGATGCTCAGCAACGCGGGCCGGCTGTCGTCGCAAGGTTCCCGCCTGAGACACAGCAACTCGCTGCATGCGCGGCTTGAAGGAGATGCCAATGCAGAATGTTGTGTTCAGAATTCAATGAATGAGAGGGGGACGATTATGTGTGGAACATCAGCTTACTTGGATTACTTGGAAGACACAAAGGTGTTTTCCGAGGTCGCTGACATTCTCAACGCTTCCGGAATCAAGGCAGAGGTCAAGGAGAACTACGACAAGACTGGACTCGTCGTTCTCGTCAAACTCTCTGGCGGCGCCGCAACGTTGAATGAAAACGGTGAGCGGGGCTGGAGGATTGACTTCGGCGGGGGAGGCATTGAACTCGGCATCCCCGTTGAGAACCGTGACGCCACGGCCATCACCGCCGCGTTACTCAAAGCCATCGGAAAATGAGCGCGATGGTCAACCGTCTTCCCGGTCGCAAGTATCGGGGCACCTTCGGCGGTCTAGTGCCGAACGGCGGGGCACCCGCTCTGGTCGCGACTCCTACAACTAACGACCCATTGAGCCTGACGGCCGGCATCACTACACGGGATGGTGCGCTCTAATGAAAACCGACCTAAACGCGGCCTACATGAATCTCGTCAGCGCAGGGGCGAACCTCTTTGATGAAGGGGAGATTGGGGCCGCTTTGGTTGTTTTCTTCGAAGCCTTCCGGCTTCGTCCCGCCGCTCCCATCGTCTTATTCAACATTGCACGGTCGATGGAAGAGTTGAAAGACCCAAGATGCGAGGATTTCTACGCCGCTGCGGCCACGCAGGGTAACGTTGACGCTCTCTACCAGCTTGCCACCTTCTACGTCGCCAGCAACCGCACAGAGGCGGCTGTGGCGTCCCTGAAAGCCTATCTCAAGGGCAATCCGCAAGAGGATGATTGCACCGCATGGGCACGTCAGGCTTTGCAGTGTCTGTCGCCTCCTCCCGCAACGGCACTCGTCTGGAACAACCCAAATCCCAAGAAACCCACCCAAAAATTATCCCAAGAATGTTACCAAAAGCAGGTCAAGTTAGGTAAAACCCTTGCCATACTGTAGCCATTCCTACTTTACGCCCGATAGGAGACTCCAGACCTCACTGGTACGCTTCTCGATTGCCAGCGTCCGGAAGCCCATTTGAAGACTATTCAGAATCGAACAAAGGGTCGTCGGGCCGGCGACAATTACGTGACACGCGGCATCAGTGACGGATAAGCCGCTTCCAAATCGGAAGACGGGAGCATCTAGGGTTGGCGGAAGAGGCGGAATCAGCCGAACGTGACGTGTTGGAAGAAGAAGAGGCGGGGGAATGTACTTAGTGCCTGTGTCCACCGATTCCGATGGCCGCGCTGCCGCATTGGGCGCGGCCCTTCTTCATCCTCATCCCATCCGTCCGCCTCTCCGGCGTGGCGGAATCTCGACATCGAGAGCCTCGTAAACACGCTGCCCAGAACGAACGTGTTGAACGGCAAACTACTTCCCTGATATGCGGCATGGACGCTTGTGATTTCAGGGTAGGGAAAAATGAGCCACAGGCATTACTGCGATGTTGAGGGGCATGATTGGAAATGCACTGATGGTACGTGCGTCTGCATTTACGGTGAACCCATGGAGGATGGAGACCACAGCGAGTGCCCCGTCGAATTGAGAGCGTGCCCTGAGCATCATCGGCAGCTTCCTGTGTTATCTGACGATGAGTTGTCCGACTTTTTCGGGCACTTATCGAGCGATGCAGATAAGCCACGTTGCCAATGCAGGTGCGCTAACGCGCATCGCGAAGACGTTGTCGGCTTCTGCGTCTGGTGCAGCCACGTCTACGTTAGTTACGACGCCAAGACAGAAGCTCAGCACTTCTTTTATTTCTGCTCCGAGGCACCGGCAGAACTTCGTGAAGCAGCGCAATCGAAGCTGGCGCGGCTCGACTGGCATGCATCGAGGAGACGACAATGCCGACGTTCAACCGAATCGGCTGGCCCCAGGTGAGCCCTTGGAAGAAGCGGGCGGTGGCTGAGGGTAGTTCTCGGACGCAAGCCGGGCGAGTTTCGACTATCCGCTTTCTCGCATCTCCGCCTATTCAGCCATTTGGCACCGATAGGTACCACCAAGTCTCGCCACTGACCGGGAACCGTTCCGGGGGATGGAATAATTTACTTACGTTCTATGAAAATAGTGTCCCAGTACAACAGCCTGGGCAATGTGATTTCGATCCATGTTGATTGTCCTTCCTTGCGCATGTGAAACGGGATCGAATGAAATTGTCCGCCTTCAAAATCCGGCGAAGCCCATCCTACAGATCGCACTGTCTCCGGCGAAGAGACCTGCAACTTCAAATCCTTCAAGGACGGCGGCTGCGGACGCGTCATCATGGGATCCCGCCAATGTGGGTCGTTTGAACCCAATAGATTGATTAGATGAATGACGGCCGTGTCGCCTTTGCGGCGTGCAATTATCCAGATGGTGTTCGGGACTGCGAACGGGTTGACTGTTTGATCGACGATCTTAACATCCATGCCGCATGGATCCACGTCCAGGTCATCGCGAAGGTAGTTTTCGTAGGCTGTCAGATAGTCGTAATAATGGCGCAGGGCGTCGTGCAGCGCGGGTGAAATTGAGAGGCGGGTGTCCGCTGGAAAGTATTCGCTGGAGAGCATGCGGTTGCCGTCTCCCAACTCGATATGGGACGCTCCCGATGCGAAGATGGCCGCATCGGTAAGAAGAACACTGGGCGGATTGAATTGTTTTGCTGCAGGCGCGGACCCTGGCGTCGGCTCTTTGTGGAGGTACGCGGCAATAACAAAGCCATCTTGCGGATTCGCGAAGTGAACCTGCTCCGCAGTGACCAGGATGCTGGCGAACGTCTCATGGTCTTCCCATAGTTCCGAGTAAACAAAGTCAGCGTCGGAGCGCGCAATCCGCTCCTGCCCAAGCGTGCCGACAGCGTTAAAGACGATGCGCTTGTGTAACGCAGCGCTTGCATGATCGATAAAGGAACGAAAGCCGCCAATGTAGTCCACAGGAGAACCATCGTAAGCGAAACCGCCCTTGTCGCCGAAAGTATCAACGTGCCAGCCATCGAAGGGATATACCTGAAACAGATCGTGCATCTGGCCGAAGAGGTATTTCTGCCACTCCGGATCGTTCAGGTTCATGTAGTAGAGGCGGCTTGTTGACCAGTCGCCGGGCGGGTGAAGCTCGAGGCTCTTGGCGGACGCGGCCGTGCGCGGGCCATCGGGAGTTTCCCAAATTCCCCACTTCAGCGGCAAAGGATCCTGTGTCCTGGTGAAAACGTCATTGTAGGAGCTGTAGCTGGCGTTGTATGCCATTGCCATCATGTTATAGCGATGGGCCTGATCGATGAGGTCTTTCACGATTTCGCCGTCCACCTCGCGCTCCGCAATATCTTTCCAGCTGGCAGCGGGATGCGCAACGGTGCCTGCAAGCGGCCTGTCATGCCTGTATTGAAAGTCATAAAATTCGAGGCCATTGATATGGAAACGATTCAGTTCGGCAATCCAGGTTTTCGGTTCGGTTCCCTCGTCGTGGGTATAGTGCGCCAGATAGCCATAGCGAGGAAACCGCTTCCAGTCGGATGACATGTCGACCGCGGTCTCCCGGGCTCCCAGCTTGCGGCCATCTCCGCCGATCAGTTCCACAGTCACCAGGTACCCCTGGAAGTCTTCATGCGGCACTGAGCAATGAACCGTCTGGGTATTGTTTGTGCCCGGCGAGAGCCGGGTGAGGTCGCACTTTCCAACTGGCAGGCCAAGCCGCCAGATTGTCGCTTCAATCCGTTCGTCCCCGGCCGCACGGCCGTCCATCTCCACAATGATGTTGACCGTGTCAGAGGGGGCATACCGGGACTTGTCAGGATACGCGTCAGCGAGCCGAAGCTCCGATGCGTAGATAGCGGGGCCGAACCAACTTAGGACGCACAGCAGCAAGAGCCTAAAACGCATGAGTCAATCATGCGGCTAACTCCGCAAATTTGGTCCTGAAGGATTGCCGATGTTTCTCCGAGGTCAAATGACAGTGTCTTACTCGAAGTGGTCGACGAGGGTAAGACCACTTGAGGCCCGGGCGAGCTCTGCGAAAAGAACTCGCTTCCCGTCAGGAGTGAGGGAGATACCGGCAAAAGGAGTTGGGTCGTGTTTCAGCTCGTAGACCGTTTGAGCCTGCCCGTTTTCAGGATCGATTCGTTGCAGGCTGAATTTTCCCCCGCGGTCGGAAAGAGAGTAAATTGATTCGTTGCCTAGTGTCCAGTAGTTGAGATTGGCGGTAGGGGGACCATCAAATATCTTTTGTCCAGGGCCACCCCCGGCAGGCTGCCGCCAAATTCCCGGTTCGCCGTAGCGAGTGAAGTAAAGCCATCGTGAGTCGGCGCTCTCAATGGCCGTCATGCCCCCCGCGGTAGTTACCTGCTGAGCAGGCCCAGAGTCGTCGGACGGTATCTTCCAAACCTGCCAGGAGCCGGAACGGTTGGAGCCAAAGTAGATCCAGCGGTCATCTGTTGACCAGCTGGGAACGATGTCGTTGAAGTTGCCATGAGAAACCGGGCGTGGCGAACCGCCGTTGGCGTCTATCAAATAGATATGTGCGAGCGAGTCCGCCCGGGCGTCGAAGGCGATAAAGCGCCCGTTGTGCGACCAGGACGGGCTGCCGGCCATGGAACCGGCCGATGTAAGTTGAATAGGATCGCTCCCATCAATTTTAGAAGTCCAGATTTCCTGTGAGCCGGAGCGCCAGGACTGAAAGGCAATTTTGTCCCCGGCCGGCGAAACGTGCGGAGATGCATCCTGCTCGCTCGAGGTCAAGATCTCCGCCTCGGTTTCACGGCCTTTTCCATTAAGATCCGCAGCCAGGATGCTCCACGTCGCACTTCCGTGGGAATACACCAGCCTGTTGCCCTGTTTTGCAATCGACGGCCAGTATGCATTATCGCCTCCGGCCGGTTCATGCTCGGGCGTCCCTCCCAGCGCAGAAACTCGCCAGAGCGAGATGCTTCCGCTTCGATTGGAAGAGAAGACAATCTCTGAACCGTCGGCCGACCAGGTCAGGCCAACGATCAGCCGGCCGTCGTTGGTGAGACGCGTCGGCGCCCCGTCCGGCAGCTTCATCACATAAATGTCGTGGACTGACCCTTCGGGGCCTCGAACGAACGCAAGCCTTGAGCCGTCCGGCGATATTGCCGGGGTCCAGTCACCGTCCCAGCCGCGGAGCGGGTTTGTGAGCTGGCGGACGGTACGCTGGTCCAGCGCAAGTTCCACCAGCGAACTGGGCGCTTGCGGGTCTGTCTGCTGGGGAAAGATCAGGCTCTTCCCGTCGGTGGTCCAGGCAAGGCCGCCATACTCCCACACATGGTTCGTCGGCAGCGTGTAGACCTCTTGTTCCGAGCCTCCAATCGCAGGAATGATCAGGATGCTGGTGCGTGCTTCACCGTGACGAATGAATGCGATCCATCGCCCGTCAGGAGACCAAGCGGGGTTCAGTTCTTCCGCGCTACCGCTGGTCAAGCGGGCCGGTGCTTCAGAGCCGAGTTGTTTCACATAGATGTGACCGTTGCGCTCCCCGTCTTTAAGCCAGACGAACGCCACAGCCCCTCCATCCGGCGAAAAACTGGGTTGGAGTTCTGACCCGGGGTAGGTCGTCAGCGGCCTGCTTCTATAGGCTTCCGCGTGCGCAGGGTGACGACTGGCCCGAACCGCGAGCACAGCCCAGACTGCCGCGGCCACGGCAAGCAGGCAGAGTGCGGCCCAGAGAATCAGCATCTTTCCGGCACGGTGTGCCGCTTTCGGTGCTGGAAGGGGTACGACTCCCGCAGAAGCGAGCGCCACTTCAGGGAGTGCAGGTTCTGGCGCTGCTGCAGCGTGCACGGCAAGATGCGACACCCCATTCGACGAACTCGCGGGCGTCGCTGACACCGGTGCAATCAACCGGTATCCAACCTTGGGAACGGTCTCGATTGTGCGGGGCACCCGCGGATCATCAGAGAAGGCGCGCCGGAGCTCCGAGATCGCTCGGATCAACACATCCTCGCCCACAAATACATCGGGCCATACGACACTTCGCAGGTGCTCCCGCGTGACCACTTCGCCGGGCTCGGACGACAAGGTGACTAGAACCTGCATCACCTTCGGCTCCAGATGTACGGTTTCTCCGTCGTGCTCCATCGAGTTGACGGCAGGATGTATCAGCCAGTCTCCGATGCCGAAATCGCCTCGCACAGATAAGTCCTCAAATACGAATTAACGAACACGCCCCGAAACGCATCACCCATGGCATCCATGCAAGTAAATGCAGCGCAATGGTTTAACGGCCTCGGGAAAACCTCGGTAAAATGTCGCGGTTCGTCCCTAGTCAATTGTATGTCGCAATTCGTACTCTCAGTCCCGGAATTCAATAGCTAGCCCAGTCTTGGCGGAGTTGCAATGAGGCTGCCGTGAATTCCATCAGACGGACCGGAGGATGAACGCCATGTTGGCATATATACCTGGCTTCGCGCAAACCGCATTCAAGTCCGTGTCGAACCCTATTGCGGACAACGACTGCTTGATGCAGTCTGCGCGCCAGGTTGGACGTTTTTCACCCACCCCGGCAATGGGCCCATCACGGAGGTGCTTTAGAATGCGAAAGCCGCCCGATTCCGAACGATATCAAAGGGACCGCCGAATTTTAACCCGCAGTTGAGCCGATCAGGGAGGCAATCACATGACCGAGTGGAAAAAAGAGGCCGCACCCGCGAGGGGCAATCAGCGATCAGCAGCAGATTCAACGCAACTGCAGCGAGAACATCTCGTTCTTCGGAATGAAATACCAAATCTGGATGACGGCCGCCTTGGCACACAGATGCTGCGTTCCCTGCATTGTCCATGGCATGGAGCGATACTCGCGATCGTCTCGATAGTCTGCCTGACGGTTGGGGGAGCAATTAACCTCGCCGCACAGACAGTCAGCGGCATGACGGGCACCGTCACCGACTCCTCGGGCGCGGTGATCGCCGGCGCCGACGTAGCCATTACCAATGAATCGACCGGCGTAGTGACTCATGCCGCCACGACGGGAGTCGGGACCTATGCGATCAGCGGGCTGAACCCTGGCTTCTATTCCGTGACAGTTGTCGCGCACGGATTCCAGAAATACATCAAGACGCACGTTAATGTGGAAGTTGGGACGGTGCCAACCGTCGATCTGCAGATGGTGCCGGGCGAAGAAACCCAAACGGTACAGGTAACCACCGATTCGATCGCCCTGGACACAACGCAGCCGGACGTCGGCACCACGCTTGAGCCCAAGGTGCTGGACGCGCTTCCGGTTGAACTCAGCGGCAATGCCCGGCAGATTGATCAATTCATCTTTCTCTCGCCCGGTGTGCAGGGAAGCACATTCTCCCGGGAGATCAACGGCGGAACGAACTTCGAGAACGAGGTTCTGTTCAATGGCATTCCGATTTCCATGCCGAATCTTGAAGGCCAACAGACCTACATGAATCCTCCCTTCGAAATGGTGAACCAGTTTCGGGTAGAGCGGGCAACGTTCGCAGCGCAGTATGGCCTCGGCCAGGGTGCCCTTACTTACAATATGGCTTCCGGCACCAACCTTCTGCACGGAGACGCTTTCGAGATCAATCGAAACAACCTGTTCGATTCCGACGGATTCTTCCCATCGAACTTCAACGCCCAGGGCAAACCGATTCCGCCCGTCGATCACCAGAATGACTTCGGCTTCACCATCGGTGGTCCGCTGTTTGTGCCGAAGCTCTACGATGGCCGCAACCGCACCTTTTTTCTGTTCACCAGCGATTGGTTTCGCGAGAACCAGCCCATCACTTCCATTGGCACCGTGCCCACAGTGGCGATGACGCAAGGAGACTTCAGCAACTTTGTCGATTCGAACGGCAACCAGATTCCTATTTACGATCCAATGACTGGAATGCAGTTTCCTAAAAACATGATTCCAACAACCCGGTTTAGCGCCCTTGCCAATTCCATTCTTCCTTCCATCCCGGCCCCGGATCGTACAGGGACCAACTATGGTCTCCAGAGCAACAAATCACCTGCCGTGCACAACGATCCAATCATGGAGAATCTCTACGGCTTCACCGTGGACCAGACCGTGACCCCCTCACAAAGTGTGCATTACTCCATATGGCGCGACAACCAGATAAGCTACCCATTTAATTACGCTCCCATCGTGCCGGCTACTAATGAGCTGCAGAGCGCGCAAAACGACTATAACTTTGCGACGGGAATGCTGTTGAATTACGTAAAGACCGTAACATCGAACCTGGTGGCCACAGCGGGAATCGGATACTATGACAAGCTGGACGGCCAATCAAGCAAGAACCTCGGAAATCCCTTCGCCGGAGTTCAGAACAGCCTTGACTTTCCAAACGTCACATTCAATGGACAGAACTCCATCACTAACTGGGGAGTTTCCCCCGGCGAGACAGTGAACAGCGATCGACAGCTCGGGCTCTCCTTTGTGAACAACTGGCTCTGGACTAAGGGCCGCCATACGTTGAACATCGGCGGCGAGGGCCGCCGCGAGTATCAGGATCAGCAGGCCTGCACCGCCTGTGCCGGTGAGTTCAACTTCAGCCAGGCGGAAACCTCGACGTCAAATTCCGCCGATCCGAACTTCAGCAGTTATGGAAGCTCCTTCGCCAGCTTCCTGCTGGGTCAAGTCGATTCCGGAGACAGAATCCTGGCCAATGAAATGGAGATGCGCAACTTCGTTATCTCCCTCTACTTTCAAGACGACATCAAGCTCACTCGCAGGCTGACCATCAACGCAGGCCTGAGATGGGACATCATGGTTCCCTTCACAGAGAAACACAACTACATCGTCTTTTTGAACGAATCCGCCTCAGATCCAGGAGCTGCCAACCTCCCCGGCGCAGCATCCAGATTTGGGAATTGCACAGGCTGCGCCGGCTACGACCGCGCAGCAATTGACTGGAAACAGTTCGGCCCGCGGCTCGGCGCATCGTACCAGTTGGATGACAAAACGGTTCTGCAGGCGGGAGGCTTTCTCGCCTACCTGCAAGGCGGCGCTTATGAATTCGGAACCGCCAATGTCGCAGTGACCATGGGCAACCTTCTCATCGGAGAGTTCAACCGGAGCTCAACCGGCAGCAGCACGCCCGGATACGGCGACTGGGATACCAACCAGATGCCTTTGCCTTCGGTCGTTCCCTTCAATCCGTCCATGGGCAATGGAAACAGCATCGCATATTTCAGCAATAACCTGGGCAGAGCGCCATACGTTCAATCGTGGAACGTGACAGTACAGAGGCAACTTCCATGGACAATGTTCCTCACCGCGTCCTACGTGGGAAACCGCGCTGTACACCTGCCCTCAGGATTGAACCCGATCAACCAGCCCAATCCGTCAATCCTGAGTTATGGCTCGCTCCTAAGCCAGCCTGTCAACTCTCCAGCCGCCGTGGCAGCGGGAATCACCGATCCCTATCCGGATTTTATCAGCCAGTTCGGAAGCGGGGCGACGGTTGAACAGGCGTTGAAGCCCTCTCCGCAATACACGAACGTGCAGAATCTCTACGACGACACTGGAAGTTCCTTGTATAACTCGTTCCAGGTCCAGGGAGAAAAGCGGTTCTCGAATGGTCTCAGCTATCTGGCCTCTTTGACTTTCGGCAGAGATCTGACCAACGCTGACAGGGCCTTTTCGGCGTATTTCAACACTCCGCTCAACAAGTACAACCAGCGGCCGGAATTTGTCGTATCCAACAACGATCAAAAGTATCTTGTCCGGGTGGCCACAACCTATGAACTGCCGTTTGGACCGGGCCATCAATTCTTCCACAACCAGGGCCTCTCGGGGCAGATTCTGGGCGGATGGCAGGTGAGCGGAATCTTCGATTATGAAGGTGGCACACCTTTGCAAATAAGTGAAAGCGGAAGCGGCATCGATGGATTCGACCGCCCGCTCGTGGTGCCTGGAGTGAAGAGGCAGACATTCAACTATGACAAGGCTCTTGACTACTTCCTCGGAAAAGTTGCCGCGCCTCCAGTCATGTTTTCAACCAATGCATTCACTCCAACGGCCAATCAGTATCAGCTCGGAAATACCGCAAGAAACTATGCCACTCTTCGTAACCCACCGCTGAGGATGGAAGACCTTGACCTGATTAAACGCTTCAGCATCGCCGAAAAAGTCAAGCTTCTCGTCCGCGTGGATTACTTCAACGCATTCAACCGGACCATCCCCAATGGCCCGGACACCAATATCTCGGACTCAACCTTCGGCGAAGTCACCTCGGAAGGCTCCGGCATCATCAACAGGCAGGGCCAGGTGACCTTCAGGGTTGAATTCTAGAAGCAACTGAGCATTGACCGGATTTCGAACCTGATATTCGGCCAATCGCTTTCGCTGAACAACACTGAACGCGTCTTAAAGCCCTTCCGGCGTCGCTGTCATTCTGCGGCGGGATGGACGGGATCTTGAGCTGACCGCAGCTTCCTTGCCTGAGTTCCCGGATCGGAGATAGGATCAGCATTGTGCTGATCCTTCTTCGGCATTTGAAGTTCATCGATATGGATTTTCGCATCGACGAAGTCCAAGCGGTCCCAGTCACAAAATGAATTGGCCTCGACATCAACGCGCACGGAGTTCCTCGAGAGCGAACTACCTAATGGTTCGCGCGGACGCAAACCGCTGCGTGACGCTCACGCATCTTCTCTTACTGCTTGCCTTGCTCGTTATTTTTGGATCTGCAACTGCACGTAGCCAGCCCCAGAATCCTGGTCCGCCAGCGTTGCCAGAGAGCACAAGCAACGAGCAGTCCGGAAGTCAGAACTCCGACTTCGGTTCTTCGCACCCGATCGATCCAATGCTGGTCGACGACGAGGCTCTGGCGGAGCGTGGCGACTATGCGAATGCTGAGACAAACACACTCAGCTACCTATCCGGTCATCCTGACTCAGCCGAAGCGCACTTTCTCCTCGGATATATTCTCTATCGCCAGGATAAGCCGCGTGACTCGTTGGCTCAATACACGCTCGGCGCAAAACTTCGCAAGCCGGAAGCCAACGAACTGGCCGCAGTGGCCATGGATTACATAATACTCAAGGACTACGGGGACGCCGATAAGTGGCTCACCATGGCGACCGCGTGGCAGCCGGAGACTGTGCTGTATTGGTATTACCTGGGGCGAACCAAGTACAACGAGAATAGCTTTCAGGACGCAGTGGATAATTTTAATAAATGCCTGTTATTGCATCCCGGCGATGTGCGCGCCGAATACAACCTGGGCCTTGCGTACTCAGGACTGGGTCGTAATGAAGATGCGATAGCCGCCTTTAAGAAAGCAATCGAATGGCAACATGACGTGACCCGGAAAGACCCGCAACCGTACCTTGATCTTGGCATACTAATGCTCAAGATGCAACATCCGGATGAGGCGGTCGCATATCTGCAAGAGGCGGTGCAACTTGATTCCCTGAACCCTAAGGCGCATGAACAGTTAGGGCGAACCTATGAAGAACTGCACGATCTACCCGCAGCCGCATCGGAGTTAGCGAAGGCCATATCGTTAGCACAGGATGTACCGCCTCTGCACTTCGAACTAGGGCGCATCTACAAAAAAGAAGGCCTGGTTGCAAAGGCGACCGAAGAGTTCAGAAGATATGCGGATCTGAACGCTGCTCATTCCACCGACGCCGCAGAGACTCCAAATCCGGATCGTTGGCAATAGCTTTCTGCTGATGGCAAGTATACTCGCAGAATTGCAAAAGTTCGTTTGAAGGCAGGCACATTCCGTTCTGTGCCGCCGTTACCCATTCGTCGGAAATGAACACAAGTGCAAGCATGATCTTCTGGCTGTCCGTATAACCGATGCGGATTGTCTGAAGTCGAATGTTCCGTATCGTCCCAAGGCTTTACATGCGCCTGCGGCCGGTTCCTTCTCGACGCACGTTTTGAGCACTTGAAAGGCTAATATTGGCCGCCGCAAGTCGGTCGAAATGCGCATGACCAGGACAGGAAGACAGATCGGGCTAATGAGTAACTTGCCTCTGCATGCCGGCGGAGACATCTGAGAATCAGGATGAACGCGCTGCAACAGCAGCGTTTGCGGGCGGAAATGACGAGCGGCCCGAGCCCATTTTCCCTTTCCGCGCCTCCGTCCCTGGACCATTCGGATTTCTGAGTACTAATTCGGATGGACTGCTGGGCAGAGCTCGTCCGCCAAGAGTACATTGGATTTGAGGCGTCTCATGGCCCTGCCTAACAGCGGAATCGGCAATGTCACGGCGAATACGGGGCTCGTCGAAATGGCAATGGCATATTCCCGCAGCCGCGTGCTCTGCGCAGCCGCACGTCTCGGCGTTGCCGATGCACTTGGAGACGAGATGCGCAGCGTTAGCTTCCTGGCCGAAAAGTGTCAGGCAGATGCCAATGCGCTGTACCGCCTGCTCCGCGCTCTCGCCAGCATCGGCGTCACGGAAGAGACGACTCCCGAACACTTTCGGCTCACGGCCTTTGGCAGACCCCTGCGGAGGGACGTGCCGCAGTCTGTCTGGCCAGCCGTCATCTTCTGGGCGGATCTGCTTGCCGATAGCTGGTCCCTGCTTACAGACTGTGTTCGGACCGGTAAGCCGGCTGCTCAGGTCCGCGATCCCAAAATACCTTCCCGGTGG
>Ga0182024_10012820_pt1 | contig 16504 bp, 16 predicted proteins | sample P32metaG_FD_120480 | JGI IMG/M metagenome (GOLD analysis project Ga0182024, IMG submission 120480) | Permafrost microbial communities from Stordalen Mire, Sweden - P3-2 metaG (Illumina Assembly) | ecosystem: Environmental > Terrestrial > Soil > Wetlands > Permafrost | place: Sweden: Stordalen... | reverse complement strand
GCCGCGCGCGAGACCCGAATGCCGAGCCTCTGCATATGCGCCTGAAGCGTCGAGCGCTTCATCCCCGGCAGAGCGGCTGCACCCTTCGGACCGGCGGCGATCCAACTGGTTTGTTTCAGGGCAGCCAAGATCTGTTTTCGCCCGGCATCCTCGAGCACGCCGCGCATCTTCCCGGCATCCTCGCACGCGCTGCCGCCGTTTGAGGACCCTGCCGAACTCGCGCGCCTCCTCAAGTCGTCCAGCGGAATCTTCAGTACTGATCCAGTGGAAACAATCACCGCCCGCTCGATCACGTTTTGCAATTCCCGGATATTACCCGGCCAGTCATAGCGGGCCAACGTATTCATTGTTTCGGCGGGGATCATTTCGATATCGACACTCCGGTTCATGCGGCGGCTGAACTGCTGCACGAAGTGGCGGACGAGCAACGGAATGTCTTCCCGCCGTTCGCGCAATGCGGGCACCCGCACTGGGAAGACGTTCAGCCGGTAGTAAAGGTCAGAGCGAAACTTCTGCTCCTCCACCATCGCCCCCAGATCGCGATTCGTCGCGGCGATCAAACGCGCGTCAGTGCGGCGCGTGTGTGTGCTGCCCAGGCGTTCGAATTCGCGCTCCTGCAAGACCCGTAGCAGTTTCGGTTGCAACTCCAGGGGGATATCGCCGATTTCATCGAGAAATACAGTGCCGCGATTCGCCAACTCGAACCTGCCAATGCGTTGAGCGATCGCACCCGTGAACGCGCCTTTTTCGTGGCCGAACAATTCGCTTTCAAGTAGTCCTGTCGGAATGGCTGCGCAGTTCAGTTTGACAAAAGCGTTCGTCTTGCGAGAGCCCAGGTTGTGGAGGGCCCGCGCAACGAGTTCTTTTCCAGTGCCCGTCTCGCCATAGATGAGTACCGTGGAATCGGTATGTGCGACGGTTTCAACTTCCGCAAGCACGCGCTTCAGGGCATCGCTATCGCCAACGATTTCTTCGAACTTCAGCTCGGTTCGAATTTCGTCTTGGAGGTAGATTACTTCCTGGGCCAACTTATCTTTGAGGCTGGCAATTTCTCCGTAAGCCATTGCATTCGCAACTGCTAGCGCGATCTGACTGGCAACTTGAGCCAGGAACGCTGCGTCGCCCTCTGCAAAGCCATTCACTGCGGAGCTGCACAGGCTGAGAACTCCGAGGGCGCGGGCCCGGCTGATAAGAGGCAAGTGGTACAACGATTTGAGACCTTCCGCAGCAGCCAGAGGGTCCGCCGAACTCGCCACTTCTGCGACGCCGACGGGCTGGCTCGTTCGGAATGCCTTGACCAAGGTCTCCGACCCCTCCGCCGAAATAATTTGTCCGTCGTGAACAATGTTTTTGGCGCCCGGATAATCAAACGCGCCAATCCGTAACTGGCCGCTTTCCGCATCGGAAAGAGTTACGCTGACGCCTTCGCACTGCATCACTGAACGAATGCTGGCACAAATCTCCTGAAGCAATTCCCGCAAGTCCAGCTTTGAGATAACGCGATTGGTAAGATCGAGAAGGAGGTTCAATCGCCTCTGCGCGAGAGCGTCGTCTATTGCCAGGGCGATTTGACCCGCGAGGAGCGATAGGAATCGTACTTCCTCCGGTGAGTAGGCGTCGTCCAAGTGACTCGCGAAAACAAGGCTGCCGAGTCGCGAATGAACAGTGCTCAATGGAAACGCACATAGCGAACGGAGTCCCAGTTTATTGAGCGTTTCGATCGCCGTACGGAAGCGCGTGTCCTCGTGGGCGACCTGCAGCACCACCGGTTGCTGAGTCCGATCCACCCACCATGCTACGGTTTCTTCGTTTGGAGTATTTGAGATCCCGTGTTTCGCGGGATCGTACCCCTTGGAGAAATGCCAGTTGACCTTTTTGCCGGCGTGGTCGCAGTGAGCCATCACATCGAATGGGACTACTTGGCGAAGTTCATCCGCGAGGAGCTGGAACAAGTCTTTCTCATCCCGGTGAGATCGAATCGCTTCGGCCAGACGGATCAGCGATTCGTACCGAGGCGCAAGGGACTGTGTTGAAGGCGCTCCCTCCAGCGCCTATGCCGTTATCCGCCTCGTTGACATCGCCTTGACCTGCGGTCCCTCCACCGCCTCCGCCATTACACCCATGGTCCTGCTACGAGCAATTATCGCACCGACTGAAATGGCTTAGATCGAAATGCCGTCGGTACGCACTTTCTTCGATTTGCACGTCGCTCCAGAAGCGCAGTCGATTCGTGCAGCCCGATTGCTGGCATCATGCCCGAAATCGGGTACAAGCGGGCGGACTCCGAAGGGCCGGTTGACGTTAAGCCATTGGCGCTCAAGTGGACTTGCAAGGTTGCAAGACTTGGCGTCGCACGTGCGATTCACCGGGCGGGTCTAGCGAATCGAAATGTTGAGAATCACAGTTCAGGAGGACGGGGCCCTATGGTGCATGCATCTTGCAGGTAGACTCGAGGGCGCCTGGGTTGCCGAAACCGAGAATGCGTGGCGTTCCGCACCGGTCGACGGCAGACGGGTCACAGTCAATCTGAGGGAGGTCATGTGGGTCGATGAGGCAGGGTGGCGTCTCCTCCGGGCGATGAATCAGGCCGGAGCATGCTTGATCGCAGAGGGAGTGGCGATGGTGGCGCTCGTCAAGGAGATTACAGGGAAGCCCACTCGCGGAACGCGGCGAGCATGAATGTTGCCCCAACAAGCGCTCTGGAACCTTCCTGCTCATGCGCAGAGGGTAGGTGTCGGCGCATCGAGTAAGTGGACCAGACAGGAGACGATGGTGACAATTGCATACAACAGGAGAATTGAGATTTGGGCGGCGGCTGTTTGATTCCTGCGGCCGTAGTCGTGGCGGGTTGCACAAGAGCAACTTCAGCCGCAGGATCGCCACAACCGCCGGAGGTCGAGGTAGCCCTGTAGAGCAGAGAGATGTTCCGGTCTATCGGGAATGGATCGGCACGCTGGAGGGCATGGTGAACGCGGCCATAAGAGCGCGAGTGACTGGATATTTGCTCACACAGAACTATTCGGAAGGCTCGTTTGTGAGGAAAGGCCAATTGTTGTTCGAGATCGATCCGCGACCCTTTGACGCAGCGCTCGGTCAGGCATTGGGACAGCTCGCACAGACCAAAGGGCAGCTCGCGCAGGCCAAGGCGCAGTTGGCGCAAGCACAAGCTCAGGTCGCGCAATCGGTGGCGACTCAAAAAAGAACACAGCTGGACGTAGACAAGTACACGCCGCTCGCGAAACAGCAGGCGGCGTCGCAGCAGGACCTTGACACCGCAGTACAGAATTACGAAGCCGCCAAGGCTCAGATGGAAGCATCGAAAGCTAATGTCGAAACGGCCAAGGCGCAGATTGAGGCGAGCAGCGCGGCGGTGGAATCCGCGCAGGCAGCGGTGGACGCGGCGAAAGTCAATACCGGCTTCACGCACTTGACTTCGCCCATCGATGGAATCGCCGGCCTAGCTCAAGTGCAGGTCGGGAATCTGGTCTGTACCAGCAGTGGAGTGATTACCACGGTATCGACCCTCGATCCGATTAAGGCGAATTTCACGGTCGGGGAACAGGAGTATTTGAGCTTGACGCAAGGCGGCGGAAAAACTCTGGCGAAATTGCAACTCGATCTGATTCTGGCCGACGGAAGCGACTATCCGCACAAGGGGAAGTTCTTCTTCGCGGACCGCCAGGTGGATCAGAGCACGGGCGCCATTCAGCTGACGGGTCTCTTTCCGGATCCCGGGAACAGGCTGCGGCCGGGCCAATACGGCAAAGTCCAAGCAGTGATTGGGACCAATGCAAGCGCGCTGCTGGTTCCGCAGCGAGCCGTGACGGAGCTCCAGTGCAGCTATCAGGTCGCCACCGTGGATACTGCGAACACGGTCGGCATTCGTACCGTGAAACTCGGCGAATCGCGACCAGGCGCAGGATGCGCCCGCCGCCGCGCCTACCCAGCAGATACCAGGCCGTGTCGGCGATCAGGGCGGCGCCCACGCAACAGGCCAGCGCCGGCGCCACGTGCAATCGCCCCCTGCGGATGAGCGCTCCGGCGGCCAGCAGCAGCGGAGACGAAGGCAGCGGCAGCGCGCTTTGCTCGGCCAGCACCCACCAGAAGACCAAGGCATAGCCGTGGCGTTCGACAAAAGCGACGGTCTCGGCGACCGCGCTGTGCGGGGTGCTCATAGCGTCCAAACGGAATGGCTCTTGCGGTAAAACGAGAGCTGGCCGCCCTCGCTGATCATCAGCACTTCGCCGAACTGCGATGCGCCGATGGCGGCCGCGGTCCGTCCGGGATTCTCGAGTACGACAAACATTCCTCCCCGGCGGTGTTCGGCCAGGTTCATCGCGGCAAGGAACAGGCGCTCCGTCAGCTCCGGGCGCCCGATCGCCTCTTGCCACGCCCGATACTTCTCCACCGCGTCGGTCAGGTGCCAGCGCCCGTCGAAGAAGTTTGAACAACTGTACGCCGTCGCCAAAGATCTTGATCTCGCCGTTGGGCGTCAATACCAGCAGATGTGGCCGCCGCAAAGCGTAGCCTGGCTGTGGGTGCGGTAGCGGCGCGCGGTAGGCACCGGCAAGCTCCATATCGGTGAACAGGTGCGCCCACTCCTACATCTACCAGCTCCGCCATGTAGCCTTTACCATCCACCAGGGCGAGCGTCCGCAAGCCGTCGCAGATGCGGTGAAAGCTGCGGAAGGAGGTTAACTCGCTCGAATACGGTAAAGCTTCCGCCGGCCAGGACGGCAGCGAATGGCAGGCATCCGGCATCGATCCGAACAGCAACGCGCCGGTGGAGATGCGTTTGTCTTCGTACGAGCTGAGCGCGCTGATCCGCAGCACCTCGATCGCCGCTGAGACACGATCGGGGAGCTGCGCCGCGCTGTGCGCATCGTGGTAAACCCTTCCTTAGAGAAACGCGGAAACGTAGCGGTCCTCGATCACCCCGCCGAAGCTCGGCAGGCTTCGCGAATCCGGTTCTCTGAGCTGTTTTTCGAACTCCAACGCGCCAAGGCGTTCATATGCGTTCTTCATTGATGCTTGTTCTCCGGCGCGCAGCGCGCGGTTCATCACTTGGCTGGACGGCCTCTACTGCTCCGAAATGTCCTTCCGCGCGGGAACTCATTCGAGCGTGCCCGTCTCCCCAGTAGCGTACACGATGGAAAGTTCGTGGACGAAGCGCTCCCGCTCGCGGATGATGGTTGTGCCGTCTGCTTCTTCTTCAGTGAACTTCGTCGTGACCTTCTTGCTCTTCCATGCCGCGATGTGGCGCTCTTCGCCCGAGCCGAAAATGTCGTTGATGAGACCAGAACAAGCGACCAGGCCATTTCCGCGTTTTGGACCAAAAACGTGCATAACGCTGAAAACACAGGTAGATTCTTTGTGGCTAGATCGCATAGGCAGCATCGTTTCGTCTCCGCATCGCTCGTGCAGAAGTTGCACAGGCAGGACTGGCCGGGGTGCGCCGCTCGAGTTGCGCGGATCCCATGTGGAGACCGGCACGGTGATTACTTTGAGCAGGACGCCGTCCGCGTCCAACCGCGCCGGCGCTTTGGCGGAGAGACGTCGACGGCCGGTGGCCGCGTGTGAGTTGCCTCACAGCGGCCCGCCACCTGAACTGTTACGCTCTACCTAGGAGGTGCGATGTCACGCCGCGTCGCCACTGTTCTTGCCGCGTTCGCTATCTACACCGGCGTTGCTCGGCAGAACCAGCCGGGAAACTCCCAGACTGTCTTACGTTCCACCAGCCAGGAGGTCCTGCTCGATTTCATCGCGCGCGACAAACATCAAAAGCTTGTTACCGATCTTCGCGCGGAGGATATCGAGGTCCTGGAGGATGGAGTTCCGCAGACCGTTCGGAGCTTTCAGTATCGCGGCGGCCAAGACGATCCACGCGGCAGGGTGGGGCAGGCGCCTACGCACGCAGGACCCAGCGCGGCGTCCTCACCGCTTCGCGAGATTAATCTGGTATCTCTTGTCTTTGAGGGCTTGAGCCCGGATACCCGGAGACAGGCGACGCAGGCTGCCAAGGATTTCCTGGCGGTGAGGTCGACCAGAACACCTATATCGGCGTCTTTACCCTGAACCACCGGCTGGCGCTGTTGCAGCAGTACACCAACAATATTAACCTGCTCACTCAGGCAGTCGACCGTGCGGCGACCGGGGCGTACCAGAAGTTCGCGAAGGACATGGAAGCGGAGGTGACTAAGCTTAACCAACTGGCTGGCGATCCAGGGCGGTTCCAGCCGATTCGGCCTGGCTCCGCCGAGGAGCGGGGCCCCGCCGTCGCCGATAGTGCGCTGGCGCAGGCCGAACGGCGGATGGCTGCGATGACCGTCGAAATACTCTCCAACCAGGCCGGCAACCTGTCGATTGACGCGCTGCAACAGTTGATTCAAGGGCAGGCGCAACTTCCCGGCCGCAAAACCGTCATCTATTTTTCCGAGGGTCTGATCGTGCCCACCGGGCAGCCGGAGCGGTTACGCGCTGTTGTAAGCGCCGCCAATCGCGTCAACATCGCTTTCTATACCGTTGACCCGAGCGGGCTCGATACCATGTCGAGGGCCAGAGTGGCGCATCTGACAACCCAGGCGATCAATTCAGTGGATCTCGGCGGAACGGCTGTCAAGGCCACGAATTACCAGGAAAACCTGCGCGGCCTGGCTGAGGACACCGGGGGGTTCGCGATTGCCAATACCAATGACACCCGAGAGCCCCTGCGCCATGTGATGGAGGAAGTGCGGGCGCACTATGAAGTGGCATACGCGCCCACGTCATCTAATTACGATGGCCATTTCCGCACCATCGAAGTTCGCGTGCACAAATCCGGCATCCGGCTGCAAAGCCGAAAAGGCTACTTCGCGCTCCCCATGCTCGATGGGATATCCATGGCGCCTTTCGAGCTCGCCGCGTTGACGGCGCTAAACAGCCAGCCATCGCCGCATGCCTTCGAGTTCCACGCCGGAGTGCTAACCTTCCACGCGACAGCCCAGGCAACGGAGTGCCGCGCCGTGTTTTCGGTTCCCAGCCGGATACTGCATTTTACGGAGGACCCGAAGGCCAAACTCTTTCACCTTCACGTCGCGTTCCTCGCATTGCTGAAGGACGATCAGGACCAGGTGGTGCGCAAGATTTCGCGCGATCTGCCGTTTCAGGCCCCTGCGGACAGGCGGGCGGAGTTCGAGCGAGGCGAGGTGACTGTGACGCTGCCGTTGCGGCTTCCCCCGGGCCGGTATCACCTGGAGGCCGTAGCGTATGACGTCGATGGGGATGCTGCCAGCACGCGCAAGATCGCGCTGGTGGTGCCTTCCGCGGGGGCGTTGAGCGACCTTGTGCTCGCGCGGAGCTTCGAGCCCGCCGGCGAAGATCGCGATGCCACGGACCCGCTGGAGTCGTCCGCCGGCAAAGTCACACCCGAGGTGAGCCCCACGATCTCCAAGGCCAACGGCGCGGCGGCGGGCGTTTATTTCGTCCTTTATCCGGGCCAAGGCGCGGGTCCCGAGGTGGGGATTGCGATCTCTCGCGATGGTAAAACGGTGAGTTCTGCGCACCTGAGCCTGCCTCCGGCCGAGGCCGACGGCTCTCTTCGGGTCTTGAGCAGGATTCCATTCAGCGGCTTCGACCCCGGCGTTTACGAGGTCACTGTTACGGCTGCGCAAGGTGGCGCGACGGTGCGACGCACGGTGGTAATCGAAGTGGAATAGAAGGCGCCAGGGCGGCGCGGCTGCGTCGAGGACTCGTTGGAGGATGAGGCTCCGCAGAAGCACCTGCGTCTGTCTCGAGTGATAAAAGGGCTTTTCCGGAAACTAGACACGACCGGTCCCATTCGGCGACGCAATCAAAGCCGACTTCTTTCGAGGAACTTGCGATCGATGCGTCCCAACTGGGGTTCGTAAACGCTACGCCGTTACCCGCGGGTGATCTCCCAGAACGGACTTGTGCCCATAGCGCCTTCGGTGGATTGAGCGTTTCTCATCGAAGCTCTGGCCTCGTTGTGCGACTCAAATAGCCATGATGTTGTGGTGACGGCGCACCGGTCAGTTTTCCGAAGGCTTCTCGATGTGATCGATGACGAGCGTGTCTACTGGGCCTCTGCCCGATTCGAGTCGGAGACCGAGCTCGTCCTGTAACGCAACGAATATCGACGGAGTGCCGGTTGGGTCGGCTGCGGTGGACGGCCCTTCATTAAGCCGGATACCGTCCAGCGCAGTTCCCTCCCGCGAAAACTTGACGCGGATATCGAACCGTCCAGTGATTCCTGTCTTGTCGATCACTGGACGATCCACCAGCACGCGGAGGACCTTGGAGAATTCGCCGAGCGTCGAGCCCAGAGCTTCCACCGAAGACGCTATGCCGTTAATCATGCTCCCGCAAATTTTTTCGCCGGGCTTGAGAGGCGGAGGCGGGAGAGTCCAAGGCGTGCAGCTTCCTTCCGAATATGAGTGTAACTTTGGTCGGCCGCGGGCGACAGTCAGGAAAAAGACAGGTCCCTCACTCGTTTGACGATGGATCTTCAGTTGAAAGCGATCCTCCAAAAGCTTCTGCATCATCGGACCCAGCATCATCGGTACGCTCGGATTGCCTTCGGCCCTTGCGTTGATGTCATAGGAGGCGGAATGGACCCACGAGGGACCTCCGGTGATCGGAGTCGGATCGCTATTGAGATTGAGATGACCGTCAGCGTATGAGGTATAGGCGTTCCCCATCAAATTGAGCAACTCGGCGCAATCGGTGGCGAGCCTTCCAGGAGATGAATTTGGGGCAGGTCCGTTCAAAGGTTCAGAGCAGGGCTTGATCGAGGCGACCTCGAATCTCGGCGTGTTCGCAGGCGCAAATTGAGCCTGGCTTACAGGCGCGATCAGCACGCCGATTGCGACGGGCGCCACGAGAGCCGCCAGGCCAATGATGGCGAGCGCTGCCCTGCGTGGGCCGCTCAGTTCCTGAGCGATGCTCCCTGCGATGATCGTCCGAAGACGTCTCTTCACATCCCCTCCCGTAACTCCCGAAACACACGGTAACGGGGATGCCGTGTGGAAGCGGCAGACTTTCAGTATCCCCTCCAGATAGTCCGTCGGTTCGCAGCCCATTCTCAGGACTTCTTCGTCACACGCAAGTTCACGTTCTTCCACCAGGCGAGATCCAACCCACCACACGAGCGGATGGAACCAAAAGATCGCCTCCACTGCCATATGCACCGCGGCGAAGAGATTGTCTCGCCGGCGCACGTGGCACAGCTCGTGCGTGAGAATAGCGCCAAGCTGCCGGGGACTCAGGTGCTCTATAAGCTGGGCTGGCAGGATCAGAACCGGGCGCAGAAAGCCGACAATCCCGGGTTCTGCCGTCCCGGGCGTTATGAGCGACCGTATAGGAATCGAAAGTTCTACCGGTGTGCTGGCTCGCAGTGCCGCTCGGAGTCTTAACCAGCCGCGCCATCGTGCCAGCAAGATTGCAAAACAACCGAAGGCCCATGCAACCGCGATCGTGACCGACATCCAATTCATCGCGTTGTGCGCTGGACGAATGGGTCGAGGAGCCGGCGGAAACGGCGACGCAATTTGAACAGCGGTGGTCGAGAAGACGGGAGCCACGGCGGATGCTGTGTTGCGCGATGGCCGTGGAACCACACTGCCAAGGCTCATCAGCAGTGCGAACGGTATGAGAAACTTTGCCGACGAACTCAGCCAGACCCAGTAACGTATCCCAGGCGAATTGTTGCGAAGCGCGAACGCCACCAAACCGGCAACGAGTACGAAGCCGGATGACTGCCACAAGTGGTTGAGGACGAACTGAGTGCTCATTTCGATTTCCGCTTCCCTTCCACCTTTCGTCGCCTGTCGGCTTCCGCGGCTGCCTTCTCGAGTTCGCGAATATCGTCAAGCGTGAGCTTTCCGGACTCGATCAGTTGCGCCACCATCGGTTGTGGCCACCCGCCAAAGAAGCTCAGAATTTCATCCAGCAGGCTGCTGCGAGCTGCTTCCCTGGCGATCAATGGTTCGAAAATATCGGCGTTTCCGACCTTACGGGCGCGGCGCACGGCTTTCTTGCTTTCCATTCGGTATACGGTGTTCGTAATCGTCGTATAGGCAGGCCGAGGTTCGGGAAATGCCTGCTGAATCTCTCGCATGGACGCCCCGTTCTTGGACCACAACACTTCCAGAATCCGAAGTTCCAACTTTGCTGGTGTGGGCCGCTGCATATGTGCGTTCTTGAGGGTCGGTTCTATCTTACTATCAACTAGTAAGACCGTCAAGACAAAATTTGGTAGACCTCGACGGACCGCCCTTCGTCGACCATCGGCGTTGTGTAGCCTGGTCTTGCTACTGAAACTGTTCAGAAACGGGCTGTGGGAAATTACTCCCGTTTGGTCGCGAAGGGGCGAGTGATCCGGACGTACCCCTTGGATTGATCGCCGCTACGCCGTTAACAAGGATCTACCGGTCCGCAGGCCACAATCTCATCATCGGGTGCCAGGCCTCATTTTTGCGTCGACCCATTTTGCCGCCCGGAACGCCGTTCACGAGTTCGAAAAGGACTACACTGAAGGCGTATGGGCGAGGTCCGATTCTTTTCCACGACGGCCCTGAAGGGGATAGTCGCCCGGCTGGGCATTCTTGTCGCTTTGCTCTTGCCTTCGCCGCATGTCATTCACGGCCAGCAACGTCCCTCTATTTCCGAGTTGCTCCGGCAATTCGAAGGTGAGAGAGTGTTTTGGCGTCAGTTCGAGGTGGCTAAGGCAATCGTCGCCACGAACGACGCGAGTGTTCTCCCCCAGCTGGAGTCCTGGTTGACGCACGAAGACCGTCACTTGCGCGGAAACGCCGCGTTCATCTTTTGTGGGCTTGGCGATACTCGCGGATTTGACGTGATTGTTAGCATTCTTGGCGATCGTTCCGAAAGACGCGAGGTTCATAAAATTTCGTCGGTAGGTCTCCCGTCGATCCAAAGGCAGATCAGCGAAGACCGCTACTATGCCGCGCACCTGCTCGGTGACTTGAAGGACCCACGCGCGGTCCCCATCCTTGTGCCTCTACTGGCGGACCCCGACGTAAACTACATTGTTCCGTGGTCCCTCGGGCAGATTAGCAATTCATCCGCGATTGCGCCGTTAATCGGATCACTGAGCGATCCAAATCCGAGCATGCGGGTTCTCGTAATCCACGCTCTGGTTGAACTCAAGGCCGGTGGCGCCCTGCCGCGCCTCCGCCAGTTGCTGGATGACAATGCGAGATCGAATTTTGACAAATTCGAATCGGTTGCCGAGGCCGCTCAAGTTGCAGTCGCCAAACTGAAATCGGAGCCTGCCCGCTAGCTCCTAACGTCGGTTTACCGGAAACAACCGGGAATCCGTGTGGCTGGTTTGTCGCCATCTCGGACCTTGACCCGGCGCGGGCTGTAGCCCGTTCTGGGCGATAGACCATCGCCAGTCGCACAGCGTTTAGGAATGGCTCTCGGACCACACGTGTCTCCACTAGTAAGAAAACGGCGTTACTGGAAACTTGCCAGCCTCGGCGGGCCGCCGCAGTCTGGCATCTCGCCGGAAGCGAAACAGGGTGGGGAAGTCTCAACGCAGTATGGCGGTCTCGCCCGACTCGAACACCAGCGTCAGCTCGTTGGTGAATCTCTCACGCTCTCTTTGAACGATGGCGCCTCCTGAATCTCGAATTTTGAGGGTGAAACGCTTGCCTTACTGCTTCTTGACCGCCGTGGGAAGCGACCCGTTCTCGACCGCGGTGACGGCGAACCCGGCCGGAACCCGGAACAGCGTCGGATCGGGCGCCGAGCGGACGATATTGGCCAATTCGTAGGTGTAGATTCCGGTCCGGGGATCGGTTGTAACGGTCTTGACCAGCGCGTGGATGTCGTTCGAGTACCACCGCCCGGTAACGGATTTCAGCTCCTGATCGTTGCCGATCGTTCCAATTGGAATCGTGGTGGTGACGCGCACGCCCAGAGCCGGGACGCCGTTGATGAATTGGGAACCGAGATCTTCCACCAAGTGGTTGGGACTGCGGCGGGCCATGGCCCGCGCCTCTTCCACCGGAGAAACATCGCCGGCAATCTTCTGCGCTGCCGGCCCGACCGGTCTCATCTCGGTTTTGCGCACGGTCTTTTGCTCCACATCGATGATGTAGACGACCATGGCGACGGTGTCCTGGATCACGACCCGCCGGCGGTCATTCGTCATCTCCGTGCGGAAGCGTCCCTGGTCGTCCTGCCAGACCAGGTTTGTGATGGTGCGGTCGATATGAGATCCGTTGGCCAAGGTCTGCTGCGAATGGATCACCTGGGTCGCCGAATACGGCTTACCGACCACTCGGCCCGTCTCCGCGCCGGGGTTGTAGTTGGCGTTGTCGGTTTGGGCCAACAGGCTTCCGCAGCAGGCCAAAGCAAATGCGATCGTCCTCATGATTGATTCTCCTGAACTCAGTTAGCAACTCAGTTAGCGACGGGAATTCTTTCCACGCGATCCACTACCACGATATCGGTTGGCGCCTTTCTTACCTCCACGCGAAGGCCCAGTTGTTGCTCCAATGCCTGGGGGAGCTTGAGCGCGCCGACGACGTCGTCGCGCTGGACCAGTTGCGATTCGGGCGACATATCGAACTCCAGCTTGATCTCGAAGAACCCGCTCAGCCCGGTCATGTCCACCCAAGGGTCCGGCCCCCCCAAAGCGTGGTTGAGCTGCTCGATGAGTTTCTGTATCGATCCCCGGCCGCTGAGGCGTACCAGCGGAACTTCGAGTCTGAGCTCCAGATTCTCATCCTCTTCCTTGACTTGGCGCATCTTCGGCCCCTTCTTGCCAATCAGCAACACATTGGTGGGCAACGGCCGCGTTTCATGGTGAACCGACAGTTTCAACCGGTCGGCCAGCAGCGCCTTGAGCATATCCGGTATCTGGTCTTGCGAGGAATTCTGGGGCAGCTTGGCCTGGATGTTGTACAACTGCGTGCGCATCCACGCTGGGCCGTCAACCTGCTTGGCGCTTTTCAAGCGATAGGCCTCCCTCAGCAGAAAGAGCAGGCTCGTACTCGGATAGCGGAGCAGTGCGCCATCGGCGGTTCGCTGAAGGGCAGGTTCTCCCGGCGGCACGATCTTCATCGACGCCACTTCGAATTCCGGCGCCTGGGCATACAGCCCGGCTGCCAGAAAGATATAGACGACCTTCCTCATTGGCTCACTCTCCGATTCCCTTTAGAATCTGATTCGCCGCCAGCCGCACGGCGTGCACGCGGCCATCCTCGCCCAGCAAGACATCCGCCTGCACCAACGACGATGGATCAGCCGCAACGCTGTATCCTTGCGCCAACAAATTCGCCACTGGAATCTGCATGGAAACCACCGATCGCCGCTCGTACGATGCGATCGGGGGAACATACGGCACGGCGACAAAGCCGTTTTCGTCGGTTCCGGCAGAGCGCAGCGCCGGCCGCGGCAGCCACATCAGCAGCACCGCGGCGGCAGCCAGTAATGCCGCCGTCGCCGGAACGAATGCCAGCGGCCTTAGCCGGCCGCCTTCCACCTGGTCGATGCGCGCTAGAAACCGGACTCGCTCCATCTGCGCTTCCGCAGGCGCCCCGATCTTCTCGCCAAAAGACAGCATGCGTCCGTCGAGCCCTTGAAACCGGTCGCGCTCGCCGCGACATGCCGCGCATTCTTCCCAGTGGCTCTCGATCCAACTCGCTGGCTCCGACGCCAGTTCGCCATCCGCCCACTGGGCCAGCCATCCCCGAGCCCGCTCGCAGTTGTCATTCATGGAACATCCTCGCTCAAGCGCGCGGTAGCCCGCGCCACCAGTTCTCCTACGCTCGCCACGTTGATCCCCAGCACTTCGGCGATCTCCCGGTAGCGCAATCCCGAAATCCGCAGAAGAATACATTCGCGCTGTGGCGCCGAAAGCCTCTCGATCGCGGCCTGCAGCCTCCGTCCGCGCTCCTGGCGGATCGCCTCGTCCTCCGGTCCGGCCCCCGGGTCTGCGATTCCAGCCGCGGGATCGAGCGCCACCGTTCGTTGCCACCCCGCGCTCTTGCGCCGGTCGCGGGCGGCGTTGCGCGCCACCTCGAAAATCCATCCACGCAGGTTCGCCCGGTTGCCGCGGCTGGTCAGATGGCAATAGAGGCGAAGGAACGTCTCCTGCACCACCTCCTCGGCATCCGCCGATACCAGGCCATTGCACACGAGGTAGCGATAGACGGGGACGCGCAGCTCATCGAACCACCAGGCTGCTTCCGTACGCGCAGGCATCTCGCCGGCATGCCCGCGCCCGGTAGCCACGAACAGCCGTCCTTCGTCGCCAGTCAAACAGCGCTCCACAATTCCTTGTCCGCCTGCCTACACAACGAGACGATGAGTCGATTTTCCGGGTAACGGTCAGCGTTTTTTGGAGGACGCTCAGCGAGGCGCGATTCCGTGTGGTTGAGCACGCCGACACGCTGGAATTGAAAGCCAGGTATGGAACGATGGCCTGGAGGTAAGCGGTTCTGCTTTCAGCAGCCGTAATCAACTATACAAAAACCATACAATGCGCTATTGGCATCCAATATGAGTTGTGGCATCATATAGGTAACAAATAGGTGTATCGATGGCTGAAAAGAAGGACGTCCGACAAGGGACGCTGGCGCTGATGATTCTCAAGACACTGGAAAGTATGGGCTCGTTACACGCGTATGGCATCGCGCGTCGTATTGAACAGATCAGCGGTGACCTGCTGGCGGTTCAGTATGGCACCATTTACCCGGCGCTCCTCAAACTGGAGCAGGAGGGGTATGTGGCGTCGGAATGGACATCATCCGAGAACAACCGCCGAGCGAAGAACTACCGCCTGACCCGCGCCGGTCGAAAACAGATCGAAAAAGAAGCGAGTGAATGGCAGGAAACGACCGCGGTCATGGCGAGGTTCCTGTCTCTCGGCAAGGAGCACGCGTAACCAGGAGTACCAGCATGAGATATCTGCGCGCTTTCGGTCGCCGGCTTGCCGGCCTCTTTCACAAGGATCAGCGCGACCGCGAACTGGCAGAGGAGATCGAAAGCAATCTCCAGATGCACATCGCCGCCAACCTGCACGCTGGAATGAGCGCCGAAGCAGCGCGGCGACTGGCACTCATCAAACTCGGCGGCGTGGAGATCACCAAAGAGGCCTATCGCGATCAGCGAGGTCTGCCCGCATTCAACACCCTCCTTCAAGACATTCGATACGGGATGCGGGGGCTGCGGCGCAGTCCCGGATTTGCGCTCACTGCGGTGCTGACCTTGGCGCTGGGCATCGGGGCGACTACCGCCATCTTCTCCGCCGTGTATGCCCTGCTGATCCGCCCGCTGCCCTACGGCCGTCCGGACCGCCTGGTGTGGGTGACGGAACACTGGAAACGCGGCGGCGGAGCCATTGTCGCGCCGGACATTATTGTGTGGCGCGAACGCGGTCGACCCTTCGAGGCTGTCGCCGGCTATGATCCCTACGAGTACACATTGACCGGCGCCGGCGACACCGTCCGTATTCCCGGCGCCATGGTTTCTCCAACTTCCTCTCGCTTCTGGGTGTAGCGCCGCAAGTGGGCCGCGATTTCGTCCCGGCCGACGGTCGCCCTGGCAGTGCCGCGGTTGCGCTTCTCTCCGATGCGCTCCGGCGAGAGCGCTTCAGTGGCGACCCGCACGTGGCGGGGACGGCGTTGGACCTAGACGGGAAGGCTTACATCGTCGTGGGCGTGCTGCCGGCGCGCTTCCGCTTTCCCGATATAACCAACGCGCCGCAGGTGCTGACTGCGCTGTACACTCCAAACTCTTCTGCGTTCAAGGGGGAAGAGGCCGTATTGTCTTTGCAAGTGCTCGCGAGTCTGCGCCCGGGAGACTCCCTGTCCAGCGTCCAGGCGGAATTACAGTCGTTCCAACAGACCAGGCTTCGTGCTTATCCAGCGCCGATGGCCCAAATGGCCGAAGGACGTGCAATGGAAGTCGTTCCCTTGCAGCGCCACCTCGCGGGAGATTCGCGAACACCGGTGATCGTGTTACTGGCGGCGGTCGGCTGTGTGCTGCTGATCGGCTGCGCCAACATCGCCAACCTGCAACTGGTGCGTGCCGCATCGCGACGCCACGAAATTGCGGTGCGTGGCGCGTTGGGTGCGGCCCGAGTGCGGTTGGCGCGGCAATTCCTCATCGAAAGCCTGATAATCTCAGCGGCCGCGGCCGTCGCGGGGTTGGACATAGGCGCTCTTGCCATCGACGCAATCCGCGGATGGCAATCTCCGACGCTTCCCTGGCTTGAGAGCGTCAGCCTCGATCCATATGTGTTCGGGTTCACGATAGGCGTGGCCGTCGTGGCGGCGCTGTTGTTTGGAGCAGCGCCGGCTATCGCTGGCTCGCGCGCGAACCTCATCGACGCGCTGAAGACATCGTCGCTGCGTATGTCGGGCATAAGCAGTCATCGGCTGCCGCGAAACACGTTTATGGTGGCAGAAATCGCACTGGCGCTGGTGCTGCTGATCGCTGCGGGCCTGCTGGTGCGCAGTTTCCGCGAACTCCT
>Ga0182024_10012819_pt1 | contig 16505 bp, 15 predicted proteins | sample P32metaG_FD_120480 | JGI IMG/M metagenome (GOLD analysis project Ga0182024, IMG submission 120480) | Permafrost microbial communities from Stordalen Mire, Sweden - P3-2 metaG (Illumina Assembly) | ecosystem: Environmental > Terrestrial > Soil > Wetlands > Permafrost | place: Sweden: Stordalen... | reverse complement strand
GCCTCGTAACCCAGCGCTTGCAACGCGCGTAGGACCTCCGCGCCGGAGCGGATCGAGATCTCGCGTTCCGCGCTGCCGCCGCCCATCACTACGGCAACCCTCGCCCTGGACCCACCGTTACGTTGCATCGATAAAGACTCCAACTAGATGCACTTCCAATTGCAGCTCGACGCCGCAGCGATCGAGAACCGCACTTCGGATTCGTGCGAGCAGCGTGGCGACGTCGCGTGCCGTCGCTCCGCCAACGTTGTTAATAAAGTTTGCGTGCAGCGACGAGACTTCCGCGCCGCCCTCCCGCCACCCCTTAGCGCCCACGGATTCGATGAGCCGCGCGGCCTTTCCACCATCGGGGTTGCGAAAGCACGATCCGGCGTTGGGAAGCGCAACAGGTTGAGTCGCTTTACGCCGCACGAGGCGCGTCTGCATCTCGCCGCGCACCTCGCGCGAGTCCGCACGAGGAAATACGAGCGTCACTCGCGCTACGACGACGTCGCGCTCCAGCGTCGAATGGCGATACAAATAGCGGACGTCCACCGAGTGGGGCTCCGGACGGCTCGGCGACTGAACCCAAACGTGACGGACGAAATCGCCGATCTCACGATCGGTGCCGGCGTTCATCCGCAACGAACCGCCGATCGTCCCGGGAATGCCGGCCAGCGAACTGATGCCGGCGGCGCCGGCCGAGGCCGCCTTCGCGGTGACCAGCGCCATGCCGGCTGATCCGCCCGCTTCGACGACGACGTTGCCGTTTTCGACGTGCACCTCGACCGCGGCGAAGTCACCGGCCAGCCGGATGACGATACCGCGCATTCCACCGTCGCCGACGAGTACGTTGCTTCCCCCGCCGACGATCCACCACGGCAGCTTGCGGCGCAAGCAGAGGCGCATCAGGTCCGCGAGCTCCGCTTGCGTCGCGGCAGTTACGAAGGCATCGGCCGGTCCGCCGATCTTCCATGAAGTATACGGCGCGAGCGGCTCGTCGAATCGCACTCGGTCGCCGAAGGTCGCACGCAACGCCTCTCGATCCGCTTCGCCGAGAAGGCTGCGCAACGCTTGTTGCGTCGTGAGGCTCATCCGCGCGCCGCTGCCGCGAGACGTCCTGCGACGTCGGTGATGTTTCCGGCTCCGAGCATCAGGACCATGGCACCGGCGGGGACCTCTGACAGAATGCGCGTCTCGAGCTCGTCGACGCATGCCACGTAGCTGACGCGCGTCCCGTTGGTCGCGAGCGAATCGCCGATGGAGCGTTCGCTCACGCCGGGAATCGCCGGTTCCGACGCCGCGTAGATAGGGGTCAGATAGACCCAATCGGCGCCGCGCAGGGAGTCGGCAAACTCCGCAGCCAGAAACGCCGTTCGCGTGTAGCGATGCGGTTGAAAAGCCACGACCAGCGTACCGCGATGGTAGTGACGCGCGGCGGCGATCGTGGCGCGCACGGCGGTGGGGTGGTGCGCGTAATCGTCAACGATCGTCACTCGTTGGTTGGAAAGCAAGATGTCGAACCGGCGGCGTACGCCGCGAAAGGCTTTCAGCGAAGCAGCGATTGAGTCGAAGGGCAGCTCGAACGCGCGCCCCACCGCCAGCGCGGCAAGCGCGTTCTCGACGTTCATCGCTCCGGGCACGCGCATCTCGACGGTGCCGAGCGTCGCCTCGCCGTCGAGGACGTCGAACGTCGAGCCGAAATCCTCAAAGCACACGTTGGCCGCCCGAATGCGCGCCGCCGAGTCAAAGCCGCATGTTACGACCCGGGCGCGAAATTCGTGACAGGTAAGAGAAGCCGCGAGCGCGTTGTCGATGCCGACGATCGCGAGGCCGTCGTCGGGCAACTTCGCAAGAAACTCGCCGAAGGCTCGCACGAGACCGGGAAGCTCGTCGTCGCTGGTCAGATGATCGTTTTCGATGTTGGTGACGACTGCGATATTCGGTTCCAGCAGAGCAAAAGAGCCATCCGACTCGTCCGCCTCCATCACGAACCAGGGCGACGTTCCATCGTAGGCGTTCGTCGCCAGCGCCACGTCGATGCCGCCCATGGCCAGCCCGGCATCGACCCCACCCCCGAGCAGGACGGCATGCGCCATCGCCGTCGTCGTGGTCTTTCCGTGCGTTCCGCAGACCGCGATTCCGCGCCGTCCGGAGAGCAAGCGCGCGAGCATCTCGCCCCGATGTAACACCGGCGTTCCGGCGCGCACGGCGGCAAGGTACTCCGGATTGCCCCGATCGATCGCCGAGCTGACGACGACGACGTCTGCGCCGCGAACGTTACGTGCTTCATGACCGATCATAACGCGCACGCCTTCGCTGCGCAGTTGTTCGATTAACGGCGTCACGGCAACGTCCGAACCCGAAACGTCAACGTTGCGCGTTCGCAAGATCCGAGCAATCGCACTCATGCCGATGCCGCCGACGCCGACGAAATGATACGTCACCCGCCGTCTCTTCCGCAAACCAGCGAATCGATCCGCGCAAGAATCTGCGCCAGCGGATCGTTTTGACCGAGCTGACGAGCGTTGGCCGAAAGTGAAGCCAAGCGCTGCGGGGCCGTCGCCTCGGCAAGCACGGCGGGCAAGGCTCCGGATGCAAGCTGCTGATCGGTAATCACGAGTGCGGCGCCGGCAGCTTCAAAGCGCGTCGCATTGGCTCGCTGATGTGCCTCCGTCGCGAACGGATATGGCACCAAAACCGCCGGCTTACCAAGTGCCGCCAGCTCCCCGAGCGTTGACGCTCCGGCCCGCGCTAAAACCAGATCCGCGACGGCATATGCGTCGCCCATCTCGTCGAGATAGGGCCGCGCCACAAACGCCGCGGAGTCGGCATCTTTGGCAGGCTGCACGGCGGTGAAAACCTTTGCGTACTCCGCGGCGCCCGTGAGCGCAAGCACCTGCCAATTACGTGGGAGCGCGTCGCTTTGCAACGCCGCAACCAGCGCGTCGTTGATCGCGCGCGCGCCCTGGCTGCCACCGATCGCCAGAAGCACGGGCTTGGCCGGGTCGAGCCCCAAGCGCGAGGCGGCCTCTGCACGCGACGGCAAGTTTCGTAAGGAAGAGCGAACGGGAACGCCCGTCGGCCGGCATTTAGCCCGCAATCGCCGCGCAAAACCGCCGCACTCACCCCAAATCTCGTCGACGATCGGTGCCAGTAGCCGAGTGGTTACGCCCGGCGCGAGATTGGGTTCGAGCAAGACGATCGGCGCACGCGAGAGCCCAACGAGTTTTCGGATGCGTGCCGCGAGCGCGACCGGAAAGCAGACGTAGCCGCCCGTTGCGACGACGAGATCGGGGCGCGCCGCCGCTAAGAGCGTAAGGCTTTGGAGCGTTCCCTTGACGTTACGCGCGACGGCGCGAAGAAGATCGAACGAAAGGCGTCGCGGCAACGGGTGAGCGGAGACCGTGTGCAGCGGATAACCTGCCTTCGGCACGATGGTCGTTTCGAGCCGGTCGGAGCTCCCGATGAAAGCGATCGTCGCGCGCGGCTGCAGCGCGTCGGCGATGGCGATCGCCGGATAGAGATGGCCTCCGGTACCGCCTCCGGCAAAGACGACGGTCACAGGGCTGCGTGGACTCTGCGATGGCGACCCACATTGGCAATCAGTGCGATGGCAAGAAGATTGACGACCAGGGAGCTTCCTCCGAACGAAATAAACGGTAATGGAACGCCCGTCACCGGCCACGACGACGAAACGACGCCGATGTTCACGAAAGCCTGAATCGTGATCATCGCGCCGCATCCGATCGCGAGAAAGAACCCGAACCGGTCGGGCGCCGCCAACGCGATCTTGATGGTGCGGTACGCCAGCGTTACAAAGAGCGCCACCACGACGAGCGTCCCAATTAGACCGAGCTCTTCGCCGAGCACCGAGAAGATGAAATCGGTGTACTGTTCGGGCAGATAGAAAAACTTCGCGCGTGAAGCGCCCAACCCAACGCCGAAGATTCCTCCACTCCCCAGCGCCAGGAGCGACTGGACGATGTGGAAGCCGGTGTTGAGCGGATCCTTCCAAGGATCGACGAAGGCAAAGACGCGCGCTCGCCGGTATGGGCTGGCCAGCACCGTCAAAACTGCGAACGGAACCGTCGTCAGCGCGATTGCAGCCAGATGGATCACGCGCGCACCGGCGGCGAACAAGAGCGCGAACGCCGTAAAGAAGAGCAGGCTCGCGGTGCCCATATCCGGCTCTTTGAGCACCAGCACTCCCATGATTGCGACCGGAACGAAAAGCGGAAAGAGCCCGCGCCCGAGCGAGGTGATCCGTTCGCCCCGCGACGACAAGACCGCCGATAGATAGATGACCAGAGCGAGTTTAGAGAACTCCGACGGTTCGAAACTCAGCCCCGCGGTGCCGATCCACCGGCGCCCGCCGTTCACCCCTAGCCCGACGTGCGGAACGAAGACCAGCGCCAGCGCGACCATCGCCGCGACCAAGAGATAGGGCGCCGCACGGCGCAGGCGCTGATAATCGATTCGGTAGCAAAGATACGCACCGCCGAGCGCAACCACGAGCCATATCAGTTGCCGCTTGAGGTAATAGGCGACGTCACCATGCTCGGCGTACGCCGTGGCGCTCGACGCCGAGAAAACCATGACGAGGCCAATGGCGACGAGCGCGGCGACCGAGGTGAAGAGCCACACATCCAGCGGCGCCGCAACGTACGACCGCAGGCCGGTTTTGCGCTCCGTGCCTCGATTGGCTCGAAGCGCCGCTGCATTATGCACCCGCCGGCTCCCTTTGCGATGCGACCGCCGCGCTAAACTGTTCGCCGCGATCCTCGGCCGAAGCGAACATGTCGAACGACGCGCAGCCGGGCGAGAGCAAAACGACGTCGCCCGGTGCGGCCAGTTCGCGCGCGCGCTGCACGGCCTCTTCCATGGAGAACGCTTCGACGACGGGGACGTCGCCGGAGGCTTGCCGAATTTCGGCCGCCGATTCGCCGATTGCGACCAGCGCCTTGACGCGTTGCGCGATCGCCGACCCGAGCGCGTCGAATCCAATGCCTTTCGAGCGGCCGCCCGCAATGAGAACGATCGGCCGGTCGTAGCTGCGTAGTGCCGCGACCACCGAGGTCGGGACCGTCGATTTCGAATCGTCGACGTAGAGCACGCCGTCGATTTCGGCGACCTTCTCGAGACGGTGCGGCATCGGCGCAAACGATCGTATCGCGGCCCGCAACGAAGCTGGATCGCAGCCCACGGCCAGCGCCGCGAGCAGCGCCGCCATGGCATTCGCTACGTTATGCTCGCCCTGCAACGGAATTTCGCTGCACGGTAAGAGCGGGATCGGGCGCGGATCGCCGGTGACCGGCGCGTAGGTCACGACGCCGTCGCGCAGGTACATCGTGGCTCGTTCGCTCCCGTTGCGCGTGAACCACAACTGGCGTGCTTGGACGCGGGCGTTGCCGTGACGCCACGCAAGGGCTTCGATCCGCGGATCGTCCAGATTGCCGACGAACCAATCGCTCATGGACTGATTGGCGCAGATGCGATACTTCGCTTCGGCATACTCGTCCATCGAGGGGTAGCGGTCGAGATGATCCGGCGCGATGTTGAGCAAAACGGCAACGCGAGGTTTGAACGCGCGAATCGTCTCGAGCTGAAATGACGAGACTTCGGCTACGATCCATTCTTTGGACGTCGCTCCGTCGATCTCTTTGATGAGGGGATTGCCGATGTTGCCACCGACTCTGGCCGTCAGACCGCAACCGCGAAGCAAATGCCCGATCATCGCTGTCGTGGTCGACTTTCCTTTGGTTCCGGTGACGGCAACGATCGGCGCTTTGGAAAGACGATAAGCGAGCTCGATTTCTCCCATAACCGGAACGTTTGCTCGATGGACGGCGCGGACGACCGGGGATATCGGTGGAACGCCTGGCGAGAGCACCGCCCAGGAAATCGTTGGAAGAGTAGCATCGAGCGCGCCGGGCTCCACGAAGCGCGCGCCAAAGGACTCCGCCGCCGCGATCGCTTCGCTCAACGCTGCGGGAGGCTTTTCGTCCGTCGCATAGAGCCGGACGTTGTGGTGAGCGAGAATTTCCAAGCTCGCTAATCCGCTGCGGCCCAAGCCTATGACGAGTATCGCGTCACCGGCACCAAGTTCAAGCGTATCGATCATCGAACGATGGTCCATCCTAGCAGCGAACAGATCAGTGATGCAAGCCAAAAGCGAGCCGTGACTTTGGTTTCGAGCCATCCGCCCAACTCGAAATGATGGTGAAGCGGGCTCATGCGCAGGATACGTTTGCCTCTGGTCGCTTTGAAATAGGAGACTTGAACGATCACCGAAAGCGCTTCCGCGACGAAGACCCCACCCACGACGAGGAGCAGTAGCATCTCGCCGCTGAGAATCGCGACGCCGCCGAGGAGTGCACCCAGCGCTAGAGAGCCCGTATCGCCCATGAAGAGCTTCGCCGGATGCCGATTGAAGATCAAAAAGCCCGCGCAGGCGCCGGCGCCGGCCGATGCGGCGATTGCCGCGGCAGGCACGCTGGACTGCGCGGACACGAGCCCGAAAACGATTAGCGGAGGAATCACCGCTCCCGTGGCCAGGCCGTCGAGACCGTCGGTCAGATTGACCGCGTGAATCGTGCCCGTAATGGCGAGAGTTCCCAACAGCAACCAAAGCCAATGCGGTGCGGTCAGCCACAACATTCCCGCATGAAAGAGTGTATCCCGAGGGAATAGGGCGGAGCCTCCGTCGATCGCGCGCAGGAAGATTACGGCCATCAGGGCGGTTGCCAGGAGCTTCGTGCGCGCCCGCAAGCCGCGCTTGGCGCCGCCGCGCACGGTGATGATGTCGTCGATGGCGCCGATTATCGCGCAGCTCACGACCAGAACTACCAGCTCCGGTAATAGCGCGACGCGGCCGGCCGCCAGCGTGGCAAGAAGCGCGACGACGAAAACGAGACCACCCATCGTTGGCGTTCCCGTCTTGACCCGATGCGTTTGCGGTGCATCTTCGTACGCGTGCTGTCGAACGCCGAGGCGAGCGACAAGCAATAGCAATGCGAGACCCGTCGGAATGGCGACCACGAAGCCAACGAGCATCCAGATCAAGAGCGTCGAGGCGTTCACGAGGCCCCGTCCCGGAGCAGCGGATTACTGCCGGTGCCGCGCCATTTGAGCACCACGACCGGAGTCTGTTCGTCGCTGTTGCCGTGCGGATTGTCGAGCAGCGCGCGCTCGACGCAGCCTGCGCAGACCTTGCCGGACGCGCCGAGAATCTTCGCTCTCTCCAAATCGTTCGCGTCGACGACGGCGCACTCGATGCCGCTGCGCCGCTCAAAGCCTCGAGCGAATGCATCGGGATCGCGCGGAGCAAAGACGATGGCGCGCTCGTACGGGGGCATCGTCCCCGTGTAGCCATCGAAGGCCGCAATCGCCTCGCCCATCAACTCGTAAAAGACGCCGCGGCGCCCGAAGAGACGACCGACGAGGTGCACGAAAGTTGCGTACATCGCTCTTGGATATCCGACCCGATCGATGACGAGCTGCATGGACTCCGGCTGGCTGATCGTCGCCATCGGCCCCGCATAACGGCACAGCATGTACGCCAGCCTCGACGGCCGCACGCGCTCGGCTACGACGAACTCGCCTTGCGCGATCGCAAGAGCCGTCTCCGAAACCGCGACGACGTCGCCGGTCCTCGCGATGCCGCGTACCGCTGCCGAAACGAGCTCGATCAGATCGTCGCCGGGCCTCACCAAGCGCGTACGTACCGGAATGGCCTTCAACCCCAGGGGAGTTTCGCGCCGCACCACCGTCAACGTCGATACCGCGAGGCTCACGCGTACAACTCCTCGACGATTTCCTCCAACTTGTATTTGCGAGAGCCTTTCAAGAGGATCGCGTCGTCGCCGGTCGCGTGCTCGCGCAGCCAAGCAGCGGCGTGCGAGTTGTTCCTGATCAACACGATGTGCGAAGGATCCAGACCGGCGCGTCGGGCGCCGCGCGCAAGCGCGGTAGCGAAATCTCCGCCGACGAGCAGCACGTCCACCTTGCCGGCGGCGTGCGCGCCCACACGCTCGTGCAAGCTCTGCGATTCATCGCCGAGTTCCGCCATGCTCGCGAGGACGGCGATTCGGCGCGACGCGGTTTCGCCGGCAAAGGCGTCGAGTGCCGCAATCATTCCGCTCGCATTTGCATTATAAGCGTCGTAAATGATGCGCGGGCCACCTTCAATAGCGAGGCGGTCGTACCGGCCCGGCGGGAGCTGCAGAGCGGGAATTTCGGGGATCAAGCGCTCGAGCGAGACCCCAAGCCGGCGCGCACCGGCGATTGCCGCCGCAAGGTTGACGCGGTTGTGCAAGCCTGGCACGTGGGTTTCGATTTCATACTCCGACCTGACGTCTCGGTCGCGCACGAGCAACCGGCGTTCGCCGACCAAAGCCGTAAGCGGCTCGAATTCGCGACGCAGCTGCGGCGCCGGCTCAGTTGCCACAGCGGCGAACCACGAAGGCGGCTGCGGCAGCATCGGAGCGCGGGCGACCGAAACCTCATCGTCTGCATTGAGAACGGCACTCGCACCCTGTGAGAAGAGCGCCCACTTCGTGTCGGCCAAACGCTCGCGCGAGCCCATGATCTCGACGTGCGCCTCACCGACGTTGGTGAGGATTCCAACGTGCGGCCGGGCGATATCGACGAGGATCGCAACGTCGCCGTGCCGTCGCGCACCCATTTCGGCGATCACGACGTCGTGTGCCTCATTCGACGCGCCCAGCAGCAATTTACTCACGCCGATCTCATTGTTTTCGTTGCCGGGCGATGCGAGCACGCGATCCCCGTACTGCGCGGCGCAGAGTTGCGCGAGGAACGTTTTGGTGGTCGTCTTGCCCGTGCTTCCGGTAACTGCGACGACGAGCCCGTCAAAGAGCTCGCGGGCGACGCGCGCGAATGCCATGTATGCGCGGTCCGTCCGCTCCACCAGCATCGCGGGGACACCTGCGACTCGCGCCGCGGGGCGGTCGAGCACGAGCAGCGCCGCGCCGCGCCGCACGGCTTCGGCGGCGAAATCGTTTCCATCGAAACGCTCGCCGTGCAAGGCCACGAATGCGTCGCCCGGCTCGATGCTTCGCGTGTCGGTGCCGATGCGCAGTGTGGCAGGCGCGGCAGCACCGTCAACGAGCGTAGCGCCCGATGCGGCGATCGCACGATCGAGCGGCACTCTCATCGCGGCGCACCCGGCAGCGCCAGTGCCTCACGTGCGACGGCCGCGTCGTCAAAGGGGAGAATCCGCTCGCCGACGATCTGATGGGCCTCGTGCCCCTTGCCGGCAACGAGCACGACGTCACCGGCTTGCGCCTCTGCGACAGCCCGCCGGATCGCCAGACGGCGATCGAGCTCTACGTAGTGCCTGACCCCGTTTGGAATGCCCGCGAGCATGTCGTCCACGATCGCGCGCGGTTCTTCGCTGCGCGGATTATCGCTGGTCAGGTAGAGTCGATCGGCGAGTAGCGCGGCAACCGCGGCCATCTCGGCGCGTTTTCCCCGATCGCGGTCGCCACCACAACCGAAGACGATCGCAATCGCGCCCACGGTCGTCTCCCGCAGCGCTCGTAAGGCATTCTCGAGTGCGTCCGGCGTATGCGCGTAGTCCACCACGACGTCAATTCCCATGCCTCCGAGGCGCTCCATCCTTCCAGGCACGTGCCGCAGCGTCGCCAAGCCGCGCGCAATGGTGGCGTCGTCGATCCCAAAGACCTGGGCGATGCCGATTGCGGCCAGTGCGTTCCAAATGTTAAACCGCCCGGGAAGATGCAGCTCGTAGGGTTGACCGTTGACCGTAAAGCGGCTTCCGGTTGGCTCGAGCACGATCTCCTGCGGCGACAGGTGCGCGGCGTAACCGCTGCCGTAGGTGATGACCTGGCGTCCCTCGCGATCGAGTTCGAGAGCCCACCGCCGGCCGTAGCTGTCGTCAACGTTGAGAACGCAGTCTTCCGTCAATTCGAACAGATGGCGCTTCGCTGCGGCATAGGCGTCCTGCGATTCGTGAAAGTCGAGATGATCGCGCGTGACGTTGGTCAGGGCGGCTGCTCGGAAACGAACGTCCTCGACGCGCTCGAGCGCAAGTGCGTGGGAGCTGACCTCGATGGCGACCGCTCGCGCGCCATCGTCCCGCATGGCGGCCAGCACGCGGTGCAGCTCGGGCGGCAACGGCGTCGTATTGCCCAGCTGCCAGCGCCGCGAACCGAGCTGTGCGCCGATGGTGCCGATGACGCCGCACGGTATGGCGGCCGTATCGAGAATCGCCGCAGCCATGCGCGTCGTCGTCGTTTTGCCGTTCGTTCCGGTAACGCCGATCGCATCGAGGCTTTGCGAGGGGTCTCCATAAAACGCCGCGGAGAGAACGGAGAGCGCCCGCTTCGAATCCGCAACTCGAATGACGGCAGCGTGCTTGGATTCTGCTACGCGCGCGCGCTCCTCGACGACGACCGCGGACGCGCCGCGTGCAATCGCTTGCGCGACATAGAGATGACCGTCGGTGTGGCTGCCGCGCAGCGCAACGAAGAGCGCGCCCGGCGACGCGGAACGAGAATCGATTTCGATGGTTGTGACGAGTTGCGCGCGGTTGCCGGTGACGCGAGCCTCCGGCAGCCGATCGAGCAATGCCGTCAGTGCGATTTCGCGGTCAGCGGCCATTTAGCGCAACGATGCCGCCCGGTAAGATTCCGGCGTGCAGCATGGCCGCGCGCGCGATCTGAGCGAATGCCGGGGCGGCAACGACGCTGCCGTAATACGAACCGATCGGTCGTTCGACCTTCACGTAGATGACGTAGCGTGCGCGCGGATAGGGAACCATGCCGATGAAGGATGAGGCGTAATAGCCGCCGAGATACCGGCCATCAACAACCATCGAGGCGGTCCCGGTTTTTCCCGCGGTGGCGTATCCCGCGACCTGAGCGGTCGGGTCGCCGGTACCGCGCAGCACGACGCTTCGTAGAAAGCCGAGCAGTTCCGCGGCCGTGCGCCGTGAGAAGACGCGGCGGGTGACTTTCGGCCCAGTGCGCTGCACGAGGTTTCCCTCTTGATCGTAGATGGCCCTAACGATTCGAGGCTGCATCAGGAGTCCGCCATTCGCGATCGCGCAGTAATACCGAGCCATGGCAAGCGGCGTTACGGAGACGCCTTGGCCGAAAGCCATCGTGGCCAGCGAGGAACCGCTCCACTGATCGGGCGGCACCACGATACCTGGGTTCTCACCCGATAAGCCAACACCGGCAGGCGCTCCGAAGCCCGCCTTCCGCTCCATGTCGTAAAAGGTTTTCGATCCGATCGAGAGCCCGACTTCCGCTGCGCCGACGTTATGTGAATATTCGACGATTTGCTCGAGCGTCTCACTGCTACCGGTCCCCGCCATGAAACCGTCTTCCGCATTGTGAATCGTGCGACCGCCAACTTCAAGCGTGTCGCGAGCCGGAAAGCGCGACGTCAACTCAACCTTATGCGATTCCAGCGCGGCGGCCGCGGTGACCAGCTTATAGGTCGAGCCGGGCTCGTAGGCGTCCATGACCGCGCGGTCGCGACGTTCGTCGTCTCCGTATCTCCAAAACCGGTTTGGATCGAAATCCGGCGCGTTCGCCATCGCGAGAATCTCGCCCGTCCACGGATCCATTACGATCGCCGTACCGTCGAGCGCATGATAGGCGCGTACCTGCTCCTGCAAAGCTTGTTCGGCGGCGAACTGCAGGTACGGATCGATGGTGAGCTCGACATTCGAACCCGGCTGCGCCGGCGACACGATGCGTTCTCGTCCGAAGGGTATCGGTCGGCCGAACTCATCCGCTTCCAGCGTGACGCGCCCGGAGTGCCCTCGCAACACGTCGTCGTAGGCATACTCAACCCCGTCGAGCCCATTTTCGTCGGTGCCGACGAAGCCCAGGAGGGTCGAGGCTAAACGTCCCGCCGTATCGACGCGCAGACCCGTCTCCTCTTCCTTTAAGTCGATGCCCAGCAGATTCAAGGCTCGAACCCGCGATGCCAAATCGTGCGGCACCTTGCGCGCGATCCAGACGAACCACATATGCCGGTCCCGCATCGCCGTCGCCACCGACGGATCCAGCTTGCCGAAGATGCTCTGCAGTTTTACGATCGCCGCCGACGGATCGACGATCTCGCGGGGCACCGCGTAGACGCTTTCGGAAGGAAGCGATCGTACCAGCACGTTGCCGTAGCGATCGAGGATGCTGCCGCGGCGCGCGAATACTTCGACGGTGTCGGAGCGTTGCGCCAGCGCTTCCTTTGCGTAGAGCGGTCCGTTGAGGGCCTGCACGTCGCATAGGCGCCACGCTAGAAAGAGCGCGACCGCCACGCATGCGTAAAAACAGATCCGAGCACGCATCGGAGCGACACGCGTGAACATTCGACGGTGCATCGCGGCGGTCGCTTAGGGTCGCGCGGCTACTGCCGGCACCAAGAAACCGGCAAGTGACGAGAGCAATCGGAAGTGCGAACCGGCTCGCGCTATCCGAGGCTCATCCTCGCGAACGACGGCAAATCGCTGCGGCGCCCGCATGCCCAAGCGTGCAGCCAACTCGGCAAGCCGGTCGTCGGAACGCAATGCGGCGATTTGGTCGTCGAGGCGCATCGTCTCTTCCTGCAGAGCCTCGCGTTGCGCGGCAGCTCGCGCCACCGCGTAGCTCAAACCCGTTCGGCTCGACGTTAGCACGACGTAACCCATCAAAAAGGCCAAGATGCAGAGCAGCACCCCCAACATGCGCACCAACGTCGTGTAACGAGCGCGCGACGCGCGAACCATCCGACGCGCGGTTGCCGCACGAACGGTGCGAGGATTCGCAATGCGCGGGGTTCGTTCGTAAGATCGAGCTGCGATCACTTAGTCGGCCCCCGTGCGTTGCGCGGCGCGCAGTTTGGCGCTGCGGGAACGGCGGTTTTCGACCAGCTCGTGCCGATCGGGACGAACCGGTCTCTTCGTAAGAACCTCGAGTCGCTCGTCGTCGCGGAAACTTCGTTTCACAATTCGGTCCTCGAGTGAATGAAAGCTGATTACCGCGACGCGCCCCCCCGTGCGCAGTCGCACGATTGCCTGCGCCAGGCCTTCACGCAAGGCGTCCAGCTCGTCGTTGACGGCAATGCGCAACGCTTGAAAGACGCGCGTCGCCGGATGGATGCGTTCTCGCTTTCCGGGGCGCTGCAAGATTCCCGAAATAAGGGCGGCGAATTCCGAGGTCGTGTTCGGCAGCCCGCTCCCCTCGCGCCGCGTGACGATCACGCGAGCGATGCGCCGGGCCGAACGCTCTTCTCCGAACGCAAAGAATATCTCGGCCAGCTCCCGTTCGGTCGCCGTTGATAGGACATCGTAGGCGCTGGATCCGCGGGCGGGATCCATCCGCATGTCGAGCGCCGCGGGCTTTCCGAGCGAGAAGCCGCGCTCCGCATCGTCAAGCTGCATCGACGAGACTCCGAGATCGAAGAGAATGCCGTCCAGCAGCGGGACTTCGCACCGATCGAGGATCCGACCGAGATCGCGAAAGTTGGCGTGCACGAAGGTCAAACGGGAGTCGGCAAGTTGTTGCGCTACCGCGGTCGCGCGCGGGTCGGCGTCCAGTGCGATCAGCCGTCCGTCGCCCAGCCGCTCCAAGATCGCCCGAGCATGCCCGCCCGCCCCCAAGGTCGCGTCGACGTAAACTCCGCCAGGACGAATCGCCAAGTATTCGAGCACCGGCGCCACGAGCACGGGAACGTGGATCAGCATAGCGGCACCACATTCTAGAGCCCTAGTTCGCCCATGAAGTCGGGCATGTCGCCCTCGGGCGGTTTCTGGAAGGCGTAACGCTCCTTCGCCCAAATCTCTATGCGAGTCAGCAGACCGACCGAGACGACTTGCCGCTCGATGCCCGCGTACGAGCGGAGCAGCGCGGGAACGACGACCCGGCCCTGATTGTCACACCCGACCTCCTCGGTGTGGGCGAAGAGGTAGCGCACCGAACGGCGGTAGCGGTCGTCTTTATGAGGCACCGCTTCGAGCCGCTCGCAAAACTGAACCCACGTCGAACTGGGATAGAGTGCCAGACAAGGATCGGGGGGCGCGATGGTCAGCACGAATTGGGCTCCTAGCCGCTCGCGAAAACGCGCCGGGACAATCAGGCGGCCCTTTTCGTCAAGGGCGTGTTGCTCCGAGCCCGCAAACCGGGGCAGTCCAGCGTGCAAAAATTCCTCCGCAATGCACCACTAGGCACTACTTTCCACCACTATACGCCCCACGATTCCCTTAAAGCAAGGATTCGCGCGGTGGCGATTGCGTTGCCCGAACGTTTGTTCGGACCGCGAAGTGATTTCGGCTCCTGGGCAAAGCGAAGCAAATCCTGGCCTAACTAGGCTCCCGGATGGACTCAACTCTACCGCATTTGGGCGACGCGATCGCTGCGCTCCTTACTGACCGAATCTCCGATTTTTCAACCAGCAAAGAACCGCGCGCTGCGGTTGGTGCTCAACGTTTGCTCGCCGCTACGAACTTAGAGAAGGTCTGTTAGTGCGATGTGGCTGCGTGATGCTGAGGAGGCTCTGCACGACGAGCGGAGCCCGGATGGCGGAGCGAGGAGGCAGGCAGCAGGAGCGCAGCCAGGATGGCGGAGCGACGAGCGGCTCCGAGGCATCACGCAGCCACATCGCACTAACAGACCTTCTCTTTCGCGCACCGCAAGGCGGCAGCCGTTCCCGCGCTTGGCGTACCGGCGACGATGAGATCGAAGCGTCTGGAGCAATGAAAGGCTCAGGCAACTTCAAGGCTAAGCAGATATGATCGCGGGCGTACCAGGGCGCCGATATCCAATCGGCGGAGCGTTGAATTTGCCTGCGAAAGTTGATGGTCATGGAATCGATTGTGGTGGCTAGCGCGTCCTCTGTCTTGCAGCCTGTCTGCCAGGCTTGACTGCGCGCTGAGAAGAAAGCCGACGGTGCGATGACTCGAGTTTTCGGACTCTGTGGCCTCTTGGGACTGCTCTACGGATGTAGCGGCGGTTACCTGCCGTACGCCTCCCACTCGCTGGATCCGGCGAGCCTCGAGTCGCTCGTTACGAACGCTTCCCAGGCCAACGGCGTTCCGCCGGGGCTGGTGCGAGCGGTCGTCATGGCTGAATCGGCGGGCAACCCGTCCGCCATCAGCGTCGCCGGGGCGCAGGGCCTGATGCAGTTGATGCCCGGCACCGCAGCCGGCTGCGGAATTGCCGATCCATTCGACCCAACGCAGAACGTCGCGTGCGGCACGAGCTACCTTCGCTCGCTTCTGAATCGCTATCACGACAACGTTACGCTGGCGGTCGCGGCATACAATGCGGGACCGGGAGCCGTGGATCGCTTTCACGGGGTGCCTCCCTATGCCGAAACGCGGGCGTACGTCGTGCGCGTGCTCAACGCGTACCGCAACTATTAACCGTCGGGATACCGGCGCGACAAGCGGATCCGGCTTCTCTCGATGACCACGCTCACTCAGCACCAACCGCTCCCCCGCGTGGGCTTCGCGTTCTTACGGCTGCCGATTCTCGACAGCTATCTCTTGCAGGAGATGATCGGCCCGTTCTTCTTTGCACTGGGCGCGTTCTTGTTATTTTGGGCGCTCAACATTTTCTTTCTTGCCGCCGACTACATCATCAATCAGCACGCACCGTTCTTTTTGGTGCTTCGTTTCGTGGTGTTTCGCATCCCGCAGGCCACGCCAATGGCGTTTCCGTTCGCGTCACTCTTTGCCGCGTTGTTGGCCATGGGACGGGTCATGGGCGACAACGAGGTGACTGCGATGCGCACGGCCGGCATTTCGGTCATGCGAATCGCACTCGCTCCGGTGCTCTTCGGCCTCGGGATGTTTCTGATTTCCTACAGCATAAACGAATGGGTTGCTCCGGCATCCGTCGACCTCTCGACGCGCACGTTCTACCAGATCATCTATCATACGGACTCGCTTCCCGTGGAGCCGCAGTTTTTCCGTAAGGATCCCGACACGGGGAACACGTTTTACGTAGGTCAGGTCGCGCTCGACAACAAGACGATGCTCGACGTGCAAATCTTCAAGCCTGCAAAATACGGTCCGTGGAACGAGACGCTTCAGGCGAAGAGCGCGGTCGTGCAAGGCAGCATTCTGAACCTGCACGACGTGATCGACACCCGGTACAACGACGAAGGATTTCTCACCAATCAGCAACGCGTCAAGAGCATCTCGATCGGACTGCCGTTGGGTGAGACGGCCTCGCAGTTCGTCAGCCAGGTGAATAACGATCCCTGGACGATGAGCAGCAAGTCGCTACGCACGCAAGTCAACGCGCTTCAGGCCCAAGGGATCGGCGGTACCGCGATGGGCAACTTGCAGATCAACCTTGCCGACAAGCTCTCCTGGCCCTTCGCCTGTATCATCGGCGTCGTGCTCGCCGTTCCTTTGGCGTTGCGATTTGGCAAGCGCGGGCGCACGCTCGGCATCACCCTTTCGATCATCGCATTTTTCTCTTACTACCTCATGGTCTCGGCGGCTTCTGCGTTCGGGCGAAACGGGGCGTTGAATCCGTTCCTCG
>Ga0182024_10012818_pt1 | contig 16506 bp, 7 predicted proteins | sample P32metaG_FD_120480 | JGI IMG/M metagenome (GOLD analysis project Ga0182024, IMG submission 120480) | Permafrost microbial communities from Stordalen Mire, Sweden - P3-2 metaG (Illumina Assembly) | ecosystem: Environmental > Terrestrial > Soil > Wetlands > Permafrost | place: Sweden: Stordalen... | reverse complement strand
TAGGTTCCGCGCCCCGTTAAGACAAGCCGGATTTAGTTGGGTCCGGGGCTATAGCTCAGCTGGTAGAGCGCTTGAATGGCATTCAAGAGGTCAGCGGTTCGACTCCGCTTAGCTCCACCAACCTCAAGGAAAATCAACCAATTGGACCATGACCTCCGTAGCAAGCGTAGGTGATCAGCGTCGCTGATAAGCAGTCGATAAGCAGGACATTGAGGCGGGGGAAGGCGGCCTTGGCCGCGTGGGGCGCCCAGCCGCGGGCATCGCGGCGGAACTCCGCGGGTCGGGGTCGCACCGTTCCGCGCCGTGAATGTGTGATGCCGACCCTCAGGACTTTGGTGAGGACTGTGGGAACTGTGGGGACCGTCAATGGCAACACCTTATGAAACAATCCCCTGTGTGGTTCCCATCTGACGCGATAGTGGTTCCCACCTAGACTTTTGTGGGAACCGCGCGGGTGGACCGCGCCAACCCGTTTTCCAGCATGTCCTTATGCGCATACGGCCATTAGTCGTGGCGCGCGGCCCTCGCCATCGATTGGAGGCGGCCCTCCTCGGCGGTTACCTAGCCGAGCCGCCGATGGGTTCTTAACTAAGGCGGCCGCCACCGCATGCAGCATGATATTCTTCCCGGACACCCACCTTTTCCTCCACTTCCGTGATTCGCCGGAACTCCCTTGGTCCGACGTGACCGGCGACGCTGAGGTCACGCTCATCGTAGGCCGCACAGTGCAGAAGGAACTGGAAAAGAAGAAATACGAACTGCGCGGGAGGGCCCAGGACCGGGCGCGCACCTACGCGCGGAAGCTGGCCGACATCGTCAAAGCGGGGGTGCCGCTCGTTCTCCGCGAGAACGGCCCCCGCGTGCTGTTGGATTTCGTTCCGCGTCCGACGGGATGGACCGCACCGGCCGACCTCGATCCGGCTTGGCAGGACGATCAGCTGGTTGCCGACGCCCTCGCCTACGTGCAGGCAAACCCCGGCATAGCCGTGACGATCCTTTCGGGCGACGCCGGTGTCGTCGCCAACGCCCGTGGCCACGGTGTCGGCGTGGCGACGCCGGGAGAGAAGGGATGGGACCTGCCGCCCGAGGCGACGCCGGAGGCTAAGGAGCTCGCGAAGCTTCGGCGGGAAAATGAGGAACTGCGGCGAACGGGTGCCGTGATTTCGGTCGAGCTGCGACCGGTGGGCGAAGAGCCGCTCGAGCGGATCGATCTCTCGGCGACGTGGCACCCGCCCCTCTCCGGCACTGAAATCGCCGCAATCGTCAGCGAGGTCCGCACCGCTCACACCGAGGCGAGGACTTTCGACCTCCTTGCCGGCGGCGAACAGGCAGACCCTTCAACGGGCGATTGGGACATGCCGACGGATGAGGCGATCGAATCTTATCGCGAGACACACGCCAAGTGGACCGCCGATCTGCAGGCTTTCGTCGAGACGGCGCCCCGCGAACTCGCCGAAGCGACAGTGAGCATCGACCTTGAAATCTGGCTTCGCAACATCGGAACAGAGCCCGCCCTTCGCACTCGGGTTTTGGTCGAGACAACGGGCGCTCTTTCGCTCAGTCGCTTAGGCGACTCGTCGGGCGAAGAAGACGGGGCGGACAGTTGCGCGGCCGCCGACCGGTCTCCGAAGCTTCAGCCGTTTCGCGCGCCGCCAAGCCCACCCCGACCAAGGAGACGGCGCCCAACGGTCATGACGGTCCCGTCGGGCTCAGGAGCCCTGCGTCGGCTTGGCGTGTCAGACTTGCTCGGCCAACGACGCACGCTGTTGGATGCGCTCGGGACGGCTGACGCCCAGCTTCTGCGCTCGGAAGCCCTGCGTGGGCTGGGGTCGCTAGACATGTTCGGACGACGCGCGCTGTCTGACACGCTCGGGACGGCGATGCCCTTCGCAACGCCGAAGATCGACCTTTCGCTCTTGCCGAGGATGCCGCCGGCTCACGATCCGCATGGCTTTTACTGGAAACAGCCCCATGGCGGCCGCGACGGCGTCACCGAATGGGAATTCGAATGCGACGAGTACCCGCATTTGGAAGCGCCGCACGTCTTCCAGCTGCGCCTGACAGTGCCCGTGACGGATGAAGCCGCGCGCGAGGGCACCGTCAAGGTGCGAGTCTCGGCGCGCAATCTCAGGAAGCCGTTTGAGGCCACCTACGACGTTCGGCTGACGACCGCGACGGCCGACACGCTCGCGCAGGTGAAGTCGCTGCTGCCGCTGTAAGCCCCTGCATCGGCGGGCCCCGAGCTGACGACCTTCGCAGCCGGGACGACCGGGGATCGCGATCGCTGCTGACGAGGATCGGGCGCCTTGTGCGAGATTGATGATCCCGAACCGCGAGTTTTGGATTTTATCCCGAGAAGGCTTCCCGGTGACGAGCGAGATAGGTCGGATGCGGCCAGGTGCTTCGATCGCGAGGTAAGTGGATGCGCTCGGACTGTTGCCGGAACAGCGCCCGCAGCTCCGGTGGAACCCGGTTGTGAGCCACTTGCAGCCGGTAGTCGTCCGTCAACGAGATGAGATGGCGATCGAAAAGCCAGTGCACCGTCGCGGATAGCGCGATGCCGTTCTGGACGACGTCGGGACCGCCCTGGGCAACCGGCCAGATGTGCGCGGCCTGGACCTCGGAGAGACCGTCGCCGTTGATCATTCGAAGCCGTGTCACGGCGCAGCGGTCATCGTATGCGAGGCAGACGGCCCGCCTGAAACTCGCGTCTCGAACGATGCGATTCGAAAGAACGGCCTCGATCCTCCAGGCGCGCTCTCCCGCGGGAAGCGACGGATCGTAGGAAGCCGAAGCGTCCAGGGCGTCCGGATCGAGCCCGAACCGGCGCGCGTTCGTTGGGTCGAGCGTGTCGCTGAGACCGGTCGCGATGATCGCCGCGAAGTCGTCGGCGCTCAGCGGGCGCACCGATCGCCCGCGAAGATAGAGCCCGACCTGTTTCTGCGGGATTCGGCGAAGAGGTTCCTCAGCGTAGCGGCCGCTAGCCCTCCACGGCACGGGCGCGTCGAACGCGAGGTACTCGACCAGCCGCGCATAGGCGTGCCCGGGCAGACGGACATCGGGATCGATCCGCGCGACTCGTGCGACGGCAAAGTAGGCAAGGTTCCCGCCGTCGGCCCTCGGGCGTCTCAGTACGACCCAGTCTCCCAGGGCGTCCGCGACGATGGCTGAATATCGATGCGGGAAGTGGTATCGTTGGGCAGTCTCGTCGTCGTAGCCGGACCCCGGCTTCGTGTCGAACACGGCCTTCATCCTAACCGATCTCCGGCGCCGATCGCGGATTCGCGCGTCCGCCAATGTCGATCAGGCGCGCCCGGATTGCTTGCGGAGTGCGGGTCTCGCACTCCCAGAGAATATCTCGGATCTCCAACCGCGGACCGCTAGGGCGGCCACCACCTCGCAGTCGCGTTCCACGTTTCGATTGAATTTGGCGTTCCAGTAGTCTTCGCGCGACCTCGGAACCGTCGCTTTCCGGCAGCCCGGATGGCGATGCCAGAAACAGCCATGGACGAACAGGGCCAGCTTGTGGCGCGGGAACACCAGGTCGGGGGTTCCCGGGAGATCTCGCCGATGGAGCCGAAATCGCAGCCCGAGCGCGTGCGCAACCCGCCTAACCCTCATCTCGGGTGAGGTGTCGCGTTGGGGAATGCGCGACATCAGCCAGGAGCGCCGCTCCGGCGTCAGGCGGTCCAAGTTCTCACTCAGCCGCAAGGGCCAAAGGAGTGGGCGAGCCGAACTTCGCGGCGACGGCCGTGAAGATTTCGCGAGCGATGACGGGCGAGACACTGTTTCCGATCATTCTGAAGCTGTGCCAGATAGCTGGATGGAAGCGGTGCGCGTCCGGGAAGCCTTGAAGGCGCGCGGCCTCACGGACCGTAATCACGCGAGGTTCGGAAGGGTGGATCGGTCGGACGGACTGGTAGGAACCACGTTCCACGCCGGTACCGGCGCGCAAGGTCGGACACTGGCCAAACCAGGAAAGCTTCGGATGCCGGCCGATCGGATCGATCTGTCCGGGCGCAAGCGAGGCAAACCGGGCGACGACGTCGGGTCTATGGATTGTGAGGCGGTGGCCGGTGAACCGCCCGTCGGCCGCTCTGAGGGATCGAGAGTAGTCGGACGGCCGCCCGGGGCGGCCTAAGCGCCAAATGTCATATCCGTTCTCGTCGTCGAGCCGGACGGCGTCGTCTAGGTCGGCGATCGCCGCTCGGACGGTAGTCGGCGCCGCCTTGCGGACAGCCACCTCCTCCATGGTGAGCGCGTCCGCGCGATCCTTGTGGACACCAATTACGAACAGGCGTCGCCGGCGGGTGGCGGCCCCGAACTGGGAGGCCTCCCATATGTGGGGGCCGAGGACCGCATAGCGGTCCGAAACGAGGCCGAGCGCCTCGTCCAGAACGCCACGGGCGTCCGAATAGGCGAGACCACGGACATTCTCCATGATGAAGAACGACGGCTCGACCTGACGGACCAGCCGAAAGAAATGCCCCAAGAGCTGGCGGCGTGGGTCATCGGGTTCGCGGTGTCCGATGTCACTGAAGCCCTGGCACGGCGGGCCGCCAAAGATCCCGTCGATGTGGCCGCCGGCCGAGGCGACCAGCGCCTCTCCGTCGAGATCTGCAACGTCCAACAGATGAAGTCGCGTGCTTGGAAAGTTGTGCCGGTAGGAGTGCGTCAGGTTCGGGTCCATGTCGTAGGCAGCGGCGACATCGAAGCCCGCTTGATGCGCGCCGAGGGAGAAGCCGCCGCAGCCACAGAAGACGTCGATCAACTTCAAGGGGGCGGCGGAGCCACGAGACGACATGCTGCCGGAATAGCAGTATCGGCTGCCATTGGCGATCGCCGAGAGGCTCACGCGATGATCTGCGCAAACGACGGGTACTGGCGGTAGTAAGTCGCGAAAACCTCGATCTGTTCGTCTTCAAGGTCGAAGCCAAGGGCCTTCACCGCCGCGCGCGACAGCCCCTCCGGCCGAGGCAGCAGGGCCTGAAGCACAGTGGCCTCCTTGATTGTCAGGTGCGGCGCCACGATAGGCTTGACGGGCCTGCACGGCCAGGTTGGGTTCGCAACGAGGTCGCTCACGGTCTTGACGACGCTGGGCGTAGGCAGGACGCCGCCGACCGTGATCATCGGGGCTGTGTCTTTGTACACGAGGCGGAAAGCGGGCACGAAGCCGCCCGGTCGCGAGGTCTCGCCAACCACGCCCCTAACGAAGTCGGTTGCGAGGTCGGCCAAGGTTTGCTGCAGACGTTCGTCCTTGACGGCGCTCTTCGAGAGATCGTCCGGCACGACCGAGCCGAACAGTCCTCTCAGACGCTCGGCCCTATCGTTGGCTTCGCCATACTTAGCATCCTGACCGTTGAACGTCAGGAGCAGAACGCTGTTCGGCGGCGCATTTTCGGCGATGGAGCGGACGTCCGTCTGTAGGGACTCATCGAACTCGTAGTCGTAATCCAACCAGATCATCCAAGGTCGCTGCGCGATCGCCTCGTCAGCAAACAGCGTGGGAAGGACATCGAACGATTTGCCGTGGAGGACGCGAACCGTCGCGTAGGGCGTGTTGAAGGCGGCTCTGCTGAACCCGACGTCGTCGGCTTCGATCGAAACCATGTCGTCGATCCCGAGCGTGCGGTGGGCGAGGACGAAATCCGTGAACCACACCGAGCCAAAACCGACATAGACCATCCCATTCAGGTCGATTGCGTTTTGGAGGAGCCGCACGCCGTCGAATACGACCTGGCGCTGGATGCTCTTACTTGGTCGGAGGCTGTAGTTGACGACGTCGAACGAAGCCATCAATCCTCACCAACTATGTCGTCGTACGTGTATTCGAACGTCCGAAGACCCACGTCTCGGTAGGGCATGTTAATGCTGCCAAGGCCTTTCGCGAGGCGCTTCAGACGGCTCAGGGGCACAGTGTACAGGATGTTGGCGACCTTCTCGGCCGGCTTCGGCACGAGATACGGAAGTCGGACGGCCGGACGAGGTTCGATCCGCGCGATAGGTACCGCCGTGGCGCGCCCCCTCGAACGCCCGGGCGTCGTCGAGCGCTTGCTTGCGTTGGTTGGTGTAGTCGATCCAGCTGCGCGTAGCGTCGCGCATCTTGGGTCGCGCACGTCGCCACACCTCGGACGAAACGTCGACGCTCCGCTTCGTCGTCGTCAGCGGCAGCGCGACGGCCTTGGCGGCCGTGAACAGAATGATGCCGATGAAGCCTGAATACTGCCGGTGCCATTGTGGCCATCCGTCCGTGCCCCAGCCAGACACGTAAGTCTTATCCGCGGCAAGTACGACGCGACCGTTACACACGACGTACCATCCCATGCGCCGATCGCCGTCTTCTTCTTCAGAGGCGTCAGAGCTCTCCGGAGGCGGCGCCGCCATGCCGGCAATGATCTCGACCTCGACCCTGTCGCCTTCGGACTCATCGAGGTACTCGATGCGGATCGGCGCGAAATCGTCGCTCGTTCGAAGCTCGAACTCCCAGCCCACTATCACGTCGTCGTTTAGCGTAATCGTCAGCCCACGCGCGAGGTGGAGGGAGTAGTCGCGTGCGATCGTGCGTCGAAGGTTTTGGAGGAACGTCGGGTTGTCGAAGGCGGCGGTCGCCCCAGATGTAAGGGCGGTGACGACAATCTCGACCCCGCATCGGTCAAGCGGCGCATCCTCGACGATGTCGAAGTCCCATGGCGGCGTGTCGTGGCCAAGCCAGTTCGTGACATCGATGGGGACGGCGAACGAAAGGCGTGACCCGTCCTCCCGCGCGAACGTACTTCGAATGCGGATTTTGTCGCCCAGCTTGAAAATAGCCCGCTTCATTCCGATGCCGTAGACGCCGATGCTGAAATCGTGGTGTTCGTCGAGCGAACTCCGGCCGAAGCTGAATGCGTGGTCGGCCGCGTCGTCGAGTGTCATCCCGCCGCAATCGTCACGAATGACAAAACGCTCGGGCGTCGCTTCGATGTCGATGTGGTAGGCTGAGAGATCAACGTCGTCGGCCAGCCCCATGGGGCGGCTGCCCTCATGACCCCAGGCACCGTCCACGCTATTGTCGATCAGGTCCAGTATGCAATCTTCGAGGCCGATGTCCCGGGTGATCATGCGGACGAAGAAAGCCTTGGTCGGGTATGCGGTCGCCTTCGTTTTCCCGTTGACGGCCATCTGAACCCCCTAGATGCAGCGTTCCGATTCCGCCCGGCTCGTCGAACGATATTTGCGGCGTAGCGATCAAGCAATCAGCTTCGCTCAACCGGACGTCTGAGTAGGGGAGACTGCCAGGAAACCCGCACGGCGGGGCGGCACCCCTTTGGACCGATGGACATAGTCCGTGGGACGAGGCCTTCGAAGATGAGCGGCGGGATGGATAGGCGTGAGACCACTGTCGAGGGCGTCCGCACGTTGCCGGAGGCCCGGTTCGCGCCCTATGACTACTAGCGCTAGGGGACCTGGCCTTGGACATCTTCGATCTCGACGCCGCCCTGATGGGCGACTACGCGCATTTCGCGCGGTCGTTCAGCCTCATCCGGGCGCCCGACATCAAGGCGAGCGTCGACGAGCTCTACGCCAGTGGGCGGTTCTGGCCCGAACCCTTGGTCTCCATCAATCCGCGCTACGAGGCCGGGGCGTCCGTCGCTGCCCTGGCGGCTGAGGGCGTCTTGCATCCCGATACGGCCAAGGTCTTCCGCACCGACGGCGAGCCGCTGGTGCTGCATCGGCATCAGACCCAGGCCGTGGTCAAAGGGACGACAGGCCAGAGCTTCGTCGTCACCTCCGGCACGGGCTCGGGGAAATCGCTCTGCTTCTTCGTGCCGATAATCGACGCGGCGATCCGCGCCCGCGCCGCCGGCAAGCCTCGGACGACCCGCGCCATCATCGTCTATCCGATGAACGCCCTGGCCAACAGCCAGCTCGAGGAGATCAACAAGTTCCTGGAGCAATCCGGCCTGCCCGAGCCGCTCAGGCCCACCATCGCCCGCTACACCGGCCAGGAATCGGAAGAGGACAGGGCGAGGGTTCGGAACGCCAAGCCCGATGTCCTGCTCACCAACTTCATGATGCTCGAACTTCTGATGACGCGTCAGAAGGAGGACGACAGGGAAGTCATGGCCAACGCCCGGGGCCTCGAGTTCCTGGTCCTCGACGAGCTTCACACCTATCGCGGGCGACAGGGCGCGGATGTGGCGATGCTGATGCGGCGCGTCCGCGACCGCCTGTGCCCGGAGAACCATCCGGTCTGCATCGGAACCTCGGCGACCATGGCCTCCGAAGGCGACGCCGAGGCGCGCGCCGTTGCGGTCGCCGAGGTGGCCACGAAGCTCTTCGCCACCCAGATCGGCGCCTCCTCGGTGATTTCCGAAACTCTCGAACGGGCGACGGAGGCGACGGTCGATGTCGGCAGGGCCAGTCTCGCGGCTGCGATCGAGGCGCCACTGCCAGCGTCGCTCACAGATTCGGAGCTTTCGAGACATCCACTGACGGCCTGGATAGAGATGGCCATCGGCCTCGACGACTCTCAGGGCCTGGCGCGCCGAACGCCGGCGACGCTGACCTCCGCCGCCGAGGCGCTCGCTGATGCGGCCGGGCGGCCGCGCGAGGCCTGCGAGACCGCGTTGCGCGCCATACTGACCTTGACCGGAAAGCCCGAGGTCGATCGCGGCGGCCCGGGCGAGCGTCCGTTCCTGGCCTTCAAGCTGCACCGGTTCGTATCCGGCGCCGGGCACGCCCACGCGACACTGCGCGAACCGGTCCGCCGGCTTGTCACCGTCGAGGGCCAGCTTTTCCACCCGGACGATCCCGAGGCGCGGCTCTATCCGGTCTTCTTCTGCCGCAACTGCGGTCAGGAGTTTCATCCGGTGACGATCCACGACGACGGCGGGCAGCGACAGGTGCTTGCCCGATCGATCGACGATCCGCCTACCGACGATCCGGAGTCGGACGACCGAACCGGCTATTTGATGCCCGAACCGGGCGACGCCGACTTCGCTTTCACCGGCATACCCGAAGACTATCCGGAGGATTGGGTCGAAGGGACCGCCGGCGGCCGGGTGCGGCTGAAGGCCAAGAACAGGCCGCGGGCGGCGGAGCGCCTAATGGTCGGCGCGGGCGGCCTCGTCGGGGCGGGGCGCCCCTTGTGGTTCCTACCCGGCAAGTTCGGCTTCTGTCCGACGTGCGGCGACGAGCCTTCCGCCCAGGCTCGCGAGATCAACAAGCTCGCGGCCCTGTCGGCCGAGGGTCGCAGCTCGGCCACCACGCTCCTCGTTTCCAGTGTCCTGCGCTGGATGCGCCGGACCGGGGCGCTCAAGTCCCACCAGCGCAAGCTGCTCGGTTTCACCGACAACCGCCAGGACGCGGCGTTGCAGTCGGGTCACTTCAACGATTTCCTCTTCATCTCCTTGTTGCGCGCGGCCATCCTGGCGGCGGTGGCGAAGGCGGGCGACGAAGGCCTGGCGGCCGATGAGTTCGGGCGCCGTATACAGGACGCCCTCGGTTTCTCGATCGAGAACGAGGCCCGGCGCTGGGAATGGATGCAGGACCCCACGGCGAAGGGGACCGCGAGGATCGACGCCGGCGCGGTCTTGACCCGCGTGCTCGCTCACCGGGTGTGGGTCGATCAGCGGCGCGGCTGGCGGTTCACCAATCCCAGCCTGGAAGAATTGGGCCTGGTCGAGGCCCGCTATCCCGCGCTGGCGGAGCTGGCCAAGGACGAAGAGGAATTCGCCAAGGCGCCGATGATGCTGCGCATGGCCAGTCCCGCGAACCGGACCCGCGCCCTCACCGAGCTTTTCGAAACGATGCGCAAGGCCCTGGCGGTCGACACGCCGGTGCTGGAACGCCAGGAGGTCGAGAGCATTGCCGAGCGCTCGCAGGGCTATCTGCGCGACCCGTGGTCGATCGGCCGACAGGAGGATCCGCGCACCTCTGCGGCGCTCATGGTCGCCTCGCCGCGCAAGGCCGAGGCAGGCAAGCGCGGCGAACTCCAAGTGCTGCGAGCCGGACCCCAAAGCGGTCTCGCCCGGCGCCTGCGCAAGCCCGAGCTGTGGGGCGCCAAGCTGGACGCGAAGGCCTATGTGGAGATCATCACCGCCCTGCTTGATGCCGCGCGGCGCTACGGCTTCGTTCAGGAGATCGCCACCGAGTACGACACGCCCGGCTGGCGACTGATGCCGACGAGCTTCCGGCTCGCGGCGGGGCGACCCGATCCGAACCGGCGGGCGCCCAACGCATATTTCACCGACCTTTACCGGACCCTCGCCGCCGCCCTAGCGTCGGGCGGCGAGGGGCTTTTCGGGCTAGAAGGACGCGAACACACGGCCCAGGTCGACGCCGACAAGCGCGAGTGGCGCGAGTGGCGGTTCCGTTTCGAGCCGACTGACCGGGAGAAGATCGACCAACACCGCCCTGAGCTTCTGCGCGAAGGGGAGAACGACTCCTTCCTGCCGGTGCTGTTCTGCTCTCCGACTATGGAGCTTGGGGTAGATATTTCGGCCCTGAACGCGGTCTATCTGCGCAATGTGCCACCGACGCCGGCCAACTACGCTCAACGGTCTGGGCGCGCCGGCCGCTCCGGCCAGCCCGCCCTGGTGCTAAGCTACTGCGCGGCGCAGAGCCCGCACGACCAATACTACTTCGGCCATCGCGCCCAGATGGTCGCCGGCATCGTCCGACCGCCCTCCCTGGACCTGGGCAACCGCGACCTGATCCTCTCCCATCTCCATGCCGTGTGGATCGCCGAAGCCGGCGCGCCCCTCGACCCTTCCATCCCCAATGTTCTCGATCTGCAGAAGACCGGACTGCCGCTGCGCGATGATCTCGCCGCCGCCTTCGGTGATCTAGGACTTCGCCCCCGCGCCGCCGGCGCCGTGCGCCGCATCCTGGCGAGCGTGTCATCGGAACTTGGCCCCGACTGGGATGAAAACCTCGACGCCGAAGCCGCGAAGGTCGTCGAAGAGGCGCCGCGCCTGCTGGCAAACACCTTCGATCGCTGGCGCGAACTCTACCAGGGCGCCCAGGACCAGCTGAACGACGCCAACCGGCGGCAGAACATTCCAGGCTTGGCTGTCAAGGAACGGGGGGCGGCCCGATCGGACTGGAATCAGGCCTCGGAGCAAATCCGCATGCTCGAGGCCGGGAAGGAGAAGGGCGGTTCGGATTTCTATACCTATCGGTATCTCGCCACCGAAGGCTTCCTGCCGGGTTACAACTTCCCGCGCTTGCCGCTCTACGCCTATGTTCCCGGTTCCGGCGCCCCCGGCGCGCGTTCGGCCTATCTGCAGCGCGCCCGCTTCCTCGCCATCGCCGAGTTCGGCCCCCTGAGCCTCATTTATCATGAGGGCCGCGCTTATCGGGTTTGGAAGGCGAGACTCCCGGCCAGCCTGCGCGAGGAGGGTGGCCAGCGACTGGCGACCGCCACAGTGTGGATCTGCGAGGCCTGCGGCGCCGGCCACATCCTGGGCGAGCCGGAGCGCTGCCACGCCTGCGATGCCTCCATGGCCGGCGTGGTTGCGGTGAAAAACACCCTGCGCATCGAGAACGTCGAAACGATCCCCACCGAGCGCATCACCGCCAACGACGAAGAGCGCCAGCGCCAAGGCTTCGACATTCAGACCGTGTTCGCCTGGCCCCGGCGCGAGGGTGCGATCGATGTCAAACGGGCGGCCGCGTCCGACGCTGATGGCGAAATTCTGCTCATCGACTACGCCGGCGGCGCTTCGATCAGCCGCCTCAACAAGGGTCTGCGCCGACGCGCCAACAAGAACCTCTTCGGCTTCGGCATCAATCCCGCCACCGGCCGCTGGGTGAAGCCGCCCGAGGAGGAGGGCGAGGCACCGCCCGACCCCGACAAGACGCCGCCCCAGCGGGTGGTGCCGATCGTCCACGACACCAAGAACGCCGCTCTGCTGCGTCTGGCCGGCGAACAGCTCCCGCCCGCCGCCATGGCGACCATCCAGCATGCCATCAGCCGCGGTCTCGATCTGGTCTTCCAGCTCGAACAGGGCGAGACCCTGGCCGAACCGGTTCCCGAAAGGACGAACCGCCGCGCCGTTCTCGCCTTCGAGGCAACCGAGGGCGGCGCGGGAGTTCTCAACCGCCTCATCGCCGACGAGGCCGCCATCGCGCGCGTCGCCCGATCCGCCCTCGAACTCATGCACTACGCCAACCTCGACGCGGCGATCACGGCGGCCGACCCGGCCCTCCTCGAGGAAGTCGAGGACGCCGAGTGCGTCCAAGGCTGCTACAAGTGCCTTCTCTCCTACTACAACCAACCCGATCACGAATTGATCGACCGGAAGGACACCGAGGCGCTGACCGTGCTCCTTCGTCTCGCCCGGTCGGCCGTCGGCCCGCGTTCGGAGGAATCGAAAGGCGCCGACGCCGGTCCATGGGCCGAGGCGGCCCAGCGGTGGGGCCTTCCCCAATCGGATGCGCCGCCGTCGGCATTCAAAGGCGCCCTGCCGCTGAGTTGGTCGGCCTATCTCGTCGCTGCGGGCCCCGCCGCGGCGGTGGAGGCCAGCCAGTCGACGGCTGAAAACCTCGGCTTCACCCTGATCGCGGTCGAAGATCCAGCCGCCCCTTCCGCGCCGCCGGCGCTCGTCTCGGCGCTGGCGGGATAGGCGCAATGGCCGATTTCGGCCCCGGCGACCTCGTCCGAGCCCGAGGCAGGGAGTGGGTGCTCCTGCCGTCCGACACCGAGGGTCTTCTGCGCCTGCGGCCCCTGTCGGGCGCCGAGGACGACATCCAATGGATCGATCCGGCGCTGGAACGCGGCGGCGTGCGCCCGGCGCGTTTCGACCCGCCGGCGATCGAGGGCGCTCAGGCCGGACCCTTCGCGACCCAGGACGCCGCGCGCCTGCTGGGCGATTGCCTGCGCCTTTCCATGCGCCGCGGCGCCGGCCCGTTCCGCTCGGCCGCGCGGCTGGGGTTCGAGCCCCGGGCCTATCAGCTCGTGCCGCTGCTGATGGCCCTGCGTCTTCCCATCATTCGCCTGCTGATCGCCGACGACGTCGGCATCGGCAAAACGATCGAGGCGGGCCTGATCCTGCGCGAGCTAATCGATCGCGGCGAGGTTACCCGTTTCACGGTCCTCTGCCCGCCGCAGCTGGTCGACCAATGGGTGGGCGAGCTTGCCACCAAATTCGACATCGACGCCGAGCCCGTCACCGCCGCCTCCGCGCCGCGCCTGGAACGCGAACTGCCGCCGGGTGTCAGCCTCTTCGACGCTCACCCCTTCACCGTCGTGAGCCTCGACTACATCAAGGCCGACCGCCGGCGCGACGAATTCGCCAGGGTCTGCCCGCCCGTGGTTCTCGTCGACGAGGCTCACGCTTGCGTCGGCACGGAGGGCGGCCGTCACCAGCGGTTCGCCCTGCTCCAGCACCTCGCCCTCGGCGCTGGCCGCCATCTCATTCTCCTGACGGCGACACCGCATTCGGGCGACGATGTCGCCTTCGGCCGCCTGCTCGGGCTTCTCGACCCAGCCTTTGGGATGGACTCCCTCGACAGCGACCGGGGCCGTGAGCGGCTTGCCCGCCACGTCGTCCAGCGCCGCCGCATCGACATCGTCGAACCGGGCGGCCAGTCCTGGGACGAGGATCGCGCCTTTCCGCGGCACGAAACGGCCGAGGCGCCCTATGCCCTGACGAACAGCCACAAACTGTTCCACGAAGCGGTGCTCGACTGGTGCCTCGGTGTGGTCGAGGGGGCCGGCGCCGACAGCCGTCACCGCCGCCTGGCGTTCTGGGGCACCCTCGCCCTGATGCGCTGCGTCGGCTCGTCGCCGCAGGCAGCCATCAGCGCCCTGCGCAACCGCGTCGCCGCGCTTCCCGATCGATTGGAGGCCGGCGTCTTCGACCTCGACGACGAGGAGGCTCAGGCCGACGACCTGGCGCCCGACTGGCGGGTCGATGAAGGGGGCGCCCTTGCCGCCCTGATCGAGCAGGCCGGCGCGCTTGGCCCCAATCCGAAGCTCGATGAGCTGGTGAGGCGCCTCGCCGATCCAAAGAACCCGCTCGAGAACCCCGTCATCTTCTGTCGCTTCATCGCTACCGCCGATGCCGTGGGCGCCGAGTTGCGGCGGAAGTTTCCCAAGGCCCGCATCGAAGTTGTGACCGGTGCCCTCCCCGCCGACGATCGCCGGGATCGCATCCAGGCCATGGCGTCCGACGATGGGGTCCGGCGAATCCTGGTCGCCACCGATTGCCTGTCGGAGGGCATCAACCTCCAGTCTCTGTTCGACTCGGTGGTCCACTACGACCTGAGCTGGAATCCTACCCGCCACCAGCAGAGGGAAGGCCGCGTCGACCGCTTCGGCCAGCCGGCGAAGCTGGTGCGCTCGCTGACCCTCTTCTCGCCCGACAGCGCGATCGACGGCGCCGTACTCTCCGTGATCCTGCGCAAGGCTGCCGCTATCCGCAGGGCGACCGGTGTCACCGTCACGCTGCCAGAAGATACGGCGGCGGTGACCGGCGCCCTGATGCAGGCGGTGCTGCTCCGGAAGGGCGGCGGCGCGGGCGCCCAGCTCAGCTTCAACTTCGGCGACCTCGATGCTGACACGGCGGCGGTGGATGCCGTCTGGCGAGACGCCGACGCCGGCGAGCGGCGGAGCCGGGCGCGATTTGCCCAACGGACGCTGGCGCCACAGGAAGTACTGCCCGAATGGCGGCGGTGGCGTGCGCTGCTCGGCACGCCGGCGGACCTCGCACACTTCGTCACCCGCGCTCTGACGCGCCTCGGGGCCCCGCCCGACCGCCTGCGCGAGGGCGTGTTACGCGCGCCCCTGGCGGCGTTGCCCCCGGCGATCAGGAGCCGCCTGGAGGCGCGGGGATTGGAGGGCGACATCAAGCTCGCCTTCGAGGAACCTCCGCCGTCGGGCGCGACCATGGTGACCCGCGCCCATCCCCTCGTTGCGACCCTCGCCGAGGCTCTGCTCGAGGCGGCGCTCGATCCGCGGTCGGCCCAGGTCGCGCCGCTGGGACGGGCCGGCGCCTGGACCGCCGAGGGGGTCGACCAGCTCACCATCGTCGCCCTGGTCCGCCTGCGCCTGAAGCTCTTCGCCCGGGTCGGCGGACGCGAGACACCGTTGCTCGCCGAGGAAGCGACGGCGCTCGCCTGGACCCCGGGCGATACCGCGCCAGGCATCGCCGGCGCGGCGGCCTCGGCCCTCCTGGAGCTGCCGGCCGCGGCTGCCCTCACCGAGGGCGCGCGAGCGCGGGTGCTGGAGGCCGCTCTGAGGCGACTGGAAAGCGAGACGGCCCGCGCCGGGCTCGCCGGCTGGGCCCGCGCGCGCGCCGATGCGCTCGCCGAGGATCACGCCCGCCTGCGCGCGGCCGCCCGCATGGCCGGCGAGGTGCGGGTCGAGCCGGTCCTGCCCCTCGACCTGATCGGCGTATTCGCCTTGGTTCCGAAGACCGCCTGATGGCCGATGCGGCCTCGCCCTTCACGGCCCTGACCGCCACCGGCGCGCTGATCGCTCCGGCCCAACTGGCGCGCATCGCCGCCGCGGCGCTGCCGGGCCAGGATGCCGCCTCCTACGGCGTCCCCAAGGGCCTGACCCTGCGCGACGAACTAGCGCGCTTCTTCCGCATCGGCCAGGCCCACTGGCTGGCGTTCGGCGCCGCGCCCGACCCCGGCCTCGAGGCCACGACCCGCTTCGTCGAGACTCTCCTGAAGGAGGTGCTCGGCTACGCCGACATCGCGCGACGGACCGCGCCGATCGAGGTCGGCGATCGCCGCTTCCCGATAGCGCTCATCGCGGGCGCCATTCCGATCTCCGTTACGCCAGCCGCCGACGCCATCGACCGCGTCTCCAAGGCGCTGAGCGCCGACGGCCGCAATCGATCGGCGGCGAGGCTGGCGCAGGAATATCTCAACGCCGAATCGGCCGCCCTGTGGGGTCTGGCCAGCAACGGCCGCTGCCTGCGCCTGGTGCGCGACAATCCCAGCCTCACCCGGCCCGCCTTCATCGAGTTCGATCTCGCCGCCATCTTCGACGACGAGGCCTATGCCGATTTCGCCGCCCTTTTTCTCACCCTGCATCGCAGCCGCCTCGCCGCCAACGACGCCGATTGCCCGCTTGAACTGTGGCGAAGCGAAGGCGCCAAAGCCGGCGCGGTGGCGCGGGAGAAGCTTCGCGACGGAGTCGAGGCGGCGCTCCGGCACCTGGGACAGGGCTTCCTCGAACACCCCGCCAACACCGCCCTGGCTCAGAGACTTCGGTCAGGCGAGTTGGAGCTGGCGGGGTATTTCGCCGCCTTGCTGCGCCTGGTCTACCGCCTGATCTTTCTTCTCGCCGCTGAGGACCGAGGCCTTCTCCACCCCGGCGACGCGAAGGCCGGCCCTCGCCAGCTATACGCGCGCGGCTATTCCGTAGGACGCCTGCGCGATCGCGCCGTTCGCCGCGCTGCCTGGGATCGGCATCATGACTCCTGGGAGGGCCTCTGCGTCGTCATGGAGGCCCTGGGCCATGGAGAACCGCGTCTAGGGCTCCCGGCGCTTGGCGGCCTCTTCACC
>Ga0182024_10012817_pt1 | contig 16506 bp, 17 predicted proteins | sample P32metaG_FD_120480 | JGI IMG/M metagenome (GOLD analysis project Ga0182024, IMG submission 120480) | Permafrost microbial communities from Stordalen Mire, Sweden - P3-2 metaG (Illumina Assembly) | ecosystem: Environmental > Terrestrial > Soil > Wetlands > Permafrost | place: Sweden: Stordalen... | reverse complement strand
TTGTGGGACAGGGTCATGGGTCGTGGGCGAAGGCGCGGTGCCATTCCTCGGGGGATTGGATGGGGTGGCGGGCGAGGCGGAGCCATTGGCGGTAGATGCGCCAGGGGATGGCGCGGCGTTTTTTCCACGCAAGCGGGAGGCCGCGCAGCGCCATGACCCACCAGCGGGGCTCGCGGAGGAGCCATGCGGGGCCGCGCTTGCGGGCGTAATTGAGCTGGGCGAGGGCGCGGTAGAAGGCGACGAAGGGGAGGGCGGGCAGCGGGCAGTGGCGCCAGGCGCTCCATTGCTCATTGCGGGCGTGGCGGTGGTGGTTGCGGATTTCGTTGCGCCCGGTGGGGGTGAAGTGATGGCGGATGGAGGTGCGGGTATCGTGGTAGACGGCGTGGCCCGCGGCGAGGCACTGGAGGGTGAAATCCGGCTCGTCATAGGCGTGCTCGAACTCCGGGGGCCAGCCCTCCAGCTCCAGGTAAACGGAGCGGCGGAAGGCCGCTGCCGCGTTGATGTAATTGCCGGTGTAACAGCCGGGGCCGAAGCCCTGGAGGAGGAGAGTCTCGGGAAACTCATCGGTCCGCTGGGGGAAGGAGGCCACCGCGACGTGCGGCCGCGTTGCGAAGAGCTCGCGCACGACGGCGATGAAGGTGGAATCGGACGGGTAGCTGTCGTCATCGAGGCTGATCACGATGTCGCTCGTCGCGGCGTGCATGAGCTCGATGCGGGAGGGGATGGAGCCGTGCGGGCTGGCGTGCTCGATCAGGCGGGCGTGGGGGCAGTGCTCACGCAGGTATGCGGCGGTGCCGTCGGTGCAGCCATCCGCGCAGAGGAGGAGCTCATCCGGCTGGGGCTTCAGCGCGGCGATGACGCCGAGCGTGCGGCGGAGCTCCGGGAGGCGATTGTGGGTCGCGATGCTGATGGCGCAGGTGAGGGTGCTCATAGGCGCTCGTAGAGGGTTTGCATCCGGGCGGCGATGCGGGGCCACGCGAGGGACAGCGCGCGGGCGCGTGCGCCGGTGGCGAGGGCGGCGCGGCGGGCGGGAGAGGCCCGGAGATCGAGGAGCGCGGCGGCAAGCGCCGGGGCATCGCCCGGAGGGGCGAGGATGGCGCAGGTAGGGTCGGCGTACTCGGGGATGCCGCCAATCGCTTCGGCAACGACGGGCTGGGCGCAGGCCATCGCTTCGAGGATGACGTTATTGGCCGTGGCGTTTTCCACGGTCTGGAGGAGGCACGAGGCGGATTGGGTTGCGGCGAGGTACTGGGCGTCGTCCAGCCCGGAGCGGAAGCGGGCATTGGGGAGATCGGCGAAGAGCGGGGCCCAGGCGGGGGGCGCGACGATCTCGAAGCGGATGGCTGGGTCGTCCTTGAGCCGCAGGCAGACTTCGCGGAGGAGGGGGAAATTGCGCCGGTAGCCGCCGGCGGCGAGGACGGTGAAGACGGGGGGCGGGGAGTAGGCGGCGGCGGGGCGGAAGTACTCGGTATCGACGCCATGGGGGACGACGTGGATGCGGTCCGCGGGCACGCCCGCCTTCAGGAAGAAGGGCTCCTGGGTGCGGCTCATGAGGATGATCGCGTCGAAGGAGCGGAGGCGGCGGGGGAAGCGGATCGTGTGGACGAAGGTGTCGTCGCAATTGTGGAAGGTGCCGACGAGGCGCTGGCGGCGGCGGTCGAGCAGGAGATCGAGGTAGCCCAGGTCGTGATCGGCCCACATGGAGTGGACGATGCCGGAGAAGCCGGCGCGCAATTGCCGCCACGCCTGGATTTCCAACTGGGCGCAGCCGCCCAGGTACCAGCGGGAGAAGGAGAATTGGCGGGCGATGCGCGCCGCGAGGAGGGGGAGGCCGCCGGGGGGATCGGCGCGGATGGTGTGGAGGAAGCGGGAGCCGGGCAGGTGCGCGGCCAGGGCCTGGTAGCCTGAGCGGGCGGCGTGGGTGCCGTGGAGGGTCGAGAGGAGCAGGAGCGGCTTCATCGCAAGGCGCGGGCCACCCATTCCGCCGCGCGGAAGCCGAGCGCGCGATAGACGAACTGGTAGGTTTGCGGGGCCGCTGGGCCCGCGAGGCGGATGTCGTGCCTGCGCGCGGCGTGGTAGCGCGCGCCGAAGGCGAGGTCATCAGCCGCGAGCTTGCGCGCCATCTCGAGGAAGGATTGGCCCAGCACGGCATCGTGGGCCGGCGTCCACTCGCCGCGGGCCTTCAGCCAGTCGCGCAGCGCCTCGCAAAGCGCCGTGCGGTTGAAGATCACCAGGCGCTGGTTGTCGTGGCTGCGGGTCTGCTCGGACCAGATGCGGTAGACGGCGTTCGCCGTTGGTGCGAAAGCGAAGCGGGCGCCCGCCTTGATGGCGCGGAAGTAACAGTCGTGCTCATCGCAAAGCTGGCTCGGGTCTTCGTCCCAGCCGCGGATTTGCTCGAGGAGCGATTTGCGCCAGAGCGCCCCCCCGGTCTGCGGGAGCTCCCAGCGCAGCAGTTGGGTATGGATATCGACGGTCGTATCGAGCGGCTCCTGCACGAGCGGGAGGGGATGGTTGTCCTCCCATTGCTCGAGGAGGATGGGGCTGTAGATAATTCCGGCGGTATCCGCGGAGCCGGCTTCGGCCAATTGGCGTTCGATTTTCTCCTGGCGCAGATAATCGTCGGCATCCAGGTACTGGATCCACTCCCCGCGGGCTTCCTTCAGGATGCGGTTGCGCGCGCGGTTGGCGCCGCCGTGCGGGGCCTGGATGACGCGGATCGCATCGCCGAATTTTCGCAGGATCTCGATGGTGCCATCGGTCGAGCCGTCATCCACGACGATGATCTCCCGCGCCGGCCAGCTCTGGTCGATGGCGCTCTGCACCGACGCCGCGATCCACTGCGCGGCGTTGTAGCAGGGGATGCCGATGGAAACGAGAGGGGGCATGGATAAATTCGAAATCAGAAATTCCAAGATGCTAGCATCGGGGGCGCGGGCGGGAAGGTTGGATTCGGCAGATTCGGCATTGGGACCTGTTTCGAAGCAGGAGCTATGCTATTGAACGATAGACTCCCGCGGTGAGCTCGGCCACGCGGGGCCAGGCGGTGGTCTGGCGCCAATCCTCGGCCCCGGAGTAATCGGGCGAGGCGGCGAGCGCGGCGTCGAGGGCCTGTTGGAAATCGGTTTCGAGCGAGTCGAAACGGAACACGAGGGGATGAGGCTCGGCGAGGTCCACGGTATCGAGGCGGCGCGGGATGAGGATCGGTATGCCGAGGGAGCGGGCCATGCACGCGGCGCCGGAGGTGAAGATGGCGCGGTAATTGAAGAGGACGCAATCGGCGGCGGCGAGCCAGCGCTTGAGCGCCTCGTCGGTCTGCCACGCGAGATTGAGCCGAATCTTATCGGACCGCGCGGCGCGGGCGCGGATGGCATCCCCGTAGGCCGTCGAGAAGGGCTTGCCGGCGATGGCGAGCGTGGCGGACGGGTTTGCCGCGCGCCACCAATCGATGACGGGCTCGATGCCTTTGTACGGCTCGACGGTGCCGAACATAAGACAGAGGCGCTCGTTGCCGAGGATGCCGAGCGCGGCCCGGGTCTCGGCGCGCGAGGGGAGGGGATTCGAACCCTCCGCGCCACCGGGCGATACGGAGAGATCGCCGTGCGGGATGACATGGAGGCGGCTGGGGCTCACTCCGTAAAGCGCGCTCACCTCTTCCCCGGCTTTTTCGGAATGGACGATGACGGCGCGGGCGGCGTTGTAGGTGCGCTGGAAGTTCGCGTGGAGGAGCGATTCGCCCGTCCGGTTGTGCGGAGCGAGGTCGTGCGCCGTGAGGACGATGGGGAGCTTCCGTGCCGTAAGGGCGAGATCGAGCGGGTAACGCACCTTGCGCCAATAATCGAGGCGGTCGTGGCGGACCTCGAAGAATTTTTCGGGCCAATGCAGGTGGAGGAGGTCGCCTTTCCACCCTGCGATGCCGCGCCAGAGAGGGAGACCGCGGCGGTGGCCGTGAGGGAAGGTGACCTCGATGCCCTTCTCCGCGAGCGCGGCGGCGAGGAGGCCTTGATACGCCACACCCGCGCGGTAATCGGGGGCGAAGAAGACTTTCATCACCATTTCAGGAGCTCCTTTTTTACCCGCGCCATCCCCTCGCCGTAGAAGCGGTTCCGGACAGAGCCCACGTAATGGCGGGCTACTGCGCCGGGGCTGGCTTTGAGAGCCTTGGAAACTTCGTACTCGTCGGGCAGCAGGCCCCCGCGGCCCTTGGCGGAGGCGCAGATGGCAAAGAGGGTCTGCTCGACGAGCCAGATGTGTTTTTGCAGGAGATTCGTCTCCCGGAGAGCGCGCTCGCAGAGGTCGAGGTCGATGGCCGCGCGGTCGATGAGGCAGAGGCCGCTATTGACGCGATGCCAGATGTCGATGCCGAGCTTCTCGCGGACCTGCGAGCGCGAGATGGGCATCGCCTCGCTGACATCGCGGTTGAACCAGCATTGGCCCGCGCCCTCCGCGCACCAGCGGAGGATCGCCTCGGGCTTGCGGAAGAAGAGGATGTCGCTGTCGAGGATGATGAATCGATCCGCCCGCGTGAGCAGCGGCACGTCGAAGATCTTGCGCGCGAGCGGATGCGCGAGGCGGTACTCGCGGCATGCGGGGTGGCCGGTCAGCGCGTCGAGCACCGTGCGGTCCGCCTCGGCGGCCTGGACGCCGCGGACCCCGGGGAACATCTTCACAAACGCGGGGCGCGCCTCGGGCGGAAGGCGCCCATCATCGTGGATGACGACGCGCCAGTTGCGGCCGGTGGTGTGAAACCAGCTCGCCAGCATCCAGCACGCGAGCAGCCAATCGTCGCTCCCCGTGAGGACGTGGACCGGCACTTCCTCATAGGCATCCTCGGCGTGGGGATTGCGCCAGCCGAGGATGCGGCGGCTGACGAACCGCTCGTGCCACGTGGCGGAGACGCCGCGCTTCCAATCGCGCTGGAGCTGGTACCAGATGCTGCCGGGAGTCATGGCTGGATCACGGATCAAAGGTGGAGCGACGCGCGCAGCCGGTCGCGCACGGCGGGGGAGCGGAGCCAGGAGGGATTGCGCAGGAGCGCGCCGGCGAATGAGGCCTTGGGAGCGGGCGCGAGCTGGTAGCTATCGTAGTCGAGCTGCGCCGTGATGCGCGCGCGGGCCCGGCTGGAGATCGGGGGATCAAGCGCGAGCGCTGCGCGGACGATGTCGCGCATCTCGGAGGCAGCCTCGGTCGCATTCGCGGATTTTTGCTGATCGTGAAGGCGGAACCGCGCAAGCGGCATGGGCAGGCGCATGACCCGCGCGCCCGCGAGCAGGCACTGGACCCAGAAGGCGTAGTCGAAGGCGAGATCGTACCCGGTGCTCAGCGGCCCCGCTCTTTCCCAGAGCGTCCGGCGGAAGAAAACCTCCGGCTGGACCCATTGGCGCGCGGCGAACCACACCGTGTAAATATCGAGCAGCTCCTCGAGGGTGGAGATGTCGCCCTTGTGATGGCCGGTCTGGGCGCCATCGGCGTCGATCCACTCGACCTCGCCGTAGAGAAGGTCCACCTCGGGGTGGGCCGCGAAGGTCTCGACGACGGCCGCGGCCGCCCCCGGCGTCAGGCAATCGTCGCCATTGATGAACCCGATGATCTCGCCGCCCATCCTGGCGATTGCCTTGTTGATCGCGTCCGATTGCCCGCGGTCGGGCTCGCTGACGATGGTATCGCCGTGGCGGGCGAATCGGCGCGCGATCTCGGCGGTGCCATCGCTCGACGCGCCATCCTGGAGCCACCAGCGGACGGCGCTCCCCTGCGCGGCGAGCGACTCCAGCGTATGCGGGAGGTATCGGGCGCAATTGAAGGTGGGAATGGCGAGCACCAGCGGACTGGTCATGGGTTACGGTCGTGCGGAGGCTAGGGGATGAGCAGGAAATAGGCGAGACTCTGTTGGGCTGGCCGTTCAGGATGAGCGGTATGCCCACGATCTGGCGCGAGCATGGATACCGGTTCTTCTTTTTCATGGCGGACAGATTTGAGCCCCCTCATGTCCACGTGCAAAAGGGCGACGGCGCGGCAAAGCTCTGGCTGGACCCACTGGAGTACGCGTGGACGGAGGAGCTTCGTCCTCAAGAACTCCGCGAGATATCGCGCATCACCAAAGAGCACCTCGACGAATTCCTTGCCGAATGGTATAAGGCCTTCGGCGGTCTCGACCGTACCGATGAATAACCTGCGCATCCAGGGCATTTCTTTTTCCGGCGATTTTCTGACCGCTACGTTCAGCGACGGCCAGAGCGTCAGCGTGCCTGTCGATTTCTTCCCCCGTCTCCGAAAGGGCAACGACAAGGAGAGAGCAGGCTGGGCACTGATCGGCCGGGGGATCGGCGTTCATTGGGAGGGGCTCGATGAGGATTTGTCGGTTGAGAATATATTGACTGCTTATAGCCGGCATCGTGGCCCGGTTTATTCCCGCGCGGGCGGGACCCGGGCCAAGGAATGACGGTCCGGTAGCGAAGGGGGCGAACCGGGCGGCCCGGAAAGGCTGGCTTGATCGGCATGGCGCGAAGTGCTGCGATGGGGGGATGCGAATGCTCTTGAATATCGGGTTTCCAACCGCGCGGTTTAACCAGGCGGTGACGAATGGGACGGCCGGCACGGCGATGATGGCGATCCTCGATGAACAGAAACCGGAGGCGGTTTATTTCACGGGATCGCACGGGGGCCGCGGCGTGATCCTGATCGTGGATGTAGCCGATCCGTCGAAGGTGCCGGCGTTCGCGGAGCCCTGGTTTTTGAAGTTCGACGCTACGGTCGATTTTCAGGTGGTGATGAGCCCCGCTGAACTCGGCAGCGCGGACCTTGCGGCGCTGGGCAAAAAATGGGGCTGACGGCGCTTACGCCGGCGCGCCGTCGGCGGGCGTGCTTTTCCAGCGGTGCTTCATGACGGTCATCGTCCACTCGCGCTTCGGGAGTTTGCCGGTCCCGTAGAAGTCGTCCACTTCGATGTCGAAGTAGGCCGCGTAAGTGATGCGGTCCGCGAGTTGATGGCCGCGGATCAATTCCAGATTAACATAACAGCGCCCCGGGGTGATGCCGAGGCCATCGGTCTCGCAGACGACCGTGCCCTCGGCGGGCAGGGTATCCGGCAGGCCGCCGGTCGCCTCGCTGTCGAGCTGGAACATCGAGACGTGGGTCAGATCGTAAATGGTGAGGAGGAAGCGCGCGTACCGGACCGGCTTCGCACTCTTGTAGCGGATGGTGACCTTGCAGCGGCTGCCCGTGCGGATCGTGCTGCCGCCATCCGCGTTCTCGATCGAGATGGACTCGTAGCGCACGGAGCCGTCGCCTTCGCGGTCGTGGCGGTCCGCGAGCGCCACCACTTCCTCGGGCTTGGAGGTCTCCAGGTACGCGTGGACGATCTCCTGCACGGGGCCCACCCGGTCGACGGTGCCGTATTTCAACATCACGGCCCGCTGGCAGAGGGAGAGGATGGAGGCCATGTTGTGCGAGACCACGAGCACCGTGCGGCCCTGGCGCGCTACGTCGCCCATCTTGCCCAGGCATTTCTTCTGGAACGTGGCGTCGCCGACCGAGAGGACCTCGTCAACGAGGAGAATCTCCGGCTCCAGGTGCGCGGCCACGGCAAAGGCGAGCCGCAGATGCATGCCGCTCGAGTAACGCTTGACCGGCGTATCGATGAAATCCTCCACCTCCGCGAAGGCCACGATCTCATCGAACTTGCGGCTGATCTCCGCGTGTTTCATGCCGAGGATGGCGCCGTTGAGGTAGATATTGTCCCGCCCGCTCAGCTCCGGGTGGAAGCCGGTGCCGACCTCGAGCAGCGACGCCACGCGGCCGCGGAGGACGGCGCGCCCCTTGGTGGGCTCCGTGATGCGGGAGAGGATCTTGAGGAGCGTGGATTTCCCTGCGCCATTCTGGCCGATGAGCCCGATGACCTCGCCCGGCTGCACGGAGAATGAGATATCGCGCAGCGCCCAGAAGCTGTGCGGGACGGGGCCCACCTGCTCCGGAGCGAAGCGGGCGGTCAGTTGCGTGCCGTTGAGCCGGGGCTTGCGCCGGAGCTTTGCCCACAGCATCTCGGCGGACTCGCGCAGGCTGGTGGCGCCGATGCTGCCAAGCGTGTAGAGCTTCGAGAGGGATTGCACCTCGATGATCGGTTTATCCATTTGGGCGGATCACACAGTATCAATGAAGGTCCGTTCCGTACGCTGAAAAATCAGCATGCCGGTGAGGAGGATGACGACCGTGCCGGCGATGGACATGATGAGCGATTCCGGGGTGAGGGTGCCGATCCCGAGCAGGCAGAGGCGGAACGCCTCCAGGATCGCGGTCATCGGGTTGAGCTCCGCGACCCAGCGCCATTTGACGGGAAAATTCGAGAGCGGATAAATGACCGGCGAGGCGAACATCCAGAGCTGGACGAGGAGCTGCATCACCTGGTTGAGGTCGCGGTACTTCGCCGTGAGCGAGGACATCCAGAGGCAGACGCCCAGGGAGAGCGCCCCGGTGTGGAAGAAGAGCAGCGGCAGGAGCAGGGCCGCGGGCGTGAGGTGCAGGCCCTTGGTCCCGGGGACCAGGAGCATGAAGCCGAGGTAGATGACGAGGAAGGAGCCGAGTTGGAGCACGCAGGCGAAGAGATTCGAGAGGACCACGGAGATCGGCACCACCAGGCGCGGGAAGAAGACCTTGCCGAAGAGATTCGCATTGCTGGTGAAGATCGAGCCGCCGGTCGAGATGTTCTGCTGGAGATAATTCCACCCAAGCTGATTGCAGAGGTAAAAGAGTACCGGCGGGATCCCATCGGTGGGGACCTTCGCCACGCGGCCAAAGAAGATCGTGAACACGATCGAGGTCATCAGCGGCTGGAGGATGAACCACGCCGGGCCGAGGATGGTCTGCTTGTATTTGGACGCGAACTCCCGGTGGATCAGCAGCGCCAGCAGGTCTCGGTATTCCCACAGCAACGCCCAATCCACCCGGAGCCAGGCCTGGTTGGGCTGGATGATGGTCTCGTGTGGGGCAATGGTGACGGAGCCCGCTGCCGCGATATCCTCGACCTTCATGGCGTGAATCAGGCGGACCCTAGCATTGCCAGTCCCAATAGACCACACGGGCTTCCGGCCCGCCCTGGATGGCCAGGGCCGCGATGAAGTCCGCCTCCGGGGAGAAGCCGAGGCATGGAGTACGGGAAGAGGGCTGGGCTTGTGCGCACGCCTCATTGCTCGTCCAAAATTGAAAGAATTTCCATGCCTTTTCTTCCGGCGACCATGTGATCCGCAGGTCCCACTGGGAGCGGGCATCGAGGAAGCCCCCGGCCATCTCCTCGATGGGGAGGTCGTGGCGGACGCGCTCGAGATCGAGCCCCACCTCGCGGACATTGCGCGATACGGCGATGAGCGCCAGGTGATCGCACTGGGCGATGGTGAGCTTGAGGCCGGAGGCGGGGCCGGCCGTCAGCGAGGGGCTGTGAGGGGGGGTGTAGCGGCCCAGCACATCGCGACGGAAGAGCGCCGTGGCCATTTTTTCCGTGCGATCGCGGGAGACGGGGCAGGCGTCCTCCTCCGACTCCCAGCGCGGTTTTTCCATGCGGACGCGCCAGAGGTGAAGCTCGTCGACCGGCAGGTGGGGGAACTCGGGCGCGGGGGCCCAGAGGGGCTCGGTGAGGGGGGGATGGGGTTGCGGAGGGTGGAGAATGGACATGCCGTGCGTACGAATGACGTTGAGCCTTCTTTCGTGGTTGGGTAGAAGCAGCGCCTATGCCAATGGGCGCAATCCACCGGGAGGGAACGTGATCAACCTCTCGGGCTATACGACGGGCGGGTTCGAAAGAGGGGCCTCCCCGCTGAAGGAGGCGGCCTGGTGGGCGGTCCGCGCAGTGTTCTTCCAATCGCCGCTGCCGTGGCCCTCCGCGGTGCGGGTGGGGCTGCTGCGGGCGTTCGGGGCGCGGATCGGGGAGGGGGTGGTCATCCGCTCACAGGTCAATATCACCTTTCCATGGCGGTTTGCGGCGGGGGATCATGTGTGGATCGGCGAGGAGGTGCTGATCCTGAGCCTCGCCCCGGTCGAGATTGAGCGCAATTGCTGCATCTCCCAGCGGGTGTTCCTTTGCACCGGTTCCCACGATTTCGGGTCCCCGGCCTTTTCGCTGAAGACCAGCGGCATCACGATCCGCGAGGGATGCTGGGTGGCCGCGATGGCATTCGTGGCGCCCGGGGTGGAGATCGGCCCGGGGAGCATGGTGGCGGCCGGCAGCGTGGTGCTGGCCGATGTGCCGCCGGGGGTGATCGTGCGGGGAAATCCCGCCGCGGTGGTCAAGCAGATGGGCTAGGGGATCCTCCACGGTGCGCGTCCTCTTTCTCAACCAATACTTCCCGCCGGACCCTGCGCCGACGGGGATTTTGCTGCGCGAGATCGGCGATGCGCTCGCGGCGGCGGGGCATGAGGTAGTCTACGGGTCGGCGGGCCAGGATTACCGGGTGGGGCAGCAGTCGGGTTCGCGGATGCGGCGGGAATTGACGGGGTTGTGGCGGGTGTTGCGGGCGGGGCTGGGCGCTGGGAGGGTGGATGCGGTGGTATCGGCTACATCGCCGCCGCTGCTGGGGGTGGTGGGGGCGGTCGTGGCCAGGATTCGCGGCGCGCGGCATTACCATTGGCTCTTCGATATGTACCCGGAGCTGGCAACGGCGCTGGGGGAGATCCGGGAAGGCGGGATGGCGCGCGCGCTCGCCGCGGCGGCGCGATGGGCGTACCGGGGGGCGGAGTGCGTGGTCGCGCTCGATGAGGATATGGCCGCGCGGCTGAGGGCGTATGGGGTGACGCCCAGGGTGATCGCACCGTGGGTATTCGAGGCGCTGATCCGGGCCCGGGCGGCGGCGCTGCCGGAGGCGGGGAGGGGGGCGGCAGGGGAGCGGACGTGGCTTTACTCGGGGAACCTGGGGCGGGCGCACGAGTGGCGGACGCTGCTCGATGCGCAACGGCTGCTGGAGGACGCGGCGGCGGGCTGGCGGCTCGTCTTCCAGGGGGGGGGTCCGGGGTGGGGCGCGGCGCGGGAGTACGCGCGTACCGCGGGGCTCGTGCAATGCGAGTGGCGGCCGTATGTCCCCGAGGGCCAGTTGCCCGGATCGCTGCTGGCCGCGGATGTGCTGGCTGTGACGCAACGGCCGGAGACGTGCGGGCTGCTCTGGCCGAGCAAGCTGGCGCTCATCCTGTCGCTCCCGCGCGGGATTCTCTGGGTGGGGCCCGCGGAGGGGGCGATCGGGCGGGAGCTGGCGCGCCTGCCGCAGGCGGGCGTGTTCGCGCCGGGGGATGCGGCGGGAGTGGCACGGTGGATCGCGGGGCGGCCCTTGCAGCAGGAGTGCGTCGTGCGCGACCCGGTTGCGGCGCGTGCGGAGGGGCTGGCGCGGTGGGTCGATTTAGTGGCGGAGCAGCCCTCCCTTTAAGTCGGGGCTTGTCTGGGAAAACAGGCGCTGGCATCATCCGTGCTGATTAAGAAGGACAATGGGAATTATAGGGCATCGCTTTAAATCTGGTTTTTTGCACGCTCACGCATGCTGATTGCGCCCTGCCATGATCCTGTCGCTGTTGCTCTTCCTTCTCGGTTTTTTTATTTGCGCGCTCCTTACGCCGTGGGTCATCAAGCTCGCCCACAGGGCCAACCTGGGCCTCGATTCCCCCGATCAGAACCGCAAGCGGCATGACGTGCCGATCCCGCGGATCGGCGGGATGCCGATCATTTGCGCGCTTTCCATCGGGCTGATCCTGATTCTGACGATCCGGCCGGATTGCGGGCCGGCGTTCTTCCCGGTGCTGCTCGGGTCGCTCTGCATGTGCGGGCTGGGGCTCTGGGATGACTTCAAGGCGCTCGGCGCGCGCAAGAAGCTGCTGGGCCAGGTGGCCATCGCCGTGCTGGTCTTCTGGATGGGCCTGCGGATCGACCGGGTGACTTACCCCGGCGGGGCGTGGAGCGTTTACCTGGGGACGACGCTCAGCATGATCGTCACTGTCTTCTGGCTGATCGCGCTGCCGAACGTGGTGAACCTGATCGACGGCTTTGACGGGCTGGCTGCGGGGCTGGGGTTATTCATGGCGGTGACGCTCGGGATCGCTGGCTGGCTCAATGAGCAGCGGCCGGTGGCGTGGTACGCGTTCACGATGGCGGGGTCGCTGCTGGGTTTCCTGGTGTTCAATTTCCCCCCCGCGCGCATCTACCTGGGGGATGGCGGGGCGTATCTCATCGGCTTTTGCATCGCGGCGCTCTCGCTCGCCAGCTCGAACAAAGGGTCCATCGCGGCGGTCATGCTCGTGACCGTCGTGGGGCTGGGGGTGCCGATCCTGGATACGACGTTCGCGATTGTGCGGCGCGGGGTGCGGGGGTTCCCGCTCTTCCACGCGGATGACGAGCATATCCACCACCGGCTCTCGGATCTTGGATTCTCGAAGCGGCGCGTGGTGGTGGGGGTGTACGGCATTTGCGTGGTGCTGAGCTTGATCGCGCTGAGCATCATCTGGAGCCAGGGGCGGACGATTCCCATCGCCATCGGCGCGGTCTTCCTGCTCGCAATCTTCGCGCTGCGGTATCTCCAGTACGTCCGGAGCTTTGCCGGCGTGGGCAACCAGATCGAGCGGCTCTTCGCCCGCAGGCGGACGGTGCGGTATGCGCTCCTGCAGGCGCAAATCCTGGCGCTGGAGGTGGACCGGTGCGACCAGGGGACGGAGTTCTGGCCGATCTTCCATCAATCGCTGCGCCGGGTGGGATTCCTCGAGGATGGGGATTGGACGGAGGAGGAGGCGATCCCGATCCATGTGAAGTACAACGGGAGCAAGCCCTGGACGCTTCACGCGCCCAAGGACCTGGGGACGACCGCGGAGTGGCAGCGCATTGCGGATTGCTTTCGCCCGGTCTACGTGAAGGCTATTGCGAAATGGCGGCGGTAATCCCGGCGGGAATCGACCGCCCCGCACGCACGACCTCCATGCCCCACACACGCACCCGCATCCGCAGCTCGATGGACCGGAAGCTGGCCGCGGGGCTCTTCGCGGTCCTGGTGCTCGCGGCGGCGCTGCTCTTCGGTGCGGTGGACCGGACGGTGCAACTGGGGCTGGTCTTTGGGTTGGGAGGGGGTTTCCTGCTTTACCCGCCGGAGGTGCCGCGGCTGCCGCGCTACTGGGGCTGGGTGGGAGCGGCGCTGGTGGTGTTTGTGGTGGTGTCGCAGTTCTTGCCCTTCCGGTGGTTTGGCGAGACGGCCTGGCACATGGTGCTGAAACGGGATTACGACGTGGTCTTCCCCTTTACCCGCAACCCGGAGCCGGGGCGGGCGATCGATTGCCTGCTGATGGCTCTACTCGCGGTGGCGTGGTTCTTCTGGGTGCGGACGCTGGCGAGCGACAGCGCGGTAAGGCACTTCCTGATATGGGCGCTCTTCGCGGTGGCCGGCGTGGTGGCGGCGGTATCGCTCGCGCTCGGGACGCGGGATGATTTCCTCATTTACGGCATCCGGTACTCGCCGGGGTGGACGGGGTTCGGGCCGTTCCCGAATCGCAACCACACAGCGGCGCTGCTCGCGATGGGCGCGCTCGCGGGGGCGGGTTGCATCGTGCGCGCGGGGCGCCGCGGCCAATGGTCGCCGCTGGCGGCGTCGATCATGGTGGAGATCGCGGTCGTGGTGGCGCTGCTCGAGAGCAAGTCGCGCGGCGGGCTGCTGGGGCTCGGATGCGGGCTGGCGGTATTCGCCGTCCTGGCCATCGCGAAGATCCGCACCCGGGGCGCGGTCGCCGGCGCCCTCGCCGGGGGGCTGCTGTGCGCGACGCTGGTGCTCTCGTTCGGCTCGAAGGTGCTCTCGCGATTCCAGGGGCCGGGCGATGGGAACATCCCGAATAACCTGCGCTGGCAGATCTGGCAGGACGCAGTGGGGGTATGGAAGGATGCGCCGCTATGGGGGCATGGGCTGGGCACGTTCGCCCGGATATTCCCGATCTATCAAACGGTGGAGGCGCATGAGCAGGTCATCCTGCACCCGGAGAGCAGTTGGCTGCTCTGGCTGGATGAGCTGGGGGCGATCCCCGTGGCGGTGGGGGCGGCGCTGCTTCTCTACTATCTCGTGCGCAACGCCATCGAGGCGGTGCAGGCGGGGGATCGCGGGTTCTTTACAAGGGCGGGCGCGTTCGCAGGGGTGTTTGCCCTGCTTTGCCATGGGCTTTGGGATGTGCCGGTGCATCGCTGGGGCACTGCGGCATTCGGGATCGCGCTGCTGGCGATCGCTTGCCCGCCTTTGCACCGCCGGAGGCAGATCCGGCTCGAGCGCGTCTGGGCGGCGGCGCCGTTCCTGATCGGCGCGTTCTGGCTCCTGCCCTACCTCGGGTACCCGCTCAACTGGAGCCCGGAGGCGGCGCATCAACTGCTCGCGCGGCTCAATTACTCCCCCACCGCGGCGTCCCTGGAGCAATTGAAGCAGGTCGAGGCGGATTTTCCCCTGAACCCGGAGCTGCATGAGCAGATCGGGATTCGGGATTTGATCGTGGCGCGGCGCCCGGACCCCGCGTGGCGGGAGTTTCGCGTCGCGGACCGGCTCGTGCCGGGATCGTGGGCGATGCCCGCGATGCAAGGGTGGCTGAGCAGGGATGTCTCCCCCGGGGTATCGTTCCACTTCTGGAGCCTCGCCATCGAGCGGGCCGGCCGGCGGGCGCCGGAGATATTCCTCGCCGCGTACCGGAACTCCGTCGACCGCCCCGGCGGGGAGCAGTACTGGCGCGGCTACGCGGAGGGCCACCCGGAGTTTCTGCTATCCTACGCGGAGAATGGGGCGAGCGATGACCAGGGCAAGGCGGCGTATGACCAGTGGTGGAAGAGCCGCGCGGACGCAAGCGGGCCCGTGGACGAATGGGAGCGCCCCGCATTCTACGCGGCGGTGCGCAAGTGGGGCACCCGGGCGCAGATGCTGGCCTGGATGAAACGGCGCCCGGAGCTCGAGCCGGCGGATTACAAGAGCTGGGCGGCGATCCTGCACGAGTGGGAGATGGACGCGGATGCCTGGCGCATCCTGACAAACAGGATCAAGGAGCCCGCCTTCCCCGCGACCCATGGCGACGAGAGCCTGGCGTCGCTCGAGGCGGAGTGGCGCGCGCACCCGGATGACCCCGTGATCGCCCAGGCTTACGCCCGCGAGTGCGCGGTGAGCGGCGATGCCGCCAAGAGCGAGCAGATCATCCTGACAATCGCGACCGGGAAGAACCCGCCCCCGTGGTTCATCGAGAAGGCCGCGTTCCTCTATGCCGCGAAGAAGGATTACGCGACAGCCGTGACATCGCTGCTGCGGGTGAAATTGACGGACTCGTGACCGGGGCGTCAGGCCGTGGCGGAGTGATCATGCACGAAGGTCCCGATATCGCCGCGGCCAGGCCGTCGGCTTGTAAATCGGTGGTCAATACAACGCAGTCGTGTTCTTTTATCATGCTGAATTCCAACCATCCCGTTCGCGGCGTAACGGATGCCGCTTTTGGTCCACGCAAGCTGTCCGCAAAGAACTCCCACTGTTCGGGCGTGAAGCCAAATCGCGCAAAAAAGCCGGCTTTGCTGCTGCCCTACGGATGGGAGGAGTTCACCAGGTAGCCGATGATCTTTTCCCTTTCGATTTTGGCGTTTGAAGCCTTCGGCAAATACATTCGGGGTGGAGTACGCGAGGGACCTGGCTGATTTCGCGGCGGCGGGGTGACATCGTATTTGCGTCGCGGGAGGTTGGAATTTAACTTCGTCCCCTTCCATGTCCGACCGGCAAAAGCTGTTTTATGCGCTTCTCGCTTCGGCGTTCTTCCATATCGCGCTCGGGCTGGTGCTCGCTACCTGGACGGCGCAGCACTCCGGCGATGTGGCAAAGGCGCTCCCGGAGCTCTCGCAGCTTGTCGTAACGGTGATGCCCTCCCGGCCCGTCCAGGCGCCGCCCCTGGCGCAGCCGGTGATCCCCGCCGCTCCCACCCCGCGCCCGCTGCACGTGCTGCGCCCGATGCTCGACTCCGACGGGCTGAAGACCTCCGCCAAGGCGCCCGCGAATGCGGTCTTCCAAAGCGATGCGAATATGGTCGCCGGCAGCCAATTGCCCGCGACCGGCGATGTGCCCCTGCCCAGCGTCAATGGGCCGAACCGGAAGTTTATCGATTTCGCCGACCAGCCGGCCTCGATGGGCAAGGGCCAGACCAAGGCCACGCCGCCCCGCCCGGCTGCGCAGGCCGCGCCCATGCAGGCCCGCCGCCCGCCCGCCCCCGTGGCGCCCGTCGCGACCCCGGCGCCCGCGCCCGCCGCGCTCGCCCAGGCTACACCCACGCCCACCCCCACCCCGGGCCCGGATATGCTCGCGCTTGGCAAACCGACCCCGCCCCCGCCGGGCCAGCTCCCATCGCCGGTGGAGCAACTCGCCCGGCTCAATACCACCCCCTCCCTCCGCGCGGAGCCGGATATGGCGCCGATGACCCCCCCCCCCCCCCCCCCCCCCCCCCCCCATCCCCCCACCAGCACCCCCCCGACCCCCCCCTGCCCCCGCGCGCGCCGGGCACCCTGGC
>Ga0182024_10012816_pt1 | contig 16507 bp, 17 predicted proteins | sample P32metaG_FD_120480 | JGI IMG/M metagenome (GOLD analysis project Ga0182024, IMG submission 120480) | Permafrost microbial communities from Stordalen Mire, Sweden - P3-2 metaG (Illumina Assembly) | ecosystem: Environmental > Terrestrial > Soil > Wetlands > Permafrost | place: Sweden: Stordalen... | reverse complement strand
TGGATGATGGATTCGGTGACCTCCTTGCGATAGTCGCGGCGTTCCGGGATCTGATTGGCTGCGAATTGAGGGCTGGCCATGGTTAGTCCTCCCTCGGATTTGCCGCGATGACCGTGATGACGTCGGCGGCGAAATCGCTTTCTGGCTCTTCGTTTTCGAAGCCGGAACCGGCGAGAAACTCTCCGCCGATCTCGGCCAAACCGGCTTTTGCGTTGTCCAAAACTATGTGAATCTGCATACGCTCCTCTGTCGGCACCAACTCGGGGTGCTACAGATAACGGCTCAGGATCGTGTTTTTGGACAAAAAACTTGCGGAGAGGACATTAAAGTTCGAGACGGAGCGGCGGGTCTGCGGTGCTCCGAGGAGAGTTTCCGCCGAGGAATACCTCTTCCTACCTCTCGAATTGAATCAGATCTGAACACCGTTTCAGAAGTGCCGACCCCAACGCTTTCGGCGGTTCGCTACATTTGCGCCATCCACGCTCGTGGTGGCTAAGCCCACGGTCTCCCCGTCGATCTATCCTGCTCCACAACTATGGTTTGGGCGCTTTCCGCTCATTTGGCTATCGGGAAGGTAAACGACCAGGCAGGATCAGCTGCTTTGGACGCCGGATTCGAGAACCGAAGCGGGGCCAGAGTCCGAGATGCCGAGATTCGGCGTGGTGCGATATGTATGAATATCGGTAGCGGTTTTTCTCTCCGGAAGCCGTTCGCGCTGGCCGAAGAACATCTCGTGATCCGAACGGAGTGCCGGGACCGGCTGGTGGAGTGGCACAGAGGGCGCGGCGGCGATGCGTAACACGTTGCCCGTGGTTAGGTGGGGAGTGTGCCGCCCCAAAAAAGTAGTTCGGGCCTCCGATTTGCACTATACTCATTTCCATGGCCCGACACAATTCGTTTGCGTACTCCTTGTACTCCTCTGCGACACTACAAGCCCTCTCGGTTAGCCGGGTACTACTCGTCGGATTTGCAGCGATCAGTTCAGCCAGTTCCCAAACAATCACGCAAGAGGTGGCCCAAAAAACGGTAAACACAGCGTTCAGCCGCATCAAGGCAGACCGTGGAATGCCATCATCCGCTGGGGCTTTTGTCCAAGGTGTGCTTGAACAAGGTCCGAATGTCTTCCAGGCTGACCTGAAGTACTTGGGAGCAACATTCACAGGCTGCTACCAGAAGATCACATGGCACACTGGAGCAGCGATATTTAAGCATTATAACGACGGCAGGTGGGTACTTGCGACAATTTCAGCCGACGACATCTGCTTTCCATCCACAGATGTAAACATCGTTGTTGGCACGGTGCCGCGCGGAGGTTCGGCAGCAGAGATGACGGATCGCCTGATGAACGCCGTCACTTCCCATGATCTTACTGAGGCGCGCCAGCTTCTCGAATACGGTGCCAATCCGGATGTCCCGAAAGAGGTCGGCTACAACACGCCATTCATGGCCGCTGCTGAAAAGAACGACTTACCCATGGTTACACTCCTTCTTGACAAGGGCGCGAATGTGAATGTGCAAGGCGGTCACGGCGAAACAGCGTTAATGGCCGCGTTGCGAAACAAGAGCATTGATGCAGCGAAGCTCCTGCTGAACCGCGGGGCGAACCCGAAGATTGGCAACGAATACAACATTACGGCGCTAATGATCGTGGCATCCCTCGGGAACGTCGAACTGGCGAAGATGATTCTGGCGAAGGGCGTCGATACCCAAGCGAAAAACGGAGCGTTAGCAATTGCGGTCAGGGAAAAGCAGACTGCGATGGCTCAGTTCCTAAGAAGCAACGGCGCTCAGTGATGTTTCCCCGCCCTGTATCCGTTTTCCAGGGATACTTGCAATTCGACGAGCGGGCGGTTCTGCCACGGCAACCGAAAAAGCCGGGGTCACTGGTCAGTTCATACAACCGCAGCGGACGTGCGGGTGCTGTAGACGTTCAAGTACCACATCGGGCATACCCGAAGAACCGTTCCTGCCGTCAGCTTCGGACTCTTCCAAAACGATTCCAACGAACATCAACCTTTTGAACGTTAAGTTATCAACCTCCCTAGCACTGCCTAAATGCGTGTTGAACCGGGGCTCAACGAAGTCTTGCCTGGAGTTCTTGAGTGTGGGCTGACAGATATCGAATTATGCATGATTTCAGTTCGGGATCATCGGAAATAGAATTGCAGGCGCGAGTGTAACTCTTGAACCAAGCCAAGTGATCGCGCCGAAATCCCACTTTCTGGTCATCAGGTAACGCCTCAAGTGCCCGTGCGTAGACAGTAACCATTGATTGCTCCATGGACGCCAAATCAGAGTCACGGCATATTAATTTCTCAGTCGGCGTCTTCGCGGCGTTGCAATCAAAGCTGGGTTTCGCGCTCGAACTGCTCGACACGGGTGAGGTCTGCACCGTCGTAGGTTGGGCTGTCGCGGGCTGGTCCGCTACTACCCGCGACTCCCGGCTATTTCCGGTGCGGCGATACTGTCGCCCATCGAAAGCATACGTATCTACATGCACCATTGTCCCCGCGAGAAAAGCGCTGGAAAGTTCAATATCTTTATATCCCGAATGTTCCTGGGTTACAACTTTGAGGCTGTCAACAGGGCCGGCATCGAGTAATTGCCGATAGCCCCCATCTGTGCTCTCGTAGACCCATTGCATCGGCATGCGCGCGCCATCGAGCGGGCACTGCTCTCGTCCGGTGCCAGAAACCAGTAGGGTTTCCTGCCCGGAAGTTAACTCAAGGCGTTCGATCTCCAGTGCCGCCAGAATCTGCTCATTTGTTGATTTTGCAAGGCACGTACCGACCTCGGGTATGTCCTTCGCCATCTGGCTCACGAGTTCGAGGGAGGCCGATACCTTGGAACGAACAGTGACTGGTAGCGCCTCGGATACCGGCAACGTCGCTGACTGAACCCCTGCTTGCAACGCTTGAGGCTGCTGAGTTGAACCTTGCGCCATCGGCACGGTGCCGGTGACTTGCATTCCTTTGTCGTGGTGGGTGAACCATATCAGAACGATAGCCAACCCGGCGACAATGACGTTCTTGGCGATCACAGGTATTGAGGGCCTTTCGCTTCGCATAATTGCGCCAACCAGCTGAAAGGGAGCCTTGGTCAGCTGCCAAAGGACCCAGCACTCGACAACGATGGCAACGCCAAGGAACCAACCGATAGGATTCTCGGAAAACTTCGGAATCAGGCCATCGGTTGGGGACCGCTTTGGTGTTAGGGTTGATGGTGCGTTGAAGCCGCGGTTATTGATTGCGTCGTCGTAGCCGCGTTTGAAGAATCCGCCCGGGTCATCCCGCAGCATCGAGGCAAACATCGCTTCCGCAGCGGCGCCGCCAAGCGTCCGGCTCTTACCCTTTGCGTAGCCATCTCTGTAGCGTTCGTCGGCGGTTGGCACTGATCAATTTCCTCCTGGGCCTTTTCCTCCATGCCTCTGTAAGCGTGAAGATTATCCACACCGAGACTAAACTCTGAGTGCGGTCACAACCGCATCGATTCTTGCCTTTGCTTCTGCGAGGCTCAAATTCTGGTAGCCTCGCAAAGCTTGGATTGCTCGTATCTTATTTCCGCCAAGCAAATGAGCGACAACTTCTTGTGCCGCCACGTCATTGGGAAACGCCCCATATATTTCGGGATATGCCTCAGCCAGCTTTAGAGTCGCATCTACAATATTTATCTGGGGAGACGGCGGTGCCGGCATACGATGCACGGATGACTCAGCGGTCTGAGCAGGTTTACTGTATGGCGAAGAATAAGCGACCGCTTGCTGCCTAAGCAATGCGATCCCTACCAAGCCCACCGCTATACCTCCGACAATCGCAATTACGCCAGTGTAATCTGTGCGCCCAAACTGCATCATTAATTGAACGCCCGGGCTGTTATTGAAGTTGATGCCCCAGAAAACTCCGGCAACTCCGACAATCAAGCACAACAGTCCGCCAATCGTCTTTTCGCTCATATGAACGCTCCGCAGGCAACTACATTTTGATAAACTTTACCACACGTTCAATTTGCTGCCTGAAAGTATGGCGTCCGGAACGTGGCGCTCAGCAGTCGGGCGGCCACAAGAACGCTCTATGCAACCGCGCGTGTTGCCCGACCCGCCGGGTTGAGCGTACGAGTGCTTTCTCCGTATCGGTCTGCGCAACGGCCTCACCGAAGCCACATGAGTGAGTAGCCGCATCTCGGTGAAGTGCCCGCCTCGCTCCCGAAACGGGCGTCCTGGGAAGTGATCGGCACTTTCCCGCAAAACGCCCGTTGCTGATATTTGCCGGTCAGATCCTGCCCGACGGCGCCGCCTTTACCAACCACAAGAATAGTCAGCCAACCTCCGAGTGGGGCACGACGGCTACCCAGGGAGCGCCTCAGGTCACCGTTCCAGACTCACGCTGCGCTTTCGAGATCTCGCCTTCGGGTCGTCGAGGTCGAATACCGCTTCGCGGAGCTTTTCGTGATACCTCCCAAGCCAGCCGCCCCAACGCTCATCGTCGAAGGGAACCACGCCCCGCTGTTCCAGTCGCTTCGCCAGGGACCGGAAATGATCTCGATTCTCAAAGAGCGCTTCGGCGTTGCCGAGATTCGCCACAACGATTCTGCGCCTGCGGTCCTCATCCAGGGTCTTGGTGATCACGACGAACGAATTCGTCGTGAGATCGCCGCGGCTGCGTGCGTCATCCAACTCCGGGGTGTAGCGGAGATAGTAAACTCGTCCGTCGGTTCCTTCGAGCAGAAGGAATCGGTTGCCATTCTCCTCCTCGCCGTGCGAAAGAACTCGGCCCTCTAGCGACGTGACGTCGCGCCAGTTGGGCGCGCTGAGTTGCAGGCGCTGGTCCGACAGAAGCGCGCCGTGGGCGACGAGCGTTTTCTGTTTGTCTGCGGCTCGCTGCATGGCTCTCAACGCCGTTTCCAGGTCGCGCCGAACTTGCCACTGGTGCGGTCCACCCGCTCGCGCAAGGCCCATCGTTTCGAGAGTCATCAACCGTGACGCCAGCGATTGTTCGCGGACTGCCGCAAACCGCGCAAGGCCCGGGCGCGTCGGGTCCGCCGTGACCGGGAGGTCGCCGAAGCCTCCGTCCAGCGGTTGAGTCCGGGCGAGAATCAAGCGGTCCAGTGGCGTGAAGTGCTGCAGCGGAACTTGCCGGCCAAGCGCGAGCGTGGCGTCCTGTTCTGTTCGATATCCAAGTTGCACTGTCGCGAAATGTTGGGCAACGGATCGAAGACCGTTCTTGACGTATTCTCGATCCAGCTTGAACTCCACTCCCTCTATATCGAGGCCTCTCAACGCGACGTGAATATGCGGATGAGCCGTGTTGAAATGCGCTACGGCCACCCATTCGAGCGACTTGCGGAGATCGACTTGGACACGGCTCATCACGTCCCGCGTCAGTCGCTGCAAATCGAGACGCTCGCCGAATTCAGGGGAGATTATCAGCTTCCACAGCCGTGGGTCGCCGCCCTCCTGCCATGCGAGGAGCTTCGAAGCGATATCAACGCCAACGGCTTCCGCGGAGAACCCGGTTTTTTGCGGATCGAGTGAGGCACTCTCCCTGGCGATGTACCGGCCATGCGCACGCCAATGTCCGGTGACGCGATTCTTGGTGTATGTCACCCGGACCGAACACTGCTGAAAGTAGGGGTTCGACCGCGCCTGTTGGCGACTCCGCCCGGCCCGCGAACTCCGCGCGTATTTCAGGATCGCCCGGAAGGCGACGCACAAGCCCGGAGACGACCGCCGTTCTCGCGGGATCGGAGGTTTCCCCGGACGGAGGCGAAACTCCGGATTGTCGTCATCATTCTTCCGGGGCACGGTTCACCAGTTCCAGGAGCGCCGCCTGGGCGTCGCCCACCATATTTGATCCAACACTCTTCAGGAAGCGGGAGTAGCGAAGTTTTCCTCGCGCTACTGCGGCTTTCCTCGTATCTTCGTCGGTATCGGGCAGCGTGCTGAGAATCACTTTGGCCAACGCATCCACATAAGCAAACAGCGCCTGCTGCCCGGTACTAACGCGCCGGACCTGCTTCGAATACCTTTCCAGAGACGCGCCGATACGCTGTTCGGATTCATCAAGTGTTGCGTCGGCGCCGCGCAGCTCTTTCTCGACAGCCGCCCGAATGAACGCGCTTGGACTCGCGTAGTCGCGGGCCTTCGCCGTCTGCACAACGGCCTTGTAGGTAGCCTCGCTGAAACGAATTCCGGTGATTCTGGTGGCTTTTTTCTTCATAGCAACGCACGTCCCTGGCGTTAAACAAATGTTAAACGAGCCAGCGATTCTGTGCAACGGTCCAACCCAATGAAGACACACAGCATAGGCAAGAAAAACAACACCCCCGTAAAACAACCCTTTATGTTCCTTTTCCGGTGTTTTTTGCTTCGATGTTGGCTGGAATCGGCACTTTCGACACACCGAAAAGGCCCTGAGATGTGCCGCAGCGTTATCTCTTGTGATCTCGTGTTGTGTTGTGTGATCTTCTGTAGTCGAAACGGCTCGGGACGGTTATGCTTTGTTGCCTTTTGTTAGGTTGTGATATTTTTTCCAACTTCGTGTCCAAAAAACCGATTCTGAGCCGTTATATGTATGGGGAACGCGGTTTCGTCAGATCAAGAGCCAGTATCTGCCGTCGAATCGCTTGGACGCGAGAAGCCAATGAGGCTGATGGCTCAACTTCGCGCCGTCTGGCCCCAAGTGGAGCAAGCCCTGCAGGCCGGACATACGCTCCGACTGATCCACCAGCGCCTGAACATGGCCGGAATCCAGATCAGCTACGGCTGCCTAATCGTTTACCGCGGCCGCATTAAGCGCGGAAAAAAGGCACCCGCCGGTTCCGTATCTCCAAATACGGTCGTATCAGCAAGCCCCCAGAACCACACGCCACTGGGCTTCGATCCCCTCGTTAATTTGCACGCCCAAGAGCGGAAAAGGCGTGAGGCGTGGCAATACCCGTCAGGTCTTCCCGATATAAACAAACTCGCTAAATGAACAGGAGATTCAATTCAGCTATGCCGAATACCTTGATGAACGACAAACCGATCAGCACCCGCGGTACACCGGCGGTGCATCTATCCCTCCAGGGGAAAGGAGGCGTGGGTAAGAGTTTGATCGCGAGTTTCCTTGCGCAATATTACAAAGATCACGGCGTCAACGCCGTGTGTGTGGACACCGATCCGGTGAACCACACGTTTGCCCAGTATAAGGCGCTCGGTGCGAAACACCTCCCACTCATGGACGGAAACCAAATCGATCGGCGGAGATTCGATTCCCTGATTGACAGTATCGTCGAAAGCGGCGAGTCTTTCATCGTCGACAACGGTGCATCGACGTTCATTCCGCTCTGGCATTACATGGTCGAAAGCGGCGTCATGTCGGTATTGCGTGAGGCCAACCGGAGACTTGTCATCCATACCGTGATCACCGGCGGGCAGGCTCTTGCAGACACACTGGCTGGGTTCGAGTCGCTGGCCGGGAGCTGCGAGTCGCGCAGCCTCATCGTCTGGGTTAACGAATACTTCGGGCCTGTCGAATACGAAGGAACGAAGTTCAGCCAGATGCCAGTGTTTCTCGAACACAAAGACAAGGTAGCCGGAATTGTTCTCATACCCCGGTTCAGTCGGGACACGTTTGGGCGCGATCTGGAGGACATGATCGCGCGGAAGCTGACCTTCAGTGAAATCGCCTGGGCCAGCGGATTCACACTGATGAGCAAACAGCGGCTTCGGATGATTCAGCGAGAACTGTTCGAGCAACTGGACACGCTAAACCTGCTGGAGGCGACGACGAATGTCGATTAACGTTCAAAAACTGATTGGTGAGATCGCGACTCGAAACTGTTGCCGGGTGGAGGCTAGCGACCCTATATTCGCCGTGACTACCATAACCGAGCTGATGCTCGACGAGGTCGTTGAGGGGCTGCTGGTGCGCATTCGGGTTGCCATCACCGAGTTCGAATCCTCGGCGCGCGCGGTAGAAGCCCATGCAGGCAAAGTGCTGGGCGAGCAGATGCGAAACTCGACTTCGGAATGGAAGGCTGAAATCGCGAAGGACCTCAATATTGCGAACGCCCGGTGTTGTGAATTGATCGACAAGATCCATCGGGCTCATACCCGGCCAGCCATGCAGCGCTGGGGCGCATTAGGCGCGTTCGCGGCCATGCTCTTTTTAGTGTGCGGTATTTTCATTGGATTTTACTTCCGTTAGATCCGATAGAATAGAAGACAAGGAAAGAAGACAAGGAAAGTGAACTTCTATGACTCGCCTCATGTTCGTGATTGCGTGGCTTAAGGGTCCCGGAACCTTCCGCCGCGTTGCCCTCTTCTATGTGGTCGGGATGCTGTTCCTCTTCTTCTGCCTGATCGGCGGGTTGCTACATGTTCCGGCGTCACCCGCGCATGCCGTCAAAGGCCTGTATCCCGCGATGCCGAAGCCAAATCCGATTCCTCCGAACACTGCGGAGGTCTTGCGCAAGAGACTGAACAGCGGCCCTCGCGTGGCGAATTAGCGACCGCGAGACTGAGATTGCTGTAGGGCCAGTGCCTTCTTGACAGTGCGCTGGATATATTCCTCCTGCCGCCGCTCAGTGCCTTTGTGGGATAAATCACGTGTCCGAAGTGCGGTACTCACATCCTCAGCACTAATGCCGCGACAGATCGCATATAAGGCATACGCCAGATCGACGCGGGTCCCGTCCCCGCCATAGGCGGAATTCTGCCGGAACGCCTCGATTGACTTCTCGGCCCCCTCGGGGATCGGTGTATAGGCGAGGGCGGACTCCCGCTTCCTCCTGGCATCCCGTTCGCGTTCGCATTGTTCGCGAACAGTCGCGACAAAGCGCCCGGCCTCACGATAAACCACACCGGTCGATTCGATCAGCCGCACAAAGGGGAACAAGCCATTCGGTTGGCGATGCTTATCTTTCTGATTGGTGAAACCGGCGAGACGTCCGAAATGCCGCCAGTCCGCCGCTTTCGTGTCCCCTTCGAATCGACTCGCCAGCGCGCGAGCAGCCACTGTACCGACTTCCCTAGGCAGGCGCTCACCGTGGTTCAGCCAAGCCTGAAAATTCCGGGGAGAGGTTTCGACGATCGCGGCGGGCTCGAAACCCTCAGCTTTCATTCGGTCAATTGCCGGTTTCGAGAGGTCATCGACCAGGCTCAAGTGGTGTTCGCCTTGTGGCCGGATGTAGATGTTGCGGCCACGCATGTTTTCCAGGCGCAACCAGGCAATGGACCGCAGCAGCGTTTCCGAGTCCCACGCGCGTGGGAGCATCTCGGCTTCGCGTCGGTCCACCGGGTTCGCCAGCCTGAACAGGCCAAGCTCGAAAACGTCCGCTTTCATGGCCTCAATCTGCTTCCTGACAAACTCGCTCGTTTGAACCATTGCTGTTCGCTCCTACATATAAGGGCTGAGGAACGGCTTTTTGGACAAAATAGATAACGGAAACTTTGAATCGCGCGCAGGTTGGCTCGGGCGATACGAACACGCCGGTGCCGCCGTTGGCATTCAGCCGGCCCAAGATTTCCTCCGATGGCTCAAAATGCCTCGTGCCAGTGGCAGCGGAGCGAGAAGTCAGCCCGATGATCACCTGGCGCTGAAGTGAGGTTTCATTCCCACGGGCCGCCTGCAGGCCAGTAAACTGTCAATTGTTCCCCGACCGCTGCCGCAGCCAAAAGGGGACCTGCAAACTGACGGACTGCGGCCACGAGGTGTTTCAGGTCGTCCGGCTGCTCGGTGAACCGGCTCCGGCGAACGAAAGCCCGCCACTGAAGCACTCTTGCTGGATCTTCATAGTAGGCCTCTGTGAGGCCTGCGGGATCAGCCTCGATCCGCGTTCCTCTGTGCCGGAAGGTCGCGATGATCGCCGCGATCAGCTGGTCGCCGTTGAACGGATACATGCGCGACAGGAGTGCGATGTCGTAGTAGTCTTTCATTCGGCTGTTTAGGAGGCCGAGTTTGGTGAGCGCTTCGAGCTTCTCGGCGACAACCGTCTCCCTCGGATACGCACGGAGCACGGGAGCAGGGAAATCAAGCAACGTCGGATACTCCAGCTCCTTTGGTGAAGGCACAATGACGTCCCCAAATCCGATGTCGATCTGCATCGGGATTCGCGCCCTAGCCAGCGTCGCGTGAAATCTGACGCGGACACCCTCGTAATCCGCGTCCTCTTTGATTCGACTAACCTCGATTGAGGCCGGAATGAATTCAATGCCATCGGGTTCAGTGCCTGTCCCGCAAACTGAACGTACAAGTTCCGCGATGTGGTTCAACTCGTTACTTGTCCTTCCGGCGAGGTCGATGTCCATGGTGGGCCGCGAGAGAGGCGCCCGCCAGGCGGTCAACAACAGTGCCCCCTTCAATACGAACAGATCTGAGAATGTCGACTTCGACAGGCGATAGAGAAATCTTTCCATCGCGAAGTACTGGAGGAGTTCCTGAAACGGGCGGTCTTGTGCCCGTGACTGGTTGAGGAGACGCTGCCGGACTGAGGCACCCACGTCGCGACCACTCACAGGATCACCTCAAGGTAAGGACGCATTACCCGCTGGACGCGATTGATCTGGGCAAATTTGGAAAGCGAGTGAAAGTCCGCCTTCGGCTTCCGTCCCCGCCAGGCGCGGAGCGCTTCGATGGCAACGTCGAGTCCTATCTTGTTCCTGTATTTGAAGCAGTCCGCAACCGTCTTTTCCGGCGAATAGATCCGCACTGGTATGCCGTCAATCGTGGTCACGGCGATACCGGCACTGAATGAGGGTTCCGAATACCAGAACACGCGCAGAGGTATGCCGTCGATCTTCGGGATTTGAGCATGGCTGGGCAGGGCGATATCAACAGTATGTGGAACCTGAGTGGTGAGGCCATGGTGAGCTAGCGCAGAGATCAGGCAGACGACCGCGCGCGGAATTCGAATAGCGACCGGGACGAGATCCGGGCTGGTGAGCGGCGGTGATGTCGAGAGTCTGTAGAGGCCGCGACCGACGGGTTCGATTTCGCCGGAGTCTCTGAGGGCGTACAGCGTCCGCGGGTGAACACCAAGCCTGATCGCGTTGCTGGTGCGTAGCATGCCGCCGTGCCCGGTGAACAGGTGGCGTGCTTTCGTGAGGGCTGTGTCAGCAGTCGGCATTGGATAGACTCTACGGATAGTATACTTTGTATCCGAGTCATCTATCCAATCGACTTCCGAAGGTCGCTACCGACTTCAGCAAATGTTTCCCGACGTTTCGGCCCTCCGGCAATCGGGCCGTCCGGTAGCGTTTCTGCCAACACACGGATAACCTCCATCGCCTTGTCCATCTGCTGATCAACGCCCGCGCTCAACTGGCGTGGGTCCACATCGACGCAGATATGCGGCGCAACTCCCTTACCGTCAAGCGACTCGCCTTTGGATGTGTACCAGCCAAAGATCGGAAGCCGCATCCAGTAGCCGCTGCCAACCTTGAAGTTCGCGGCACCGAGAACATTCCCGGCGGTCTTCGTACCGATGACCGTCGCGAGATCATGTTCAGCGGCAAAACTGGTTACCATCTCGGCCGCGCTGTTGGTCCATTCGTTCACGAGTATGACTATCTTTCCGTGGAAGGGCTGCGGGCCAAGTCCCTGAGTCATGAGAACAACGGACTTGTCCCGGAAAGCGAAACGCCCCAGTGTTACGACGGCTTCAAATTTGTTTGCGGGCATCGGTACTCGCGGAAGAGTCTCCCGGTCATAGCCGCTGCGCAGCCTCTTTGGCGTCAGGCTGTTTCCAATCGGGATCTTTCCGGGACACATGTAGCTCGCGAGTCGCGCGAAGCCGAGGCTGCCGCCGATATTCCCGCGGAGGTCAACGATCAGGCGATCGGCTCCGCGATCCTTGAGATCCTTTATTGCAGCGTCCAGCGCGCGAGTAAACCTCAAGCCGAGCGAGCCCGAAAAATACGCGATCTTGAGGAGTCCGATATTGGGGAAAATAAGCGAATGCGCCAGGCTCTTTGGCTCAAGAATTGGCGGCCGCTCCTTCGTACCTTTTTTGGATGGCAAAGTGACCAGGACATCGCGGCAGTTGCTGCCGCCCGGAGACGATACTTGCAACCTGTAGGCTTGCCCCAGCAGAAATCGGGGCATTTCCGACGGCTGGCAGGCAACATCGTCTACCGCCAGCAAGGCGTCACCCGGACGAATACCCGCGATGCATGCTGGCCCACCGTCATATACATCGAGGAAAATCCATCGAGCCTTGCCGGATTGCTCGAACTGCCGGAGACTCGCGTTAATCGTGTGCTGCGGCAGGAATCTGTTCGCGCTCTCGTGATAGAAAACGGTATGGCTACATCCGAGCTCCTGGAGAATCTCCTGCACACCCGTTTCAAAAGCTTCGGTGTCTCCGGCGAGGAGCGCTGGCGTCCGTTCCTCAATGAGCTTGAACCAGGCGTCATAGCTTACGCCTCCAACGTTGATGTGATGCTTCAGAACCTGCTTCTTGATTGCGCCAAGAATGTCGGTTCGTTCACGGTCGCTCAATGACATCGCAGTTCCTTTCACTTCTGACCCACCGCTGGTGGCGGCCAGCTTGCAGCTCCCTCGACAATGAATGCGGCCCAATAGTACGGCGGCGCTGACCGGCCGTATTTGGTCACCATGTCACGTTGGGCCGTGGCCAGCGCGAGAGCCGGCGGCATGTTCATAGCAAGGTGCCCATAAAACTGTTTCATCAGAAACGACGAGAACGTGTCATCAACGGACCACAGCGTCGAAACGACCGATCTGGCGCCAGCCAGAAGAAAGGCCCGGGATAGCGCGGCGATACCTTCCTCGCCCTCGATCGGCCCGAGCGCCGAATCGCACGCCGACAGGACGACCAGATCGGCATTGAGTCGCAACTGAACGATCTCAGAGGCCTGCAGAAACCCGTCTTCGCCGCGAGCCGGATCGGCAGCGAGCACCAGGGCGGAACGGTCCGGGTCCACATTGCTCGCAAATCCGTGAACTGCCAGATGGATGTAACGGTAGTCTGCGAGATCAGCCCGCTTGAAGGCAGACTCCGTCGCATCCGAACCCAACAGGATCGTGTTTGATAGTCCGTGAACGGCCAAATCTGCGGCCTGGACCTCGTCACTGGAGGCAGGAAGATCATTAAGGTTAATGGGGTCGTATCCTCGAGTGAGCGCAACCTGTTTCAGGTTGCCGCCGGCATAAGGGACTCCGCCGACTGCGAGGAGGGTGTGCGAGAAACTGTGGGGCCGTTGTGCTTGTTCGTTGAGCAGAAAGAATCCGGTAGCAGAAGGCGCGTAGGTGACCGTGTGGGACTCAATGACGTACTTGCCGCCATCGTCGACGAGCGCATCGAATGGCACCAGGTTCAGACGGCCATCCGGTACCACCACGAAATCCATGTTTTGCTTTGCCTCGGATATAGGTTGGAGAAGGGCCTCGTAAAGCCTTCGGCCCTCAACATCGGGGGCTAGTTTCGCCCTGACGGCTTTCAGGTACTCCTCCGTCAATGTGTTGATCCGTTGCCTGGCCGCCAATTCGACAATTCTCACGCTGGAATGTGTAATGACCAGGCAATATGATTGGGGATCAGCGACTACGTACTCAAGGAGGACCATCGATGGACTGAGACTGCGCTGTATGCGTGTGATGCCGACGGTGTCTCGGGCGTGTGCCTTCAGGATGCTGATGTCGGGGGTTACCCATCGGGCCTGCTCCGCCATGAAGATCTGATCGCGGATTCGTTGCATATTTCCGGGAGCGGTAGGAGTCATCAATTTGATCTGCAGCAGCGCGATAGTTCGTTCTGTGTTCTTCGCTACATTGGACCGGGCGGACCCTGACATCAGCAGATCAGCCAGAATTCGTCCGCGCACCTGCTCTACAATCGCGTAGGCTTTAGGCAGTTGGTGGAAGTGCCGGGCAACGAGTGAAAAATGTTCCGTGTAGATCTCACTCGATGCATTAATCAGGGCGGTCTTTTCCAGGACGCTTGAATAGTTTCCAACCAGAGAGTCAATAAAGAAAGACGCCCGATCATAAGCATCGTCAGCGTCCGCGTACCTGCCCTGGCGCACCTCAACCTCTGCGAGAGTCTTGAGGCGCTGGGGCACGGACCACATATCTCCGCTTGCCTGAGTCGAAGCGGCCGCAAGCCTGGCGAAGCGCTCCGCCTTTTCCAGATCTCCGCCGTCTCGAAATACATCAGACAGCTGTGATTGAGCATCTGCTATTTCCCGTGTAAACCCGTGGGCCTGCGACAAAACGATCGCTTTTTCAAGAATCGTCGTGGCAACAGCCCGGTTGCCGCGGGCTTTCGCGATGCCTGCTGCCAGATTGAGTGCGAACGCCTGATGAAGAAAGCGCTTCTCTTTTTCCGCCCGCCCGAGGATTTCGTCATCAAGATGCTGGGCAGTATCCAACTGGCGCAGTCCGATCAACGCTGTCACTCTTTGCTCTTTTGTGTTAAACGGATACCCAGCATCCGGCGTCGCAGCGGCGATTTTCGAGGCATTGTCGAAGTACGGCAGCGCCTGGTCGTACAGTTTGGATTCAACCAAGCCGATTCCCAGCATCGTCAGGAATCTGATCTGCGCGCCCGCATCGCCGTTCTTCGTGGCTTCCGCCAGGGCACCGCCAACGTTCTTACGGGCTGTTTCAAGGTCGCCGTCGTAAAAGGCCGCGATTCCCAGCTGGGCGAGAGAGCGATACTGCCATTTCGAGTTTCCGAGATCTCTGGCGAGTGCGGCGACCTGCTGCCAGTCATCGCGCATCACCCTCGAATCAATCTCTCCGTCGATGTCGCCTTTTACGATCAGGCAGAACATGCGCAACTCCTTGTCGTTCTGGAGGAGAGGATTGGATTCGAGTTCCTTGGCCAATTGCGCTGACGTTTCAGGCAAAGGGTGCTGCTCGCTATTCGATCTGATGAGGCCGAGTCGTGCGTAAAGCGCGTTCCTCGCGTCTCCGGCGGCAAGGAACATCCGTGCAGCATCGGAAAAATCGGGGCCGGCATCAGCCCAGTTGTAGAGATCCGCCAAGCGGAGCGCATGCTGCAATTTCTCGGCGGCGGCTGGTTGTTGCTGCGCCGCCAATCGCGGCAGGGAAGAGGCCAGAATCAGGATTACCGTTAGGGGAAATGAAGCGCGCATCGTTCCTCCGGCTAGTCCACGAAAACTGAATATTGACGCCACGACGAGGTGCCGTTGCGAAGAGCCAATGTGTATTGACCGGGCTCGACTCTCCGCAGATCGATCCGGGCGGACAGAGTTTCAGTGGTTCCGTCCCATTTGGCTATTCCGGTTGATTGGGTCGCGATTCCTCCAGCGTTGTTACGGAGTTGCACGGAATACTGACCGTCCTCCGTGCCGAGGGGAAGCAGTATCTGAACATTGAGCAATGACCGCCGTAAATGCGGCGTTACTTCTGGTTCCGACACCGGAGCCTGAACTGATCTTTCCGATGTTCTGTTATGGAAATCGAGGACCGCCGTCAACGGCATAACCTCTGCTATTTGCTCGGGGGGACGCTGTGTCGGCGAGAGAGCCCTGCGGCCAAAATAACCAGCCGCTATCACGACCGTCAGAACTGCCACGACAGCCACATAACGCCTCCGGTTGCGGCGAGAGCAATATTCTGCTCGATACACGGTGTAGGCAGTGAAACACGGTGAGCACGTCGCGATGTGGTCGAGTAGATTGTCGATGTTGGGAATGGACAGGTGACGTCCGGCAATTGCTTCCAGCGTGATCGCGTCGGGGCAGCATAGTCGCTCCGGATTCGGGAAAACTGCCGGAAGCGCCTCCGTTGCGGCCTTCACCAGGTCTGTTTCGTCCCTGGGCTCAAATTTCGGTCGGGCCAGATTTATCGCCATCAGCAGGTGTCTTCCGATAAGAGCCGCCGAAGGTGACTTCTCGTCAGTTCGTCGTATGCACTTTGAAGGCCGTAATAGTACCTCGACTTGGCTTGTTTGACCGAAATACGAAGAACGTCGCTGACTTCCTTCCATGAGAATCCCAGCATACGAAGATGAAGCGTGTGCCGGATTTCCTGCGATAGATAGGTCAGTAGAAGGTCAAGCGTCAGACGCCATTCCAGTGCCGCGTTGGAATCGGGGGCTCTAAGCGCATGATTCTTCTCAAGTTCACGCGCGAGACCTTCAAAACCAATCCGGTGCTCTCGGACAAGGCGCGACCGGACGCGACGGTGAAACGCTGTAATCAGATAGCCATTCAGGTTGCGCCCAACCTCTGGCGCAGCGCGAAGACGGGACGAGACTCCGATCACGACTTCTTCAAGGGTCTCGGCCGCGCTGGGGCCATCGTGAAGTTCCCGTTCGACGTGCCGGAAGGCCCAAGGCCAGAGTCGTTTGGCGAGTTCACGAACGCGCGGATCAACGGAGCGATGATGATCGCCGTCTGGCCGAATCCAGAATGGCGGTATCCGGTTCGAGGGGAGCGCCTCGTTTTCTGTATGTCGGCTCATCGAAATGATCTGTACCGAATCGCCGATACGGCTCACGCCGACGATTTATTACATTACAAGAAGCCCAGCAACTC
>Ga0182024_10012815_pt1 | contig 16508 bp, 13 predicted proteins | sample P32metaG_FD_120480 | JGI IMG/M metagenome (GOLD analysis project Ga0182024, IMG submission 120480) | Permafrost microbial communities from Stordalen Mire, Sweden - P3-2 metaG (Illumina Assembly) | ecosystem: Environmental > Terrestrial > Soil > Wetlands > Permafrost | place: Sweden: Stordalen... | reverse complement strand
CGCCGAACGGGTCGCCCAGATCCCGGGCGACCTCCTGACGCTCAACAAACGCACGGTGCACCGCGCGATGGAAGCCCAAGGGATGCGCACCGGCTTGCGTGCCACCACCGAACTGCAGGCGCTCGGCCTGCACCAACGATCGTCGAAGGAGTACATGCCCAAGCTTCGTTCCGAAGGCGTCAAAGGTGCCGTCGACGCCCGGGACGCCCCCTTCGGCGACGGCCGGACGCGTCCGTCGTCATGACCGACGTCGTCGACGCCGTGCATGCGGTCGACGGCGCGCAAAGCCAAGCGCGGGCCGAGCTCGAGTCGTTGGTGCGCATTCCGAGCATCAGCGCCGATCCCGACCGTCGCGACGACGTCCGGGCCAGCGCGCAGGCAACCGCCGAGCTGCTGGCGGCGCACGGGCTCGAATCGGTGCGGCTGGCCGGGGTCGACGGCTCGCATCCGTACGTGATCGGCGAATGGATGCACGCCGCCCGCGGCGCGCCCACCGTCTTGTTGTACGCGCACCACGACGTGCAACCTCCCGGCATCGTCGACAACTGGGACAGCGACCCGTTCGAACCGTGCGAACGCGACGGCCGCCTCTACGGCCGCGGGAGTGCCGACGACAAAGCCGGAGGCGTCGCGCACGCGCATGCCGTGTCGGCGTGGCTGAACACGAGCGGCGCCGTTCCCTGCAACGTGCGGGTCCTCATCGAAGGCGAAGAAGAGATCGGTTCGCCGACCTTGGGGGCCTTCCTCGAAACCCACCTCGACGAGCTCCGCGCCGATGTGCTGGTCCTCGCCGACGCCGGGAACTGGAAGGTCGGTGTCCCCGGCCTGACCTACTCGTTGCGGGGACTGGCCGCGGCCGACATCGAACTGCGCGCGCTGGACGGGCCGGTCCATTCGGGGATGGCCGGCGGTGCCGTACCCGACCCGGTCGTCGCGTTGGCGCAGGTGTTGGCGTCACTCGTCGACGCCAACGGCGACGTCGCGATCGACGGCGTGTGGGACGACGTGCGGCCGCCGACCGCGTCCGAACGTGCTCCGATCCCCGGCCTCGACGACGACCCCGACGGATTCGGGCGGGCGATGGGGCTCCGGCCCGGCGTTCGCCTGGTCGGCGATCCCGACGCGACCTTGCACGAACGGTTGTGGTTCCGGCCGTCACTCACGGTCATCGGCATCGACGCACACCCGATCAAAGGCTCGTCGAATCAAGTGATCGCCCGCGCCGCGGCGCGGGTGAGCCTGCGGCTGGCGTCGGGCCAAGCACCCGACCGCGTCGTCGAACAGCTGCGCGCGCACGTCGAGCGGCACACACCATGGGGTCTCGAGCTGCACGTCCGCGCGCTCGAAGGCGCCCCCGCATGGCAGACCGATCCGACCGGGCCCGCGTTCGACGCGGCCCGGCGCGCGCTGCGGGCCGGTTTCGGAACCGACCCGGTGCTGATGGGAGTGGGCGGCTCGATCCCGTTCGTCGGTCCGTTCGCCGACGCGTTCGGCGGCATCCCCGCGCTGCTGCTCGGACCTGCGGATCCGCACAGCCGCATTCACGGCGAGAACGAGAGCCTGCACCTCGGCGACTGGCACAAGCTCATCGTCAGCGAAGTGCACCTCCTCGACGCACTGGCCTCGACGGCTCGCTGACCGCCGCCGACGACATCCGGCCCACCCGGATGACCGAATTGTGCGATTCGCGCGGGGTTGTGGGGCGGCACGAACGAAAATGGCGCGACGGCACTAGCGCCCGGACGCGGGCGCCGGCCTGAAACCGGGCACCGACGCGGGTCGCGGTGACCGCGTCTGACTAGTTATTAGTAGCTAGAGACGGCCGGATCGCGGGGACCGGGTTCGGGCGTTGCCGGGTTCGACCCCTACCGTCACCGGCTGCTTCTCCGGTCAGCGCGCGTACGCGCGCTCACCGCGGTCGCATGTTGGAGCGGCGGCCGGCAATGGATGCGGGCCGTGTGAGGGCGGAGGACCACCCATGACGACCAAGCTGTCGCGCGAGCATTGGCTCGATCACCGTCGGACCGCAGACACCGACCTCGCCGGGTGCGCGAGTCCGGTCGTGTCCGACCGGCGGGTCGTCTCGGACGCCTCGTTCGCCGCCGACTCGTACCGGACCGCCACCCGCGTCGTGCGGGGCAGCCGGGTCGGTCGGTTGCGGGCGCGACGGGCGCGGATCGCACGGTGGCGGCGTACGGGCGCGGCCCTCGGCGCGGTCGTGTTCGCCGGGCTGGGGAGCGTCACGTTGGTGGGCAGCGCAGCGGTGGCGGGCACCAACCCGGCGCCGAACTCGGTGCAAGCATTCGGGAACGCGCCGCTGCTGGGCTCGGACTCCGCGGTCGCGCTCCACGCCGGCGTGGTCGCCATCGCGGCCGACCCGGCCGGTCGGGGATACTGGCTGGTCGGCGCGGACGGCGGCGTCTTCGCGTTCGGTGACGCACCCTTTTACGGCTCGACCGGCGGCGAGCAGCTGAACGCACCCGTCGTCGGCATGGCCGCCACCGGCGACGGCGGTGGCTACTGGCTGGTCGGCGCCGACGGCGGCGTCTTCGCGTTCGGTGACGCATCGTTTTACGGCTCGACCGCGGGTGCCACGCTGGCCGCTCCGATCGTCGCGATCATCCCGACCGCCGACGGGCACGGATATTGGCTGGTCGGCGCGGACGGCGGCATCTTCGCGTTCGGTGACGCACCCTTTTACGGCTCGACGGTCGGTGTCACGCTCGCCGCCCCGATCGTGGGTGCGGCGGTCACATCGACCGGACACGGATACTGGCTGGTCGGCGCGGACGGCGGCATCTTCGCGTTCGGTGACGCACCCTTTCTCGGCTCCCAGCTCGACCCTTCCCATTCGGTGGTCGGTATCGCCGCCGCGCGCGACGGCGACGGCTACTGGGTCGCCCACGCCGACGGCAGCGTGCACGGCTTCGCGACCGCGGGAGCCGGGAACGCGTCGACCATCGACGCGGATCTTGTGCACCCGGACACGGTCGCCATCGCGGCCAGCCCCGCGGGCGGCTACTGGTTGGCGCAAGGCGCGATCGACCCGACATCGTCGTTGGCGAACGATCCGTTCCTCCAGTGCACCCGAGCGCACGAGTCGAACATGGCCGGCGGTTACCGTGCGGTCAGTCCTGGTGGCACCTACCGGGGCGCATACCAGTTCGACCAGTCCACCTGGGACGGCGCGGCACGACTCGCCGGACGTGACGATCTCGTCGGCGTCGATCCGGCCGCCGCCGCGCCGGCCGACCAGGACCTCGTCGCGATCACCCTCTTCCACGAGCTTGGGGCGCAACCCTGGGGCGATCGTTGCCGCGGCCTGGACTGAGCGAGGGGCCGATGCCCATATGGTTTCGCTATGGATCCGTCCGCCGCTTCGCCTGATCTGGCGATCGGATCGTTCAGCGATCACGGCCCGTGGGTGGTCGTACCGGACGAGATGACCTGGCGGGCCGACGTCGCCCGTCGGCGTGTGCTGGCCCGCGACGAGTTTCCGCTCTGGCTGCAACGCGAGACACTGCCACCGCTCGGCCGGCTCGCGTCGGTGGTCGGCCGGGTCGGTGTCGCGCTCGGCGCCTGGTACTGCCTCGACCGGCGCCGCGGCGCCGAGTACGGCCGGCGCGGACTGTCCCGCCGTCTGCGTCACGCGTTCGCCACGCTCGGCCCGACCTACATCAAGCTGGGTCAGATCATCTCCGGTGGTGAAGGACTGTTCCCGCCCGAGTTGGTGGCCGAGTTCAAGCTGTTACGCGATCGGGTCCCGCCCGAGCCGTTCGACGTTGTCCGACGCGTCGTCGAACTCGACCTCGGCCGTTCGCTCGACGACGTGTTCGAACGGTTCGAACGCACCCCGATCGCGGCGGCGTCGATCGCGCAGGTGCATGCGGCACGGTTGCGTACCGGCGAAGAGGTGGTCGTCAAGGTGCAGCGACCCCAGGTGGCTCGCCTCGTACGCGAAGACATCCGCGCCATGTCCTGGCTCGCGCCCCGTCTGGTGGGCCGGATCCCGGTCGCGGCGCTCGCCAATCCGCCCGCGCTGGTCGAACTGTTCGCGGAGACGATCGTCGAGGAGCTCGACTTCACCTTGGAAGCGCAGAACATGCTCGACATCGCCGCCGTGCTCGCCGGGACCGACCAGCGGGCCACGATCGTGCCTCGTCCCCATCCGACGCTCGTGACCCGACGGGTGTTGGTCATGGAACGACTCGACGGGATCCCATGGGACGACGTCGGCGCGATGAAAGACGCCGGCGTCGACACCGAAGCGGTCCTGCACGCCGGGCTCGTCAGTTTCATGGAAGGCGCCATGTTGTACGGCGTCTTCCACGGCGACCTGCACGGCGGCAATCTCATGGTGCAGCCCGACGGACGTACCGTCCTCATGGATTTCGGCATCACCGGCCGGCTCGACGAAACCAAACGGCTCGCGTTCCTCATGCTGTTGGTCGGAGCAACGAGCGGCGACACGATGGGTCAGCTGCGCGCATTACGCGACCTCGGCGCATTCCCGCCCGACACTGACCTCAACGCGGTGTTCGCCGATCTCGGCCTGGACCGAACGATCGATCCCACGATGCTCTCCGCCGACGAGCTCGTCCACGAACTCCAGGACCTGACGAAAAAGCTGCTCGCCTACGGCGCCCGCGCCCCCAAAGAGCTGATGCTGTTCGTGAAAAACATGATGTTCCTCGACGGTGCGATCGCCCGTCTCGCCCCCGACCTCGACATCCTCGAGGAGATCCAACGGGTGCACACCGAGATCGCGGCCCGGCACGGCATCCGGCTCGCCAACGAGCTCGGGATCGATCCCGCGGTCACCGCCCAGTTCGACATGAACGCGGTGAAGGCCGCGATGGGTGTACCCGACGTCGATCGGCTCACCTACCGCGAGGTGCAAGAACGCCGAGAGCTCATCAGACAGCGCTTGGAGGAAAAGCGCAAACGCGCGTAGGTTCGCGACATGACGACGTTCGATCTTGACGAAGTACAAGCCGCGTTCCGCAACTACTGGGCGCTCGGCGCGGTCGGCGAAGACTGGGACGCCTGGTGCGACGAATGCTTCACCGAAGACGTCACCTACGTCGAGCACATTCTCGGCAACAAGCACGGCCGCGAACAGGTACGCGCGTGGATCAACGCCACCATGGCGGAATACGGCGCGATCTACACGGCGTACGAGTGGCACACCGCGAACCCCGACGGACGAGTCATCGTCTACATGCAGAACCGGCGCGACCATCCCGACGCCAGCCAACCGCCGATCGATTTCCCCGGCATCACGATCCTGCAATACGCCGGCGACGGAAAGTTCTCGCTCGAAGAGGACTTCTGGTCGTTGCCGGAAGGCATCGAGACCGCCAAACGGTCCGCGGCGGCATACCGCGAGATCGATCCGTCGTTCCCGGCCCGACGCACGCGGCGCAACTGGGGCGCCGGTCCCGACTGGACCCAAGGCGCGCCCACCTACGCCGACAGCCGCGGCGCGCTGCGAGCCACAAGCTAAAGGGGCGCCTGTCGTGCCGGAAATGCCGCAGATGCAGGCATTGGCGGAGCGTCTCGAGGCCTGGCTGGCCGGCACGACGTTCGAAGGCTTCGACCCGCTCGGATTCAGCGGTCTGAAGACCGCGGTCCCGTCAGCCGACGAGCTGTGCGGACGTCGCCTCGGCCGGATGCGTCGACGCGCGAAGTACGTCATCTTCGACTTCGACGGCGAACCGGAACGCCGCATCGTGTTCCACCTCTCCCAAGCCGGTCGCGTCGACTTCGAAACGCCGCCCAAACACACCAAGCCGAAAGGTTCGGTCGTACGTTGGCGTTTCTCGAACGACAAGGCGGTACTCGTGCGGGAGTTCGGCACCGAACGCAAGGCCGGCTGGTGGGTGCTCGGCCCCGGCGACGAGGGACCGCTCGCGACGCTCGGGCCGGAAGTCGAAAGCGACGAGTTCGCGCAGTGGCTGCGCACCTCCGACGACGGCCGGCGTGTCCACACGATCCTGCGCGACCAGCACACCGTCGCCGGTGTCGGCCGCGGATACGCCGACGATGCGCTCCACCGCGCGCACCTGTCCCCGTACCCGTCGCTCAAGTCCCTCACCGCCGACGAACGCGAACGGTTGTTGGACTCGATCCTCGCCGTCCTCGAAGACGGACTCGTTCGTGAACGCACCCGCGACGGCGGCCTGTCGCAGAACAAGCTCGGAGAGCACTTCACCGTCCACGGCAAAGCCGGCCTTCCGTGTCCGGTATGCGGCGAAGATCTCAAACGGGTGTCGTACGAGTCGCACGAGGTCGTCTACTGCCCGCAGTGCCAAACCGGCGGCAAAGTTCTCGCCGACCGGCGGCTGTCTCGCCTCGTGAAATAGGCCGACCCCGCTCATGTCCGACGCCCCAGCGCGGCGCGGTGGTCGGGGCCTGCGATCGGATCGTCGCGCGCCGCGCTGGCGTGTCGGGGTCGCTCGCTAGTCATCTCCGGTCGGGCGTTGTCGGGCCTGGTCTTCGGCGCCGATGTCGGCGTATGTGGGCGGTCCCGCGGTCTCATAGCAGAGATGCAGCGTGCCGCTCGGATAGGTGACCGATTCGGTCAGGTGCAGCCGGGTGGGGACGGTCCCGTCGGCGAACACCCGCTTTCCGCTGCCGAGCACCAGCGGGTACAACCACAGGTTCAGCCGGTCGACGAAGCCGAAACGCAGCAGCGACTGCACGAGGTCGAGACTGCCGACGACGTGGACTTCGTCGTGGCGTTCGGTGATCGAGGTGATGCCGTCGGCGAAGGCCCCGGCGACCAGCGTCGAGCCCTGCCAGGCCAAAGGGCCGGCCAACGTTCGGCTGGCGACGTACTTGGGGACGCGGTTGAGCAGCCCGGTGAACGGGCTCTCCTCGGGAGCGGTCGGCCAGTAGTTGGCGAAGATCTCGTACGTCCGTCGGCCGAGGAGCAAAGCGTCCATGCTGCGCGCTTGGTCGAACATGACCGTGCCGGACTCCTCGTCGGACACCGGCGCCTGCCATCCGCCGTGCGGGAAGCCGCCGTCGCGGTCCTCGTCCGACCCACCAGGTGCCTGTGCCACCCCGTCGAGCGTGACGAACTCGGTCACGATGAGCTTGCCCATGACCTCTCCTTTTCGTCGGCGAGGCGGTGCGCCCCCAATGCAGACGTCGACCACATGCGCGATGCATCGCGGCGCCTGCCATGACCTGTACATGATTGCCCCGATGGTCGCAGCACATTGCGAGCGGGAGCCGCACCGAACACGTCGCTACCGTCGACCGCCAACGCGGCCCGGAGCCTGCGACCCCGCGCGTCGATCGAGCCAACTCTGTCCGGCGAGACGTCGGCCGTCGGGATTGCCGACCCGTGAAACGTCTCAGTGATGGATAGGGCCGGTGTTGACGGCCTCGAACGCGCTGCCGGGCACGGTCTTGAGCTGGTCGAGATCGTTGTCGTTCCAGCGGGGGTCGGCCGCGCCGCTGATGTACCACGAGGATCCGTTGTCGGCGACGATCATCCCGTACTTCTTCAGGGCTTCGAGGATCACCAACGCTTCGCCGTGGAAGCGCGCGAGGGAGTAGCTCGCTTTCAACCGGAGCCGAAGCCCCATCGGCGGAAGGTCGGGATTCGTCGACGACGACGCGTAGTGCGTCGCCGGGAAGATGTAGCCGCGTTGGGTTTGCGCGACGGTGAAACGTAGGGCGTGATCGATCGTCCCCGTCGCGGTCTCGCCGTAGCGGGCAAGGCCAGCAAAGATCGGCAAGCCGGCCGCGTCGGCTGAGGTCCATCCGAGCGGACGCAGCTTGTTCGACTTCAAATTCCAGTTGACTCCGGAGCCGGCATCCCAATACGTCCCGCGCCAGAACGCGTCGTACAGCTCGTACAGGTGACAGGTCCCGCGCTGAATGACCAGCACGTGCCGGTCGCCGGTGCTGGCCGCGCCCCCTTCGACCGGCGCGGTCGGTGGGATCGGGAACGGACCGGGCGAGCTCTCGTCACCGTACGCGGTGTAATGGATCGGTTCTTTCTTCTCGGTCGCGGGCACGATGATGAACGGAATCCCGTACGCGCCGTCGCCGCCGAAGTCGGCATGCAACATCATCTTGCCGCCGGTCGCGCTGATGGCTGCGATCATCGCCGCGGAGTCGGAACGTACCGGCAGCTTCGACACGTCTTCGTTCCACGGGTTGTTCGACGGGAACACCGGACAGCCCGCGATCGTCGGCCCGGTCGAAACGTTCGCGTCCACGACGGCAGCGGAGCTGGCGCGCGGGCTCGCTCCGGCCAGCAGCGGGAACGTCGCCAGGTTGCACGACGACAGCACGACGGCTGCGAGCGCGGCGAGGGCAGACTGTTTCGTCACCATCGGCTATCCATCGACCGGCCGGCCCGCCCGCCTTGAACCCGATGGGAGAGGGATCCTGGCCGGTCCTAGGATGCCCGCCGATGCTGGCCTACATCCCGAGCCCGTCGCACGGGATCGTGCACATCGGACCGCTGCAGCTGCACGCATACGGCCTCATGCTCGCGCTCGGTGTGCTCGTCGCCGCGAAAATCGCCGACGTTCGTTGGCAGCGCACCTCCAACGACCCGAAAGTCATCGGCGAGATCGCGGTGCCCATCGTCGTCGCGGGTGTCGTCGGCGCGCGCGTGTACCACTTGTTCACCGGATACAAGTGGAGCGAAGGCGGCGTGGTCGGCGCGTTCGAGATCTGGAAGGGCGGCCTTTCCATCTGGGGTGCGGTCGGCGCCGGACTGATCACCGTCGTGTTTCTCGCCCGCCGCAGACACCTCGACACGCTCGCGTTGGTCGACGCGATCGCGCCGGGAGTTGTCGTCGCGCAGGCGATCGGACGGTGGGGCAACTATTTCAACCAGGAACTGTTCGGACGCCCGAGCAAACTTCCCTGGGCGCTCGAAATCGAACTCGTGCACCGGCCCGTCAATTACGAACGTTTCGCGACGTTCCAACCGACGTTTCTGTACGAGTCGATCTGGTGCCTGATCGTGTTCGCGACGATCGTATGGGTCGAACGACACCGCGGGCTGCGCGAAGGGCAAGCGTTCGCGATGTATGTCGCGATGTACTGCTTCGGACGTTGCTTCTTCGAGTGGCTGCGCGTCGATCCGGCATCGAGAATTTTCGGGATCCGTTTCAATCTGTTGCTTTCCGCGGTGCTGTGCGTGGTCGGAGCGATCTTGTTCGTCCGTTTCGGACGTCGATCCGAGCCTTCGGCGATCGCGTCGGGTGGCGACCCCGGGCACAGTCCGACCGCCTCTCGGGGATCGTCCGGATAGCGACGGGGCTTCCCCTTTCCCTAACGTGCACTGTGAGCAACCGAAAAGGAGTGGCGTGTCCACGACAAGTCCCCCCACGACAACTGCGGTGTCGGCGCGGGCGGTGAACGCGACGAAGGTGTACGGCGACGTGCAGGCCGACACCGAAGTGCGCGCCCTCGACGGTGTCGACATCACCTTCGAGCGTGGGGTCTACTCCGCGATCATGGGACCGTCAGGATCGGGCAAATCCACACTGCTGCACTGCATCGCCGGTCTTGACAGCCTGACCAGCGGGCAAGTGTTCCTCGGCGACATCGAGCTCAGCTCCCTGTCCGACAACGAGCTCACCCAGATCCGCCGCGATCGCGTCGGATTCGTGTTCCAGGCCTACAACCTGATCCCGACCCTCAGCGCGCTCGAGAACATCACGCTTCCCCTCGCGCTCGCGGGGCGGACCCCCGACAACGAATGGCTCGACCACATCATCGACATCGTCGGGTTGCGATCACGTCTCAATCACCGCCCGTCGGAGCTGTCCGGCGGTCAGCAACAACGGGTCGCGGTCGCGCGTGCGCTCGCGACCCGGCCTGAGATCGTTTTCGCCGACGAACCGACCGGCAACCTCGACTCACGTGCGAGCGGAGAGATCCTCGGCTTCATGAAGAAGGCTGTCGAAGAATTCGGCCAGACGATCGTGATGGTCACCCACGATCCGATCGCCGCGTCGTACGCGAGCCGGGTGGTGTTCCTCACCGACGGCCGGGTCACCGACGAGATCGCCGACCCGAACCCGGACTCCATTCTCGACAAGATGCGCCAGCTCGGCGCCTAGCGGCGGAGCGGACGACACCGATGTGGAAAGTCACCCGCAAGGGGCTCGCCGCGCACAAGCTCCGGTTCGCGCTGACCGCCCTCGCGGTGTTCCTCGGCGTCGCGTTCATGTCGGGCACGCTCGTGCTCACCGCGACGATCCAGAGCACGTTCGACAACCTCTTCTCCAACATCTACCGCGGCACTGACGCCGTCGTCCGAGCGAAAGAGGTGCTGTCAGCCGACTTCGGTGCCGGTCTGCGGCCGCCGATCCCCGAATCGTTGCTCGATCAGGTTCGTTCCGCGCCGGGCGTCGCGAGCGCGTCGCCCAACGTGCAGATCCAATACGCGCAGATCCTCAACGCGCAAGGCAAGACGTTCGGCAAGGCCGGAACCGGCCCGCCCGCGCTGGGCTTCAACTGGGACCCGAACCCGACGCTCAACCAGTTCGAACTGCAGCCCGGTTCGCGCCCACCTGCGAACGGGCACGAGGTCGTCATCGACAAGCGTTCCGCCGACGAGGGCAAGATTCACCTCGGCCAAGTCGTGACCGTGCTGACCGCGCAAGGTCCGAACACGTACACAGTCGTCGGGATCGTCAAGTTCGGTGACGCGGACAGTCCGGCCGGTGCATCGGCGGCGCTGTTCACGCTGCCGGAGGCACAACGACTCGCCGACGAGGTCGGCAAAGTCGACGCGATCGCGGTGGTCGCCAGGCCCGGAGTGTCCCAAGATCAGGTGCAGGCCAACCTGGCTTCCATGTTCTCGACCAGCAAAGACATTCAGGTGATCACCGGCAAGGCGATCACCAAGGAAAACCAGGCTGCCATCGACAAGACGCTCGGCTTCCTCAGCACCGCGTTGTTGCTGTTCGCGCTGGTCGCGCTGATCGTCGGCGCGTTCATCATCTACAACACCTTCTCGATCGTCGTCGCGCAACGTTCTCGCGAGATGGCGCTGCTGCGCGCCATCGGAGCGAGCCGCAAGCAGGTACTCCGTTCTGTGCTTGTCGAGTCGACGGTGGTCGGCCTGCTCGCGTCGGCGATCGGTATCGTCGGCGGGATCGTCCTGTCGTACGGACTGAAAGGACTCGCGAACACGATCGGATTCGACATACCCGGCCGGGGTGTCACGATTCACCCCAACGCGATCATCGTCGGCCTCGTCGTCGGAACCGTCGTCACGGTGTTGTCGGCCGTCGTCCCCGCACGTCAGGCCGCCCGCGTCCCGCCCGTCGCCGCGATCCGCGACGTCGCGATCGAACGCCGCTCCCGCAGTTCGGTCCGGCTGGCGATCGGAAGCCTGCTCACCGTTGGCGGCATCGGGTCGCTGTTCGGCGGGCTGTTCGGCGGGGCCGGCATCCAACTGGTCGGGATCGGCGCGGCCGCCCTGTTTGCCGGCGTGGTGGTGCTCGGCCCGCTGTTCGCCCGAGCGGTCAGCCTGTGGATCGGTTCGCCGCTCCCGGCCCTCAAAGGCATGACGGGCACCCTCGCCCGCGAGAACGCGGCCCGCAACCCGAAACGTACGTCGGTCACCGCGACCGCGTTGATGATCGGCGTCGCGCTCGTCGGATTTATCACCGTGTTCGCGGCGTCGACGAAAGCGTCGTTCGGAAAAGCGATCGACAGCCAAGTCCTCGGCGACTTCGTGATCAAAGGTTCGGGCTTCCAGACCGGATTCAGTCCGAAGCTGGAAGCGTCGATCGCCAAGCTGCCCGAGGCAGCTGCGGTCACGCCGATGCGTATCGGCCTGTTCGCGGTCGGCACCAGCCGCAACCAACTGTTCGGGGTCGACCCGAACGGCGCACAACAACTGTTCGACTTCGGCCCGGTCGCGGGCCAGTTCAAAGACCTCACCGCGGACGGGATCGCGGTGTCGAAGTTCAACGCCGACAAGAACCATTGGAAGATCGGCACCGAACTTCCGGTCACGTTCGTCGATACCGGCAAGTCTCAACTCCGGGTCGAGTTCATCTTCAAGGACCGGATCTTCTCCGACTACTACATTTCGACCGCGGCGTACGACGTTCACTACCGCGACCCGCTCGACGCTCAGATTTTCGTGAAGCTCAAGCCGGGGGTCACGCCCGCTCAGGGGCGGGGCGCGATCGAACCGCTCCTGGTCCCGTACCACACCGCACAACTCGAAGACAACGCGCAGTACAAAACCGATCAGCTCAAAAACTTGAACGGCCTGCTCGCGCTCGTGTACGTGCTGTTGTTGTTCGCCGTGCTGATCGCGCTGGTCGGTATCGCCAACACGTTGGCACTGTCGATCTACGAACGGACACGCGAGATCGGATTGCTGCGGGCGGTGGGCATGTCGCGACGTCAAATCCGATCCACCGTGCGGTGGGAGTCTGTGATCATCGCGCTGTTCGGCACGTTGCTCGGCATCGTGATCGGTCTGTTCTTCGGATGGAGCGTCGTCACCGCCCTCCACAATCAAGGCATCACCACGTTCGATCCGGCGATCCCGCAGCTCGTCATCATCGTGCTGTTCGCAGCCGTGTCGGGCACGGTCGCCGCGATCCTGCCGGCGCGGCGGGCAGCCAAACTCGACGTGTTGCGCGCGGTTTCTACCGAATAACAGACCGGTACGGTCGTCCGTTCAGGAACGGAACCGTTCCTGAACCGCGGCGTCCTTGGCCTGCATCTGCTCGGCGAGGTCGTCTTGGTACTGCTTCATCGCGGCGGCGAGCTTGTCGTCGCTCGTGCCGAGGATACGCACCGCGAGCAGGCCGGCGTTCGTCGAATTTCCGATCGCGACGGTGGCGACCGGGACACCGGACGGCATCTGCACGATCGACAGCAACGAGTCGAGGCCGTCGAGCTCGACCCGCGGGACGGGAACCCCGATCACCGGGAGCGGCGTCATCGACGCGGTCATTCCCGGCAGCGCGGCCGCTCCGCCGGCAGCCGCGATGATCACCCGCACACCACGCCCCGCGGCTGACCGCGCGTAGTCGTACATCACGTCGGGGGTTCGATGGGCCGACACGACACGCACCTCGTGCGCGACGCCGAACTCGCTCAGCACGTCGATGGCGCCCTGCATGACCGCCAGATCGGAGTCGCTGCCCATGATGACGCCGACCAACGGACTGACCACACCTGCACCGTAGCCGTGCGGACCGGCCGCGGACACGGACGGCGCGACGAGGACCTCACGGAAATGGTACGCGACCCGTCGGCCTGCAACGATGGGCGCCATGCGAACACGACTGACCGAAATGCTCGGGATCGAACATCCAGTGATGCTTGCCGGGATGGGTGGCGTCTCGTACCACGCGGTGGTCGCGGCGGTGTCCGACGCGGGCGGCTTCGGCACCCTCGGCGCGGCGACGATGTCGTCCGAACAACTCGACGAGGAGATGGCCGCGGTGAAAGCCGCGACCGACAAGCCGTTCGGGGTCGACCTGCTCGCGGCGTTGCCCGAACGGATGCTCGCAGATGCCCACAACGTCGTGACCGGAGGCGCATCGTTGTTCGTCGCCGGGCTCGGCGTCCCCCGCGATGTCGTCAAGCTCCTGCACGACGGCAATGTGCTCGTCGCGAGCATGTGCGGAAAGGTGCGGCACGCGATCGCGGCGGTCGAGGCCGGCTGCGACTTCGTGATCGCGCAGGGCACCGAAGCCGGCGGCCACACCGGCACCGTCGCGACGATGCCACTCGTTCCGCAGATCGTCGACGAGGTGGGCGCCCAGGTCCCGGTCGTCGCAGCCGGCGGCATCTTCGACGGTCGCGGCCTCGCCGCCGCGATCAGCCTCGGCGCCGACGGCGTATGGATCGGGACGCGCTTCATCGCAACCCCCGAAGCACGGACCGTGCGCGGCTACAAAGACGCGTTGTTACGCACCCCCGAAGACGGAACGGTGATCAGCCGAGGTTTCACCGGCAAGACGCTGCGCGCGGTGCGCAACGAGTGGACCCGCCACATCGAAGCTCATCCCGAAGAGCTCGCGAAGTTCCCCGAACAGATGATGCGGGCGGTGCAAGCCAACGCCCTGCACCTCGGCGGTGACGAAACCGCCGACGTCGATCCCGACAAGGAGTGCTACCCCGCCGGGCAGGGCGTCGGCGCAATGCACGATCTCGTCCCGGCCGGCGAGCTCGTCCACCGGATCGTCGACGAGGCCGAACACGCGCTCGCGCGCGCCGCCGCGACCGTCGTGGGGTGACGGCCCGACGCCTCGTCGTCATCGGCGGCGACGCCGGCGGCATGACCGCCGCATCCCAGGCCCGCCGGCGCGCGACGCCCGACGAGCTCGACATCGTCGCGTTCGAACGGGGCGACTACACCTCGTACAGCGCGTGCGGGATCCCGTACTTCATCGGCGGCCTCGTCGCCGACGTCGACGACCTCGTCGCCCGCTCCCCCGCCGAACACCGCGCCAACGGCATCGATCTGCGTACCCGCACCGACGTCACCGCGATCGATCTCCAGGCCCGGACGGTCACCACCCACGATGTCGATTCCGGCCGGGCGGTCACCGAGCCGTTCGACGACCTGGTGATCGCCACCGGCGCGACGCCGTTGCGTCCACCGCTGCCGGGGGTCGACGCGCACGGCATCTACGGCGTCCAAACGCTCGGCGACGGCGTCCGCCTCCGCGACGAGGTCGTCGCGTCGGCCGCCACGAACGGACCGGTCGTCGTCGTCGGCGGCGGCTACGTCGGCCTCGAGCTGGCCGAAGCGTTGCACCGCCGGGGCCGGCCGGTCACGGTTGTGGAAGCCGGCGCCCAGCCGATGTCGACACTCGATGCCGACATGGGCGCTCTGGTCGGCGACGCCATCCGCGGTCTCGGCATCACGCTCCTCACCGACACGGCGGTCGACGGGTTCGAAACCGACACCAACGGACGAGTCCGCGCGGTCACGATCGGCGATCACACCATCGCGACCGACACCGTCGTGTTGGGACTCGGCGTGAAACCGAACGTCGAACTCGCACACGCGGCCGGAATCGACATCGGACCGTCCGCCGGGATCGCGACCGACGCCCACATGGCGACCAGCGCCGCGCACGTCTGGGCCGCCGGCGACTGCGCCGAAAGCCGCCATCGGGTCTCCAACCGACCGGTCGCGATCGCGCTCGGCACCCACGCGAACAAACAAGGCCGAGTTGTCGGGATCAACGTGACCGGCGGAGACGTTACCTTCGGCGGCGTCATCGGCACCGCGGCCACCAAGATCTGCGAGTACGAGGTCGCGCGTACCGGCCTCAACGAGCGTGAGGCACGCGACGCCGGATTCGATGTCGACACCGCAACGATCGAAGCGACCTCACGCGCCGGTTACTACCCGGATACGACGCCGATCACCGTGAAGTTCGTCGTCGAACGCGGCCGCGGACGCCTCCTCGGCGGGCAGATCATCGGGCGGGAAGGAGCCGCGAAACGCATCGACGTGCTCGCGACCGCGATCTGGAACGAGATGACGGTCGAGGAGATCCAACAGCTCGATCTCGCCTACGCGCCGCCGTTCTCAACGGTGTGGGATCCGGTCCTGGTCGCCGCCCGCAAGGCGGCCGAGCAGCTGTCCCCTACCCACCGGCCTTGATGCGTTCGGCGGTGAGATCGTTCTCGTACATCATCCGGACAAGTTCGGGGAAACTGACCCGCGGCTTCCAGCCGAGCACTTCACGTGCTTTGGACGCGTCGCCGAACAGCAGGTCGACTTCGGCCGGACGGTAGAAACGTTGGTCCTGGGTGACGTGCGACTCCCAGTCGTCGATTCCGGCCAGAGCGAACGCGTTCTCGAGCAGCTCACGAATGCTGTGCGTCTCACCGGTCGCGATCACATAGTCGTCGGGTGCGTCCTGCTGCAACATCATCCACATGGCTTCCACATAGTCGCCGGCATATCCCCAGTCGCGCGACGCGTCGAGGTTGCCGAGCGTGATGCTGTCTTGCAACTCGAGTTTGATGCGAGCGACTGCGTTGGTGACCTTACGGGTCACGAACTCCAAGCCGCGCTTGGGGCCTTCGTGGTTGAACAAGATTCCGCTGCTCGCATGGATACCGTAGGCCTCGCGATAGTTCATCGTCGTGTAATGGCCGAACACCTTCGCGGCGCCGTAAGGCGAACGAGGATGGAACGGCGTGCGTTCAGTCTGCGGAGTTTCGTGCACCTTGCCGAACATCTCCGACGACGACGCCTGATAGAAGCGGATCGGGTTGTTGTCGGTCCCGCCGACGATACGGACCGCTTCCAGCATCCGCAGCACGCCGAGCCCAGTGATTTCCGCGGTGAGCTCGGCCTGCTTGAACGAGAGCTGCACGAAGCTGATCGCGCCCAGGTTGTAGACCTCGTCCGGGTCGGACTTCTCAAGCACCGCCCGCAGGTTGAGGGCGTCGGTGAGGTCGCCGTAATGCAGTTTCAGGTTGGCGCCGTTTTGGTGGGGATCCTGGTAGATGTGGTCGATGCG
>Ga0182024_10012814_pt1 | contig 16509 bp, 13 predicted proteins | sample P32metaG_FD_120480 | JGI IMG/M metagenome (GOLD analysis project Ga0182024, IMG submission 120480) | Permafrost microbial communities from Stordalen Mire, Sweden - P3-2 metaG (Illumina Assembly) | ecosystem: Environmental > Terrestrial > Soil > Wetlands > Permafrost | place: Sweden: Stordalen... | reverse complement strand
GAATTGCGCGATCTCGACGGCGTCCGCCTTGTCCCAAATCGGCGTCGCCACGGCGCCGGGGGCGACGATGACGACGTCGATGCCGAACAGCATCAGCTCGCGGCGCAGCGATTCCGACATCCCTTCGAGCCCGAATTTCGACGCGCTGTAGGGGCCGAGGAAGGGCGGGGCGTTCTTGCCGCCGACGGAAGAGATCATCACGATGCGCCCCGGCGCGCCTGTGCGCGAGCGGTCCGTGCCGAGCAGCGGCGCGAAGGCCTGCGTCACGATCAACTGGCCGGTGAGGTTGACCGTGAGCTGGTGCTGGAAGTCGTCGATCTTGAGATAGAGGAGCGGTCCCGGCACGGCGATGCCGGCATTGTTGACGAGGCCGAGCAGGGTCTCGCCGCCGAGGGCTTCTTCCACCCGCGCCGCGCCCGCGGCGACCGCCGCCGCGTCGGTCACGTCGAAGATCAAAGGCGTGAAGTTCGCGCCGAACTCCCGCGACAGCCGGTCGGCATCCGTCGCTTTGCGGACGCCGCCGAACACGCGGAAGCCGCTCGCGATCAGCACTTTGACGCAGCCCCAGCCAATGCCCGTGGACGCGCCGGTGACGACGACCGACTTCATGGACAACCCCTCCGCCGCTTTTAACGGCGATAGAATAGCGCAAGGCTTGCCCTTTATGTTGCATCGGCAAACCAGCAGCCGGAGAAACCGCATGCAACGCATCGCCTCCATCGAGCGAAAGGACATGAATGCGGAACAGGCGCGCGCCTGGGACGCGGCGACGCAGGATCCGGACGCGCCGGTCGGGGGGCCGTACCAGGCCTATCTCCGGCTGCCCAATTTGTTCGAGGCGATGCAGAGGCTGCGCGCGTGTTTGGCGAGCGGGCCGCTCTCCACGCGCGAGCGGCAGATCGTCAACCTCACGGTCTCCCGGCACTGGAACGCGCGCTATCCCTGGTTCGCGCAGGTGCGCCGCTCGCGCGCCGCCGGCATTCCGCAGGCGGTGATCGACGCGATCAACGCGCGCGAGACGCCCGACCTGCCCGACGCGCGGGAGCGCACCTGCCACATGGTGGCGCGCGACCTGCTCACGAACAAGAGCCTCGGCGACGCGGTCTACGCCGCCGCGGAACAGACCATGGGATTGGAGGATCTGGTGGCCCTGGTCGCGGCTACCGGCAATTTCTCGATGACCTGCCTCACCGCCCTCGCCTTCCAAATCGCCCCGCCCGCCGACAACCCGACGCCGCTCAAGGAGTAGGGCGTCGCGCGCTTCGTAGATTGAATCCTCCCCCTTGATGGGGGAGGAAGAAATGCCGAGTTGCAGCGAGGCATTTCAGGTGGGGGTGACCTTCCCGCCTGGTCTCCACCCCCACCCGCTCGCAGCCTGTGGCCGCTCGCCCCCTCCCCCATCAAGGGGGAGGGAGATTATTGTGGCGCGGCGGCACCGCAGACAGACGGCCTGCCCGTTCATGACCAAGCGCGCGCTGCTGGCGATTGCCGAAGACCCGAAGGCGACCGCGCCGTTCTGGCGCATCGTCCGGCCCGATGGCGCGATGATCGCCTACTTCCCCGGCGGCGCCGCCGCGCAGGAGAAGCGCCTCAAGGCCGAGGGAATGACGACGGCGACGACAGGAAAAACGCGAGCGTGATTTCGTAAATTTCGTCGGGGCGGAATGTTGTAGGGCGGAAGAGCGAAGCGTCTTCCGCCTTTTTGCCCATCGCGCATTGGATGGCGGATTGCGCTGCGCTTATCCGCCCTACTTGCTTAGCGCGAGTTCTCTGAATGGGCTAGAATGCTAAAAATGATCGACCACCTTTATCGGTACCGGCCCATTGAGGCAGTGCTAGGCAAGTTCGACGAACTTGAGCGCCAAGAAATCTATTTCAGCGCACCAGCCGAGTTGAACGATCCGATGGAGGGCTTCAAAGACCTATTTTGGTCGGGCGATAGGATCGTCTGGGAAAATTTTCTCAGGCATTACATCCTGTGTTTGCAGGAAACAGCTATCCACGCGCTTGCTGGACCGGATCTTGACAACCACGTTCTCGATAACCTCGTCTTCTCCGTGCCTGATAGTTTGCCGCACGCTCCCATACGTACGATTTATAAAAGACTTTCCGAAGCGTTTCTCAATGACGCCGCTGTAAAGACATTTTTGCGCGTCGTTTCCTCGCGCTCGACGCCTATAAGACAGAATGAACTGACGAGCTACTTGCGATCCCTGCACCCATTCGCCCTTGGCGCAATCTTCAAGGAATTTGTAGATCATGGCGTGCTGCCCAGCACCAGTTTTATGAACGGGCCCACGCCCGAGATATTGCGTCAAAATGCAATGAAAATGATGGAAGGCGTCGCGAACCTTCCCAAAGCCGATATTTCGACCGAGCGCCTCTCCGAAGCGCTGTTTGCGGCCAACGAAGGAGTGGCCTCCCAAACCCACCTTATCTTTGAATATACCCTGCCCGACCGCCGCAATCGGAGCATGGCCCTACTCACGCGGTACTTTCCAACTTCTTATGTACGAGCCCTCGACAAGCTTGTGCACCGAGATTGGTACGTTTCATGCTTTTCCGCTAGCGCAACGAATCCCTCCATGTGGGGAACCTACGGCCAAGGTCATCGCGGGGTTTGCCTCAAATTCAAGACGCCGCCCAATAGCAATGAAGAGCCAACTCTCACGATAAAGCGGGTTACTGCAATCAGTGCATCCACAAGTGGCAGCAAAGAAATCGAAAGCTTCATCCAGCATCCTCTGCAGAAAGTCGTCTACTCGCAGGACTACCCTGCAATCGATTTCTTCCGCTCACTCGGCACAATTCGCCAGACACATATGGATAGCTTTTGGTATCGTGACAGCGACGGAACGTTTAGTTCGTGCCGAGACGCCGTCTACGAAAACGAAGCAGCTTGGCGCGATCAATATTGGAAGACGTTCACTGCAAGTACGCTTTGCAAAACGCCAGAATGGTCGCACGAGGAAGAGTACCGAATGCTGGTACATTCCGGCGGCGACATGCGCGAAAAAGAAAAGCGAAAGCTCAAATATAGATTTGAAGACCTCGCGGGAATCGTTTTCGGGATCCGGACCGATACAGAAGATAAACTTAAAATCATGCGGATCGTAGACAGGAAATGCGCCGAGGCGGGGCGAGAAGATTTTGAATTCTCTGAAATTCGCTACGTTACGACTGAAGCAAAGTTCATTCAATTTTCGCTGGGCCTGCTCAAGCCCAAGCGGGCCTAAGAATTTTCGTGCGTTCACGGAGTCGACCGCATGCTAACTGATGGCCAAGCAGTTATTGACAATAACCGTCCCCCGCTTTACCTTCGCGTCAAGTCACTAACGTTAGGGTAATGTCATGTCGGGAATAGCGCGTTGAGGCAATCGGGCGATGGCCGGGACACGCACCCCGAGCGGCGGCTGTATTCGATTGGCGATCTCGCGAGCGAGACCGGCGTCACGCATCGCGCGCTGCGGCTCTATGAGGATCAGGGGCTGCTGACGCCGCGACGCATCGGCAACCAGCGCATCTATTCGCATCGCGACCGCGCGCGGCTCATCCTGGTCCAGCGCGGCAAGCGCCTCGGCTTCAGCCTCGCCGACATCAAGGAGATGATCGACCTCTATGCGGTCGATCCTGCGCATCTCGAACAATTGCGCGTCACCCTGAAAAAAGCGTCGGCGCGCATCGCCGAACTGGAACAGCAACAGCAGGCCATCGCCGAAACGCTGAGCGAATTGCGCGAGGGCGCGCGCATGGTGCGCGGGATGATCAAGCGGAAGGAGGCGGGCAGGGCACCCGATTCGTGTCCAACTCCAATACCGCTAGACGATACAAAAAGCGCGCCACCCCGGCGAAAGCCGGGGACCATGTCTGCCGTGGATGCCGGCTTGCGCCGGTATGGCGCGGGAGGGAACGCGGAAAAGAAGCTTCGCGGCGCGTCAACGCCCGCTCGAAGAGCAGCCGGCGCTAGCCGGACAAGGAGCAAGTCATGAAGAACGTGGTCATCGCGGGCTATGTCCGCTCGCCCTTTCATTTCGCCCGGAAGGGCGCGCTCGCGCGGGTACGGCCGGACGAGATGGCGGGCCAGGTCATCGCCGCGCTGGTCGAGCGTACCGGCATCGATCCCGCCACCATCGAGGACGTGATCATGGGCTGCGCCATGCCGGAGGGCGAGCAGGGGCTGAACATCGCGCGCATGGCCGCGTTCCTCGCCCACCTGCCGGCTAGTGTCGCCGGCACCACGGTCAACCGGTTCTGCGGCTCCTCGATGCAATCGATCCACATGGCGGCCGGCGCGATCCAGATGGACGCGGGCGAGGCCTTCATCTGCGCCGGCATCGAATCGATGAGCCGCGTGCCGATGACGGGCTTCAACCCGTCGCCGCATCCCGGCCTCGCCAAGGACTATCCCGAAGCGTACATCTCGATGGGCCAGACCGCCGAGAACATCGCGCGGAAATATCAGGTGACGCGCGCCGAGCAGGAGAAGCTCGCCGTCGCCTCGCACCGGAAGGCCGCCGCGGCGCGCGCCGAAGGCCGCTTGAAGGACGAGATCGTGGCGATCAAGGCGCCCGACGGCATGGTGTCGGAGGATGGCTGCATCCGGCCCGAGACCACGGCCGAGGCGCTGGCGGGCCTGCAGCCGGCGTTCGACGCCGAAGGCTCGGTGACGGCCGGCACGTCGTCGCCGCTGACCGACGGCGCCGCGGCGACCTTGGTCTGCACAGAGGATTACGCCATACGACACAAGCTCGAGGTGCTGGCGCGGATCAAGAGCGTCGCGGTCGCGGGCTGCGCGCCGGAGATCATGGGCTATGGCCCGGTCCCGGCGACGCGCAAGGCCCTCAAGCGCGCCGGCATCGAGGCGCGCGATCTCGACGTGGTCGAGATCAACGAGGCGTTCGCGTCGCAGGCCATCGTCTGCATGCGCGAACTCGGCCTCGACGAGGCCAAATGCAATCTCGACGGCGGCGCGATCGCGCTGGGCCATCCGCTCGGCGCCACCGGCGCGCGCATCACCGGGAAGGCGGCCTCGCTCTTGAAGCGCGAAGGCGGGCGCTACGCGCTCTCGACGCAATGCATCGGCGGCGGCCAGGGCATCGCCACCATCCTGGAACGCGCGTGACGCGCGGCCCATGAATATCGCCAAGACCGCCGTGATCGGCGCGGGCGTGATGGGAAGCGGCATCGCGGCGCAGATCGCCAATGCCGGCATCCCCGTCACCCTGCTCGACATCGTGCCGCCGAACGCCAACAATCGCAATGTCGTCGCGGAAACCGCGATCGAGCGGCTTCTGAAGAGCGAGCCCGCCGCCTTCATGGCGCCGCGCAATGCGCGCCTCGTCACGCCCGGCAACATCGAGGACGATCTTGCGGCGCTGGCCGATTGCGACTGGATCGTCGAGGCGGTGCTGGAAAAGCCCGAAATCAAGCACGCGACCTATGCGAAGATCGAGCGCGTGCGGAAGGACGGCGCGATCGTCTCGTCCAATACCTCGACGATTCCGCTGCGGCACCTCACCGAGGGCATGCCAGAGCGGTTCGCGCGCGATTTCCTGATCACGCATTTCTTCAACCCGCCGCGCTATATGCGGCTCCTCGAAATCGTGTCGGGGCCGCAAACCGGCAAGGACGCGATCGCCGCCATCGACCAATTCTGCGACGTGAAGCTCGGCAAGAGCGTGATCCATGCCAAGGACACGCCCGGCTTCATCGCCAACCGCATCGGCGGCTTGTGGATCCAGGCGGCGCTGCAGGCGGCGTTCGATCTCGGCCTCGGCATCGAGGAAGCCGACGCGATCATGGGCCGGCCGTTCGGCATGCCGCGCACTGGCGTGTTCGGCCTGCTCGACCTGGTCGGGCTCGATTTGGTGCCGCAGGTCGCGGCGTCGATGCAGCGCGCGCTGCCGCCGGGCGATCTCTATCTCACGACGGCGAAGGACCGGCCGCTGCTCGCGAAGATGATCGCGGAGGGGTATACCGGCCGCAAGGGCAAGGGCGGCTTCTATCGCCTGACGCGAGGGGCGGACGGCGCGCGGGTGATGGAAGGCATCGACCTCGCTACGGGCGAGTACCGGCCGAGCGCCGAGCCGCAGCTCGCCAGCATCGCCGCCGGGCGCGATCCCGCCGCGCTGCTGAAACATCCCGATCGCGGCGGCCAGTTCGCGCGGCGCGCGCTCGCGCACACGTTGGCCTATGCGGCGTCGCTGGTGCCGGAAATCGCCGACAGCGTCCATGACGTCGATCAGGCGATGAAGCTCGGCTATGGCTGGAACCTCGGTCCGTTCGAGCTGATGGACAAGCTCGGCGCAGGCAATGTCGCGACGCTGATCCGGTCCGAAAAGCTCGAAGTGCCGCCGCTGCTGGCAAAGGCGCAGGTGTTCTATCGGATCGAGGGCGGCGTGCTGGAACAGCGCGTGCCGGGCGGCGATTACCGGAAGATCGAGCGCCGCGCGGGCGTGCTCCTGCTCGAAGATTTGAAGCGGCGCTCGGCGCCGGTGGCGAAGAACGGCTCGGCGAGCCTGTGGGACATCGGCGACGGCGTGCTGTGCCTCGAATTCCATTCCAAGCTCAACGCCCTCGACGCCGATTCGCTCGGCATGATCAAGATCGCGCAGGAAATGGTGAAGAAAAGCGCCGGCAAATTCGCGACGCTCGTCATCTATAACGAGGCCGACAATTTCTCCGCCGGCGCCAATGTCGGGCTGGCGCTGTTCGCCGCCAACATCGCGCTGTGGCCGGTGATCGAGGAAGGCGAGGCGACGGGACAGGCCATCCTCAAGGCGATGAAATACGCGCCCTTCCCCGTGGTCTCGGCGCCCGCCGGCATGGCGCTGGGCGGCGGCTGCGAGATCCTGCTCCATTCGAGCGCGGTGCAGGCCCATGCCGAGAGCTATATCGGGCTGGTCGAGGTCGGCGTCGGGCTGGTGCCGGGTTGGGGCGGCTGCAAGGAGATGGTGACGCGCGCCTACACGAATAAGAACGGGCCGCGCGGGCCGATCGCGCCACTGGCCGGGGTGTTCGAGACGGTCGGTCTGGCCAAGGTCTCGAAATCGGCGGCGGAGGCGCGCGACCTGCTTTATCTGCGGCCGACCGACGGCATCACCATGAATCGCGATAGGCTGCTGGCGGGCGCCAAGGCCAGGGCGCTGGCGTTGGCGAAAGATTATCAACCCCCGAAGCCGGTGGCGCTCAATCTTCCGGGGCCGACCGGCGCCGCCGCGATCGGCCTCTCGGTCGCCGATTTGCGGCGCCAGGGCAAGGCGAGCGCGCATGACGCGCTGATCGCGGGCAAGCTCGCCGAAGTGCTGTCGGGCGGCGACACCGACATGACGCTGGAGACGAGCGAGGACCAGTTGCTCGCGCTCGAACGCAAGGCGTTTCAGGCGTTGATCCGCACCGACAAGACGCTCGCCCGGATCGAGCACACGCTCGAAACCGGCCGCCCGCTGCGGAATTAGGGACGCTGCATGAACGATGTGCGTCCTTCGACTGTGACCGCCGGGCCGAAGCCCGGTGGTCACGCTCAGGACGAGGTTCGTTTGCATATAGCCCCAATCATCCTCATCCCGAGCGCGGCGCGCGGCATGAGCCGCGCGAGCGGTCCAAAGACGTACGATACTTCGATCGATGGAGTATTCGATGACAATCTATAAGGCGCCGCTGCGCGATTACAAATTCGTCCTCGAAGAGCTGTTCGATGTCGGCGAGATCGCGAAGCTCCCGGGGTATGAGGACGCAACGCCGGAAATCTTCGCCGCGGTGCTCGAAGAGGGCGCCAAGCTGTGCGAGGAGGTGCTGTTTCCCCTCAATCTTTCTGGCGACGCCGAGGGCTGCCATTTCGAGAACGGCGTGGTGCGCACGCCCAAGGGCTTTCCCGAAGCCTACCGGCTTTTCCGCGAGGGCGGCTGGACCGCGCTGGCCGCCGATCCCGCTTATGGCGGCCAGGGCCTGCCCGTGACCTTGAATTTTTTCTTCGAGGAGATGGTGGCGGCGGCGAATTTTTCCTTCGGCATGTATCCCGGCCTGTCGGCGGGCGCCTATGCCGCCATCCACAAGCATGGCAGCGACACGCAAAAGGAAACCTACCTGCCGCGCCTGGTCGACGGCACCTGGTCCGGCACCATGTGCCTGACCGAGCCGCAATGCGGCACCGATCTGGGTCTCGTTCGAACGCGGGCCGAACCGACCGATCGCGACGGCATCTACCAGATCACCGGCACCAAGATCTTCATCTCCGCCGGCGAGCATGATTTGACCGACAACATCATCCATCTCGTGCTGGCGCGTTTGCCGGATGCGCCCTCCGGCACACGCGGCATCAGCCTGTTCATCGTGCCGAAATTCCTGGTGAAGGAAGACGGCTCGGTAGGCGCCCGGAACGGCGTGCGCTGCGGCGGGATCGAGCACAAGATGGGGATCAAGGCCTCCGCCACTTGCACCATCAATTTCGACGAGGCCGAGGGCTATCTCGTCGGTGCGCCCCATGCCGGCATGCGCGCGATGTTCACCATGATGAACGCGGCGCGGCTCGGCGTCGGGCTGCAAGGGCTCGCCGTCGGCGAGACGGCGTACCAATCGGCCCGCGCCTATGCCAACGAACGCCTGGCGGGGCGCGCGCTCACGGGTGCGCAATTTCCAGAGAAGCCGGCCGATCCGCTGATCGTCCATCCCGACATCCGCCGCATGCTCTTGACCATGCGCGCCTATACCGAGGGCGCGCGCGGCCTCGCGGCCTGGGTGGCGATGGCCGAGGACAAGGCGCAGCGCGCGCCCGACGCCGACGTGCGGGAAGAGGCCGACGATCTGGTCGGGCTGATGACGCCGATCATCAAGGCGATGCTGACCGACAACGCCTATCTCGTCACCAATCTCGGTATGCAGATTTACGGCGGGCACGGCTATATCCATGACAATGGCATGGAGCAGCTCGCGCGCGATTGCCGCATCACCCAAATCTACGAAGGCGCCAACGGCATCCAGGCGCTCGATCTGGTGGGCCGGAAGATGAGCCAGCATATGGGACGGCTCCTGCGCCGCTTTTTCCACCCGGTGGATGAATTTTTCCGCGCGCGGCTTGAGCGGCCGGAGTTGCGGGAATTCGTGCTGCCGGCCTTCAAGGCGTTCGGCCGGCTGCAGCAGGTGACGGCGCTCCTGGCGCAGAAAGGCCTCGCCGATCCCGACGAAGCCGCGGCGGCGGCGACCGAGTATCTCCGCGCCTTCGGCCTGGTCGCGCTCGGCTATATCTGGGCGCGTTGCGCGGAAACCGCGCTCGAAAAGCGCAAAGCGGCGAACGGCGAGGCCGGTTTCTATGACGCCAAGCTCGTCACCGCGCGCTTCTACATGGCGAAGCTCCTGCCCGAGACCAACGGCCTGTTCGCCTCGATCGCCGCTGGCGCCAAGCCGGTGATGGAGTTGGCGGCGGAAAGCTTCTGATCGGCGGCCACGCGCTTGCGCGAGGCTTTCCGATTGTGCCACGCTGTTTCCGGTTGGACCGATCGCAGAATCGGAATCGTTGACTGGCAGGAGGAAGCATGGCGCTGACATTGGAACAAGACGGCCTTCTGACCCGTGTCGGTCCCGGAACGCCGATGGGCGAGATGCTGCGCGAATATTGGACGCCGGCGGTGCGGTCGGCCGCCCTGGAAGCGGACGGCGCGCCCGAACGCGTGCGCCTGCTTGGCGAGAATTTCGTGGCCTTCCGCGCCACCGACGGCCGCGTCGGGTTTGTCGACGAGGCCTGTCCGCACAGAAGGGCGTCGCTCGCCCTTGGGCGCAATGAAGACAATGGCCTGCGCTGCATCTTCCATGGCTGGAAGATCAGCGTCGACGGCAAGATCGTCGACACGCCGTGCGAGCCCGCCGACCGTCGCGTTGCCTTCGCCGCCGCGCAGAATGTGCGCGCGTTTCCGGTGCATGAGGTCGGCGGCATCGTCTGGGTCTATCTCGGCAAGCAGGCGCTCCCGCCGCGCTTTCCCGCATTCGAATTTACGGCGCTTCCGGAAAGCCATGTCGATATCCGGCGCGGGCTTGTGCCCTACAATTGGATGCAGGGCCTCGAGGCGCATATCGATTCCTCGCATGTCGGCGTTCTCCATAGCGGGTTCATTTCGAAGGGCGGCGGCGCAGCCCAACTGCGCGATCTGTCGCTGACCATGGTCGACAATTCGCCGTTGTTCGAGATGGACGTGACCTCGTATGGGTTGCGCGAGGGCGCGCTGCGCGAAGTCGGCGACGGCCGCACCTATGCGCGCATCCGCCAGATCGCGCTGCCCTATTTCACCTTCATTCCCGGGGCGAAGGGCGATGTCTGCTCGGGCCGCGCGACCGTGCCGGTGGACGACGATTGGGATGCGGAATGGTACATCGTCTACGATCCGGACCAGCCGCTCTCGGCCGAGACGCTCGCCGGTCTTTACCGTGGCGCTTCGCAGGACCCCGACGATTTCACCGCGAATATCGGCACGCGCGAAAATTCCTGGCACCAGGACCGTGCCGCGATGAAGGCCGGGCATTGGAGCGGCCTCACCCGCAACATCCCGTTCGAGGATTTCATCATCCAGGCGTCGATGGGGTCGCGGGTCGATCGCTCGAAGGAGCAGCTCGGCGCGGCCGACGCGATCCTGGTCCGGGTGCGGCGGTTGTTGCTGGACGCGGTCGAGGCGTTCCAGCGCGGCGAGCCGCCGGCATGGCAAAGCGCCGATATCGACTATCCCAAGATCCGCGCGTTGGCGGTCACCTTCCCAAGGGGCCGGGATTGGCGCGAGTTCGCGCCGGATCTGCAGGCCGATGGGGACGTTACCCCGACGCGGACGGCGGCGGAATAGAAGCGGCGCGTTTCCCGCTTTTTCCCACGAGGCGAGACGAATGCTCGGCCGTCGCCGGTTCATCGGTCTCGGGCTTGCTGCTGCCGCGGTGGCCGGTGGCGGCGGCCGCGCCGCGTGGGGAGCGCAAAAATTCCCCGGCGTCACCGACACCGAGATCAAGATCGGCCAGACCATGGCCTATAGCGGCAATTCCGCGCCCTACGGCGCCTATGGCCGCGCGGAACTTGCCTATTTCGACATGCTAAACGCGAAGGGCGGCATCGACGGACGCCGGATCAAGCTGCTGTCACGCGACGACGCGCTCAACTCGGCCAAGACGGTGGAACTGACGCGGCAACTGGTCGAAGAAGAGGAGGTGCTGCTGATTTTCAGTTCCCTCGGGGCCGCCACGAACAAATCGGTGCGGGTTTATCTCAACCAGCGCAACGTGCCGCAACTGTTCTGCGCTTCGGCGGTGGGGCTGTGGGGCGATTACGAGCATTTCCCTTGGACCATGGGTTGGGCGCCGAGCTATTTCATGGAGGCGCACGTTTTCGCGGCGCATATCCGCCAGTCGCGGCCCGACGGCAAGATCGCAATTCTCCATGAGAATACCGATCTCGGCCGCGACTTCATCAATGGGCTGCACGATGCGCTCGGCGATAAATATGCCGCGATGGTCGTCGGCGATGCGACCTACGATCCGACTGATCCGACGGTCGATTCCCAGATCGTGTCGCTCTATGGTTCCGGCGCCGATGTCTTCATCAATATCGCCAGCGCCAAGTTCGCCGCGCTCGCAATCCGCAAAGCTTACGATATCGGGTGGCGTCCGCTGCTTCTGTTGACCGCGACCTCGACTTCCGTCTCGTCGGTGATCGCGCCCGCGGGGCTCGATCGCTCCACCGGCATCGTCGCCGATGCCTTCATCAAGGATCCGACCGATCCGCAATGGGCGAACGATCCGGGTTTCCGCGAGTGGCTCGCCTGGATGGAAAAGTACAATCCGCGCGCCTCGATCGCCGACCAGGTCAACGTACTGGGATATTCGACCGCGCAGACCTTGGAGCAAGTGCTCCGTCAGTGCGGCGACGATCTCTCGCGTGAGAACGTAATGCGGCAAGCGGCGAACCTACGGCATCTGCGCCTGCCCATGCTGTTGCCCGGCATGGAGATCAATACCAGTTCCGACAACTACCATCCGATTCGGCAAATGCATCTGATGCGTTTCGACGGCAAAAATTGGGTGCTATTCGGCGATCTCATCACCCAGTGATCGGTTTCCAGGAGAACGATATGGCAAGGACGGCGGAAAAAGCGGCGGCGACGCGGACGGAGACCGTCTATCCAGTTCCCGAACCCGATCTTACGCCAAAGGAATTGATCGCGCGCGCGGTCGCGCTTCGCCCGCAATTGCGCGCCGAGCAGGCAGAGGCCGACGAACGCGGCAGCTATTCGGAAGCGATGCACCGGCAATTCCTCGAAGCCGGGTTTTATCGCGCCGTCCAGCCCCGCATGTTCGGCGGCTACGAATTCGACATTCCCACCTTCTACAAGACGATGCTGGAAATCTCACGCGGACATCCCGGCAGCGGCTGGTGCCTGACCTTGTGCGCGTCCCATCCTTTCGTGATCGGCTCGCACTGGTCGGAAAAAGCGCAGCGCGAACTGTTCGGACCCGACGGATTTTTCGCGGCACCCCATCGCCCGCCGCCACTTGGCACCGCGACCCCTGTCAAAGGCGGTTACATCATCGAAGGCGTATGGGATTATTGCTCCGGCATTCCCTATTCATCGCATTTCATCGGCGGTGCGCGCATCGTCGGCGACAAGAATCCGCCACCGACGGTCAATGTGGTGGTGCCGAAAAGCGCGCTGACGGTGCTCGACGATTGGGGCGGCGACCGGACCTTGGGCATGCGCGCGAGCGGCTCCAACAGCGTCCAGGTCGACAAGGTCTTCGTCCCGGAACACTACGTGGTTCCAGCCGACGGGATGTGGGCCAAGGCGGAAGGAATGAAGGATGGCACCCCGGGCACGCGGCTTCACGGCAACCCGATGTATCTCGGGCGGACGATGGGGCCCTACCACATGTCCCTGGTGGCGCCGACCCTGGGGGCGGCGCGCGCGGCGATCGACGAGTTCGAGGAGATCATCAAGACCCGGAACACGATATTCCCGCCGGTCATGCCGCGCTATCGGCATGTCGATTTTCAGCGCGCCTTCGGCCAGGCGACCGCTCTGGCCGATGCCTCGGAAGGCATTCTGATGTCCGCCGGGCACAGATATATGGATTATTGCCGGCGGTGGGCCGAGGACGGGACGATGTTCAGCCTCGCGGAAAACATCGGCCTGTGGGCGATGATGCAGCATGCGGGGCGCCTCGCCGGCGAGGCGATGGATGTCATTTACGGGGCTTCGAGTTCGGCGGCGACCAAGCGCGGCCAGCGCATCGAGCGCTATTATCGCGACGTCGCGATGTATCGCAGCCACATCTCCGCGCAATATCTCAACTTCGCGGCACCGCTGGCGCGCGCGCATTTCGGTCTAGAGGTCGGCCTCTTCGGCTTCTAACGCGCCCTCGGATTGTTGAGCGAGGCTTCCAGAGACAAATCCTGAGCCGCAGGCCATCTTGACGGAATCGGCGCAGTCACGCACTCTCCGGGGAATCGCCACACGGCTATCGGTAATCGTGAGGCATAAGCGGGATCGTCGTCGATCCGAAACGGAGGGAAAAATGGGGCGTTTGATCAGCCTGTTCGCGGGTGCGGCTTTTATTGCTAGCGTATTTGCCGGTGGCTCGGCATTGGCCGCGAAACCGGATTGCGGCGAGAATACCGGCAAGGCAGCGACCGGCAAACCGATTCCGGTCGGCGCCGTGACCTCGGCGAGCGGTATCGGCAGCTTCGAGGAAGCCGATCTGTCCGCGAAGGCTTATTTCGATTGCGTCAATGCCAATGGCGGGATTCACGGCCGGCCGATCGTGTATCACGATGAAGACGATCAGAGCAAACTGGACGTCGCCGCGCAGGCCGCCAAAAAATTGGTCGGCGACGAAGGCGTCTATATCATGGTCGGCAGCACCAGCTTCATCGAGTGCATCGCCAACGCCGACTATTACATCAAGCAAAATGTCCTCGAAATCGGCCTCGGCATTCCCTCGCAATGCTTCAAATCGAAGAACATCGCCGAGATCAACGCCGGTCCGTTGCAGAGCGGCGTCGGCGGCGCCGATTACGCCCGGCGCGAGCTAAAGGCAAAAAAACTCGTTTGCTGGATCTTCAAGCTCCCGGGCGCCGACTATATCTGCGGCGGCATCGAGAATTGGGGCAAGAAGTTCGGCGTTCAAGTGACGAGCATTTATTCGGATCCCTCGTCCCTTGACGTGCAATCGCTCGTCCTCCAGTTCCTGGCGACCGGCGCGGACTCCCTGATGGTCTTCGGCACCGACGATATCGGCGCGCAAATCCTGAACGCGGCGCAGCAGCAGGACGCCGCGGCCAAGATGAACTTTACCGTTCCGACCTCGTACTACACCGTCCGTCTGCCCGGCGCGATCGACTCCAAATATTGGAACAATCGCCTCTGGGTGAATTCGGAATTGGCGCCGATGGACAGCAAGGGCAAGGATAATCTGAACTGGCACGCGGTCATGGACGCGTATGGCCCCAAGGTCCTCAAGGACAGCTTCTCGCAGGCTGGCTACATCGCCGGCCGCGTCGCGGTCAACGCCATGATGACGATCAAGAATCCGGGCGATATCAACCGGAATACCGTGACGGCCGCGGTTCAGAACATGAAGCCTTACGAGACCGACATCCTGTGCCAGTCCTGGTATTGGGGCGGGCCGGGTGCGACCGAGCATAACGCCAATCACGTGACGCGGACCGTAACGGTCGAGAACGGGAAGTGGAAGAACCTCGAAGGTTGCCGCGACACCGACGATCCGTCGATCGAGTCGATCCGCGTGTTGGAAAAGAAGCTCGGCATCAAGATCGAAGACAAAGCGATATTGAACTAACGCAACCACTGGCCGGGCCGTCATGCCGTGACGGCCCGGCTGGCTTTTTTTCGGTAAAGACCGGATCGCGTTTGGCATGAATCTCCTACCTTTCGTAGCTTCCGGGATCGGTGTCGGTGCCGTCTATGCGTTGTCCAGCGTCGGACTTGTCATTCTGTACCGCGCCTCCGGGACATTGAATTTCGCCTTTGGCGCTTTTGGCGGGCTGGCCGCTTTCCTGGCGTTCGAATTGACCCGGGACGGCTTGCTGGCTCCGCTCGGCTGGATTGTCGGGATCGCCGCATCGACCGCGGTCGCCTACGCCTATGGTCGCATCGTAGCGCCGCGCATGGCCCACCGCGATCGCGTCGTCCGCGCCGTCGCGACCTTGGGGCTGGCGCTGTTCATGCTCGGCGGCATGGCCTTGTATTGGGGCGTCGGCATCGCGCGCCGCCTGACCCTGCCGACGGATTTCGACTACATCCTGTTGTTTGGCGTGCGCGTTTCGATGACCCGTATTCTTGCGTTGGGCATCGCGCTGGTGATGGCTGGCGGGATCGGGTTGCTGTTGAGCCGAACCCGTATCGGGCTCGGCATGCGCGCGCTCGCAAGCGACCGCAATATCAGCGCCGCGATCGGCGTGCGGGTCAATTACATCGATTCTTTCGCCTGGCTGGTCAACGGCATGTTCGCGGGAATCGCCGGCATTCTGCTGGCCAACATCAACCGGCTCGATCCGGCTACCCTGACGTTTCTGGTCATCCCCGCGATTGCCTCGGCGATCCTGGCCCGCCTGTCGTCTCTCCCCGGCGCTTTTATCGGTGGCTTGGTGTGCGGAGAGATCGAGGCGGTTTTGACTGGTTTCCCCGACATCATGCTCGTTCGTAGCGCGGGACCTTACGTCGCGGCGCTTCTGTTCATGATGGTCGTCGGCGCCGGACAGGGCGTCGGGGCGCGCGAATGACCGAGCTTGGCAAGACCGAAACCTTGCCGATCGCCACGTCCGCGGCGGGCGACATCACGCCCCGGCTCCGCTACGCCGCGATCGCCGCGGCGGTCGCGCTCATTTCCGGAGTCATCGCACTCAGCTCGGGCGGCTATTGGCTGTCGAACTTCACCCAAGCCTATTGCATGGCCTTGGCGCTGACGGGATGCGCACTGCTTTACGGGCAGCTTGGCCTCGTCTCGCTGTGCCAATGGGCGCTGGTCGGCGCCGGCGGTTGGGTCAGCTTGCGTGTCTACCACTCTTTCCACCCGCCCTTTTTCGTGACGATCCTAGCTGGCGGTGTCGGCGCCTCGGTGATCGGCATGATCTGGGGTCTGCCGGCGCTGCGTATGCGCGGCCTTTATCTGGCACTGGTCACCCTGATGCTCGCCGGCGCTTTTCAAACTCTAGTCACGGTCACGAGCTTTCCCGTTGGCGGCCCCGGCTTTCTCGGCCAGGTCGGCGCCAGCGGCAATGACCGCATCAACATGGCGCGACCGGTCTTTGCTTCGAGCGACACCGCTTATTTTCTGTTCGTCGCAGTGGTGACGGTGCTCTGCATTTTTTTAGTCGAGGTGCATCGCCGTACCAAGCCAGGACGTGCCTGGGCCTTGATTCGTAAGAACGAGCAAATGGCAATCGCATCCGGCGTCAGAATCGTATTCTACAAGGCGTGGGCATTTGCGCTCTCGGGATTTGTCGCCGGCGTCGCCGGGGCGCTG
>Ga0182024_10012813_pt1 | contig 16510 bp, 19 predicted proteins | sample P32metaG_FD_120480 | JGI IMG/M metagenome (GOLD analysis project Ga0182024, IMG submission 120480) | Permafrost microbial communities from Stordalen Mire, Sweden - P3-2 metaG (Illumina Assembly) | ecosystem: Environmental > Terrestrial > Soil > Wetlands > Permafrost | place: Sweden: Stordalen... | reverse complement strand
TGCATCCCCCGCTCGCGCGGAAAAATAGCCGCCGTTTTCCTTGTCCAGAAAAAGCTCGTCCAGCGCCGCCTGCAATTGGACTGCCCATCGCAACCAGCCGAATTCGCCCGTCGCCTCATACAGGTCCAGCGCAGCCCCCGTCATCGCGGCGTAGTCGTCCGCGAAGCCTTCCGGTCCCGGCCCCTCGCGGTAACTGCGCAGCAGTCGATTGCCGGCGCACATTTTGTCCCGGACGAAATTGGCCGCGCTTCGCGACGCGGCAATATAGCTGTCGTCTCCCAGCGCCATTCCGGCGCGCGCGAATGCGGAGATCATCAGCCCATTCCACGCCGAGAGGATTTTGTCATCGAGGTGAGGCCGGGGCCGGGAGGCCCGGCGCTCGAGGAGCTTCGCGCGGCCGCGGGCCAGCGTTTCACGCATATCCTCTTCCGCGTGTTGCAGGATCAATGTGTTGAAGCCCGCCAGCTCGCCGTGCGGATCGCTGCCCTCCGGGGAGTTTCCGCCGGACTCAACTCCATAGGCGCGATTGAACAATTCCGCGTCCGCGCCGAGCACCTCGTCAATTTCCGGTTTGGTCCAGACATAGAACGCTCCTTCCCTCTTCTCCGCGCTCCCCGCCGCGAGGCTGTCCGCATCTTCGGCGGAGAAAAAACCGCCGCCGGGGCTCGTCATGTCCCGCCGGACGTAATCGAGAACGTCCCGGGCAGTATCCGCGAAGAGCCGCTCTCCGTTTATCTGCCACGCCGCCAGGTATGCCATGGCCAGTTGCGCCTGATCGTAAAGCATCTTCTCATAATGCGGCACATGCCAGAAACGGTCCACGGAGTAGCGATGGAACCCGCCTCCGATATGATCGTGCATCCCGCCCGCCGCCATCATGCGCAGCGTGTGAAAGGCCATCTCCCGTGCCTGCTGGCCATCCGCGCTGGCCGGCTCACGCCCGTAAAACGCGAGGAGGAAATCAAGCGTGGCCGGCCGGGGAAACTTCGGAGCGCTCCCAAAGCCGCCCAGTTCCGCGTCAAAACTCCGCGCTGCCTCATGGACGGCCATTCGCGCCAGACTCTCGTCCACCGCGCCGGCCGCGCCCCGCGGCGTTGCATAATCCCTCAGCATGGCCGTGATCCGGGCGGCCTGGCCGGTCACCTGTTCGCGCTCAGTACGCCAAATCTCCGCCAGGCGCCGCAGCACAGCCGGAAAACCCGGCCGGCCATAACGATCCTCCGGCGGGAAATAGGTTCCGCCTGCGAATGGTTGCAAATCCGGCGTAAGCCAGACGCTCATCGGCCAGCCGCCGCTCCCGCTGGTCGCCTGCACGAAAGTCATATAAACGCGGTCCACGTCCGGGCGCTCCTCGCGGTCCACCTTTACCGGGACAAAGTGCTCGTTGAGCAGGCGCGCGGTGGCCTCGTTCTCAAACGATTCCCGCTCCATTACATGGCACCAATGGCACGTCGAATACCCGACTGACAGAAAGATCGGCTTCTCCTCCCGGCGCGCTTTATCAAACGCCTCCGCGCCCCACGCATGCCAGTCCACGGGGTTGTGGGCGTGCTGCAGGAGATACGGCGATTTTTCGCGGATCAGGCGGTTGGAGTGCGCTTCGCTCAAACTGGCACCAGCAGATTCCCAATGTCCTCAACGGCGGGTGCGCATAGAGGCGCACGGTCACTATCAGTAAAGTATTCGAGCCAGCCGGATGAGTCCACGACATTGGCGTTGCTCACAAGCGGTCGTCCTCCCTTTCGATTGTTGTGTCCATTCCTCGCAGGAATCCACGCATCTGCTTTATCGGGCGGACGCGAATGAATTCCACCCGGTCGCCGTCGCACAGAACCCGGAATTTTTCCCCCGCGGTGAGATTCAGAGCCTCGCGGATAGCTTGCGGGATAACAACCTGGTACTTCGTTGAAAGTGTAACAGTTTCCATATCGATGGGCTTATGGTAAAACGATTCGTTCATCGATAGAAGTTCAAATTAATTAATGCGATGATTGACGGTTTCGGCTACCCAATCAAAGCCCATGCCGCCCGCACTCCGCTTCCGGGAGATGAGCCATAGTACGAGCCTCCAAGAAGAACTCCCATTGTCCGCCGCGAAACCGTTTCCCAATTCCCTGTTTCGACTGTTTTTGGCCGTATGCGCGGTTTTGCTCGCCGGTTGCGCCGGGGGACCTGTTGACACATCCCGGACATTCCACACGGTGATGCTCGATCCCGGCCATGGGGGGAAGGATAGCGGCGTCGCGCGAAATCATCTGATGGAGAAGGACATCGCGCTCGATGTGGCCCTGCGGCTGCGACCGAAGCTTCAGGCATCCGGATTCAAGGTTATCATGACTCGCAGCACGGACGTTTTCATTCCGCTCGATACGCGGGCGGAAATGTCGAATTCGCACTCGGACCTCTTCTTCGTAAGTATTCATTTCAACGACAGCCCGGCCAGGGCCATCCACGGCGCCACGGTGTACTATCACACGGCGATGTCCGCGCCGATGGCGCAGACCATCGCGAACAGCCTTGGAAAAATTACCTACAATCGCGGCATTATGACCGCGAATTTCCGGGTCCTGCGCAAGAATCGATTCCCGGCGGTGCTGGTGGAGTGCGGGTTTGTGAGCAATCGCGCGGAGGCGGCCCGGTGCGCGACGCCGGAGTACCGGGAGGAGATCGCGACGCAGATAGCCCAGGCGATGGTGCAGGCGCGGTACAGCCTGCCGGCGCAACCGCCGCCATCGAGCCTGCCGGGGCAATCGCAATACCCGACCGTCTATTAGAGCGCTTTCGGTTTAAAGCCTGAAACGCGTACCCCTCCGGGCGGCCTACTGGCTCTCCGCGTCCACCCGGCGCATGCTCGCGGCCTCGGTCCGGTCGATGCGATCCTTGATGCTCGGATCGATCTCCCGCATTTTGTCGTAGAGCGCCTTGTAATACGCCTTCATGGCACCCTTGGCGTCGTCGCCGGTCGCGGAATCCGCCTTGTCCTCAAGGTCCTTGACCGCCTGGTCATCCACGGCCTTGGCCTTTGCATCCCTGAACTTGCTCGACTCCTCCGCGTCCTCTTCCAGCGGAGATTTCGTCTCGATAGCCGGTTGCTCTTCCGCCGGCGCCGGCGGTGGCGTCGAATTTGACTCCGAAGCGGGCGGCTCCACAAATGGAACGGTATTGGTCATGCCACCGGAGTCGTGTTTCCCGGCGGGAGCGGGCGTTGACTCCTCGGCGGCCGGCGGGAGGCTGGGTGTGGGGCTGGCAGCGGATTTGCGCCCCTTTCGTTTGGACGGAGCGGGCGTAGCCGTGGGTGCGGCCGGCGTCTCGGTGGAGACCGCGGGTTTTTCCTTCTTTCGAGAGGCTGGTGTCTCCTTTGGCACGGACGGTGTCTCCTCCGGCGCGGCGGGCGTTTCCCTGGGCACGGCGGGTGTCTCCTCTGGCGCGGCGGGCGTCTCCCCGGGGGTTGGCTTCGGTTTGAAGTGATGCCGCCGGAACAAGGGAGTGGGAGATGGGATGGGCGTGGACTCTTCGGCGGGCGATGCGCTGGCCTCGGGCCTGGCCGTATGCCAGTGCATCGAGAATAGACTAAGGAAACCCTTCGGCCTCGGCCGCGGAGTGGGGCTTGGGCTGGGTGTGGGAGTGGCGTGGCGGCGGCGGCGGTAACGATGCACCGGAGATGCCGCCGGGGATGCGTCAGGCGCGGCAATCGTGGTTGGATATACAGGCGCGGCGGGGATCGGGGCCGTTCCGGCGTCCTGCGCGGAGGCGATCAAAGCGGCTGCCAGGCAAAATGCCGCGAGGAGCGGAACGAGGGAGATTTTCATCGGGGTCGGGCTGATGGCTTGTGGTTTGCCATGTTTTCTGCCGAAATCAACTATCCAATCAAATGACCGCCCCGTCCAGAGCCACCCCCGCCGCCGGCCTTTCGCCATGCATCGGCGTCTGCATGATGGGCGCGTCCGGCCATTGCCTGGGCTGTGCGCGCACGCTGGAGGAGATCGGCACGTGGAGCGGTCTCCCCGCCGCGGGCCGGCTCGCGGTCATGGAAAAACTAGCTGAACGCAAAGCCACGCTTGGACTCGATTCCCACCGCTAACGCCATGAATAGAACCCGCATCCGCCTAGGCGTACTGGCGCTCGGCCTGGGCCTGCTCCCGCTCTTCCTGCCCAAGCGGCCGCGCATCGCCCGGCGCATCGTGATCCGTGCCGACCGGCATCACATCTTCCCGCTGATCAACGATTTGCGAAACTGGCCCCGCTGGACCGCGTGGAACCGGCGGCAGGAGATCGAGTACCACTACGACGGCCCGCCCGCCGGGGCCGGCGCCACGCAGCACTGGCGCGCGTGCGGACACTCCGGCGTGCTGCATATGACCCAGAGCCACAAGGCGGAGCGCATCGCCTACACGCTGATGATGGACGACCGCTGGCTGCTCGAGGGGGCCGTCTCACTGGAGGAGATCGCCCCGCACCATACCCGCGTCCTCTGGATTGCACGATGGCAGGGGGGCATCATGCCTTGGGCACGGTACAGGGACCTGATGTTAATGTGGTGGATCGGCCGCGATTTCGCCGCCGGCCTCGAAGGGCTCCGAAAACTCGCCGAGACCACGGCCCCCGTCCCGGAACTCGTCAGTTGAAAGAGCCGTGGACGTACGCACCGAACACCTCCGCTGCTGGGCAGAGATCGACCGGGCGGCACTGAGGCACAATGCCAGTGTAGCCAACAGTCTCGCCGGACCGCGCTCCGCCGTGATGGCGATCGTAAAGGCCAATGCCTACGGACATGGCCTTGCGGAAGTGGTTCACGCGCTGGGCGACATGGTGAAGATGTTCGGGGTGGCAAACGTCCGCGAGGCGCAGGCCGTGCGCGCGGCGCTGGGTGGCTCAGGGGGAAGTCCGAGTCTCTTTATATTAGGCCCGGCGCTCCCGTGCGAGCGGCCGGATATCGTCGCCGGGGGGTTTATTCCCGCTGTCTCGTCGCCACGGGAAGCGGCGGCCTACTCGGCGCTTGGGCGCGGCAAGCGCGTGCCGATACACATGGCTATCGATACCGGCATGGGGCGCATGGGGATGGCGGAAGAGGAGGCGCGCGGGATGATGCGGGAGATTCTCCGGCTGCCGGACCTGGCGATTGAAGGAATCGGGACGCATCTCCCGGTGGCGGATGAGGATGAGCAATTCACGAGGGAGGAGCTTGGACGCTTCGAGGCAGTGATCGCCGGGATTCGCGAGCTGGGCATCGATGCACCCTTCATCCATGCACTCAATAGCGCAGGCCTCTTCCGCTTTCCCGGCCGCGGCACGCTGGTCCGCGCGGGACTCATGCTCTATGGCTCGTCGCCGCTGCCCGGCCATCAGGCGAAGCTCCGCCCGGCCCTGACGCTCAAGACCCGCATCACGATGATCCGCGATCTGCCGGCCGGCCACGGGGTCAGCTACGGGCGCACCTTTATTACGCCGGGGCCGATGAGGGTGGCCACGCTTGCGATAGGCTATGCCGATGGCTGCAACAGGCATCTATCGAATCAAGGAGCCGATGTCCTGATCCATGGCCGGCGCTGTCCCATGCTCGGCCGCGTGACGATGGACCAGATCATGGCGGATGTATCGGGCGTGAGGGAGGCCAATATCGGCGACGAGGCGATCCTCATCGGCGCGGCGGGCGGCGAGGAAATTCTGACGGCGGAGGTCGCCGCGAAGGCCGGCACGATTGCATGGGAGATTCTTACCGCTATCGGCCCCCGTGTGGACCGTATCTATCTCAGCTAGCCGGGATATTTTCTTATCCGCGCCAAATACGCAGGCTAATTGATCTTTACGGATTAAACACGCACACTCCCGCCAAAGGAAATGTTCCAGATCGTCTTCAATAAAATCTCGGCCGCGGAAATGGCGCGCCTGCCGCAGGATTTGCAGCTCGACCTGCTCTCGGAGTTCGAGGTTTTGCCGGAAGAACTGGATAACCTGGACCCGGTCAAATTCGGGCTCATCGAGCGGGAGGGAAAAAAACTTTACCGCTACCGTACCAAGGATTACCGCATCTACTTCGAGCGCAGCCCGGAGGGGATCACCATCCATCGCGTCCTGCACAAGAACACCATCCGCGACTTCCTCTTCCGCACGAAACTGCCAATGGCGGAGGATGAGCAACTCGGCAAGGCGAATGATTTCTGGAAACTGATCGAGGAGGGCAAGGAGGCCCGCCATCAGCGGTGACGGACCCCCTATCGGCGGTACTTGACGAGGCCGCGCGACGCGACGCATTCCCGGCGTGCCGCGAGCAGATTTTTATGGCCCACGCGGGCGTGACCGTGCTGCCGCGCGCCGTGGCGGATGCGATGATCGGCTACATCCGGCAATCATGCGAGAAGCACCAGGAATTCGGGGAGGTGCTCGCCCATGTGAACCAGACACGGCGCGTTTCGGCCGATTTCATCGGCGCGCACCCGGATGAGATCGCGCTGCTGGGCCCGACGTCGCTGGGCCTGAGCCTGTTTGCAAATGGCCTGTCGTGGCGGGAGGGAGACGAGGTGCTTTGCTACACGGATGATTACCCGGCGAATGTCTATCCGTGGATGGAGCTCGCCCGGCGGGGCGCGGTGGTCCGCTACCTGCGCCCGGAGCGCGCGGGGGAGATCACGCCGGAGCTAGTCGAGGCCGCGCTTACGCCGCGCACACGCCTGGTTGCGCTGGCCTCGTGCAATTTTCTCACCGGATACCGGATCGATGTCGATGCGATTGGCCGGCTGCTCCGCCGGCGCGGCGTATTGTTTTCGCTCGATGCGATCCAGACGCTCGGCGCGGCACCGGTCAGTGTCGAGCATGTCGATTTCCTCTCCGCCGATGCGCACAAGTGGATGCTCGGGCCGATGGCCATCGGGATCGTCTTCGTGCGCCGCGAGCATTTCGAAACGCTCCGGCCCACCCTCATCGGCGCATGGAATGTCCGCTCCCCGAATTTCATCGCCCAGCCGGAGATCTCCTTCGAGCCCACCGCACGGCGCTACGAGCCCGGCGTGCTGAATATGGTTGGTGTTTATGGAATGCACGCGGCGCTCGAGCTGCTGGCCGCTGCTGGAATCGACCGCGTCCAGGCCCGGATCCTTTCTCTCAAGAAGGCCGCCGTCCAGCCGCTGCTGGCGGCCGGTTTTGAATTCCTCGGTCCCCTCGAAGGCCCCGGTGCATCCGGGATTACAACGTTTCGTCATCCGGCCCGCGACGCAGCCACGCTTTTCAAGGCGCTCGAGCAGCGGCAGGTCGTCGCCTCGCTCCGCTTCGACAGGGCCGGCCTCCAATACATCCGGCTTTCGCCGCATTTCTACAACACGCTCGATGAGATCGGGCGGGTGGTCGAAATCCTGATCGGCGCGCTCGGGAATTGATTTCCGCCTTCGGCCGGGGCGGTTGCAGTTACAGCAAAATACCCATAAAAAAAAGGGTTGCGATACTCTATCATCAGACTATAGATTCGCCGCCGATCCAACAACAATTCCAGTCGAATCACCCTTTGCCCATTCCCGAAAAATGCGCCAGCTCCACTCTCTCGCTTCCGTCGCCGCCGCGGCTCTGATCCTTCCCTCCGCAGCCGTGCGCGCCCAGTCCGCCGCCGATTACCAGGCCCTCGAGAAACAGGTCCAGCAGCTCCAATTGACGGTAAATAAACTCCAAAAGGAAGAGGCGGACATGACCGTGAGCGGCTCGGGCGCCACGGCCACCGCAAACGCGATTGATGCAAATAAAATCTTCCTCGCCACGGATGTGACGGCGTTGAAGCTCTTCGGGGATCTGCGGTTCCGCTATCAGTACGACCAATACCATCCCCTGGTCGATATTCCCAATCAAGTCACCGACGAGCGAGACCGCGCCAGGTTCCGCCTGAGGATCGGCGCCGATGTGCAACTGGGCGATCAATTCTTCGCCGGCGTAACCCTCGCGACCGGCCAGGGCGCCGACAGCAATAACCAGACCTACACCGAAGGCTACGACAACTATAATATCTACCTGGACAAAGCCTTTGCCGGATGGACTCCCAACGATTGGTTGACCATTGTCCTCGGGAAACAGGCCAACCCGCTCTACACGAGCGAGCTTCTCTGGGACCCAAATATCACCCCGCAGGGAGTAACTGAAACCTTCGATCTCACCAAAGCCTTTCTGCCGGACGAGAGCAGACTCTCCCTTAAGCTCATCGCGCTCCAGGGCGCCTACTACGGGGGCAGCAGCTTTACTGTTGGCCAGGACGAATCATGGCAATTCGCGCAGCAACTCAAGGCCACGTATAACTTCAGCAAAGACGTCAGCCTTACTTTCGCGCCCGGCTACATGACTTACACCGCCGCATCGCTAACCGGCCTCCAAAACTCCGGCGATTTCAGCAAGCCGACCGACGAGTTCACCGCCCCGGCCGGCGTCCAGGTGCAGACCACGACGACCACCACCAATACCAAGACGATCAAATACGACTCAACCGGCAAGCCCGCGATCACCATTACGCCGGTCAATACGACGACCACCGTCACGACCACGTCGCCGGCCACCGGCTCGCCGCGCACCGTAACCACGACCACCTCGAACACCCAGACGCAGGTCACCATACCATTCGGCGCCAAGGGCAACAGCTTGCCGCAAGTCGCGGCCCTCGCGAATAAGGCCTTCGTCACCACCACTACCGCCGGCGGCGGCACCACCACTGTCACCAGCCCCGTCGCCCTTGCGCCGAACGCCGAGACCCGCGATCTCTCGCTCGTCACCGCGCCGGGCGATATCTCATTCAAGATAAACGGACTCGCCGCAAAGGTGTACTGGGACTTCGCCTATAATACCGAGGGCAGCAACCGCGCCGCCAGGGAGTACTTTCTCACCACCCACTCCGGGCAGGACGACCTTGCGTGGCTCGTAGGTTTTCAGCTTGGCGAAAATAATCACGCGGGCGACTGGTCCTTGAACGCAAATTACCGCCAGGTCGGGATGGACGCCATCGATCCGAACCTCAACGAAACAAACTTTGCGCTCAGCGACCTGAATGTCCAGGGCCTCAAACTCGGTGTCGCCTACAACTTCACCGATTCCTTCGTCGGCAACCTCACTTACTATCATTCCTGGCGCCTGAACAACGGAATCACCGGCGGGGAAGCCACCGCCGGCGCCGCCCTCGCCAACGGAAAGAACGTGGACGTCTTCCAGGTGGACCTGAACTTGAAGTTCTGATCATCGCTTCCCACACTTGCGGCGTGCCGCAGTCGATCAAGGAAATCCTTCTCCCGCTCTTTATCCAGGTCGGCTCCTCGGACACCCTTCGGGCCGATTCCCTTGGCTTCTGGCGCGTGGGCGAGGATCGCTTCTGGCTGCCCCGTTTCGTCTTCCAGCGCACCCAGGTCGTCAAATCACGCATCAAGGTCGGCATCTTTGCCGGCATCCACGGCGACGAGCCGGCGGGGATTCTGGGGCTTATCGATTTTGTGCGCGAACTCGACGCCGATCCGCAGTTCGGCAAGGAATTCCAGCTATGGATTTATCCCCTCTGCAATCCCTCCGGCTATCTGGACAATCACCGGCATTCCCGCTCCGGGCCGGACCTCAACCGCCACTTCTGGAGCGATTGCCGCGAGCCGGAAATCCAGCTCCTCGAAGCGGAACTGCGCCGGCGGGCCTTCGATGGCATCATCTCTCTCCACTCCGATGACACCAGCGACGGGATGTACGGCTTCGTCCGCGGTCACACGCTTACCAAGGAATTGATGGAACCAGCTCTTGCCGCGGCCGAGGCCGCGCTGCCGCGCAATAAACGCGCGCTCATCGATGGTTTCCACGCTGTCGAGGGGATTATCCATTCCGGATACGGCGGCATCCTCTCCGCGCCGCCCGGTTCATCGCCCGAGCCGTTCGAAATGGTCATCGAGACTCCGCAGCATGCGCCGCTGGACCTTCAGCGGCAGGCGTTCGTCCTCGCGCTCCGGTCCATTCTCACGAAGTACCGCGAGTTCATCTCATACGCCGCGGATATCTAATGGATCCCATGAGGCCTATAAGACCCATACGTCCGAACTTTTCCTTGCCGCCCCCGCCGGTTCCCCTACTTTACCGTTTTAATAGAGTATAATCCATGAAGATCTCCAAACGCGGCGAATACGCCCTGCGCGCCCTCATCGATATCGGCATCGCAAAAGAGCTGGGCCGCGGCCTCGTCCGGATCGGCGAACTGGCCGCCCAGGAGCGTCTTCCGGTTAAGTTTCTCGAGCAAATCCTCACCCAGCTCAAGGAGGCCGGCTATGTCGATAGCAAGCGCGGCAAGTACGGCGGCTATTATCTGAAGATGGCCGCCGACTGCATCAGCTTCGGCAGTGTTATCCGGCTCATTGACGGACCGCTCGCGCCGATCGCCTGCGTCAGCCAGACCGCCTACGAGCCCTGCACATGCCCGGACGAGGAGCATTGCGGCCTCCACATGCTGATGCTCGATGTTCGCAACTCCATCGCCAATATCCTCGACCGATACACGCTCGCCGACACCGTCGAAGTTACCCTGCGGAAAATGAAACGCGACCGGGTGCCGCTCCCATTTCTGGGCAAGATCCACGTACCCGTTCCAGTGCCGTTGCCCGAGACAGGACGCAAGAAAATATCCTCCCCGCGCGCCGCGAAACCGGCCAAAAAGCGATGAAGCCCACTCTCCTCATTCTGCTTGCCGCCGCAGCCATCGCACTGCCCGGCTGCAAACCGGAAGCTCAGAGCGGCCCGCCCGGGACGCTGGTGCTGCGCATCGGCCATTTCCCGAATATCACCCATGTCCAGGCCCTTGTCGCCCATGCGCTCAGCCGCCAGGGCAAGGGCTGGTTCGAGCAGCGCCTCGGCCCCGGCGTCACCATCCAATGGTACACCTACAACGCGGGCCCCAGCGCCACGGAGGGCATCCTCGCCGGCACCATCGACATGACCTACGTCGGCCCCAGCCCGGCCCTCAATGCCTACGCCCGCTCCGGCGGCAAAGAGATTCGCATCGTCTCCGGCGCGGCCGATGGCGGGAGCGCGCTCGTCGTCCAGCCGGATGAAAACCTGAACGGGCCCGCCGATTTCCGCGGGAAAAAAATAGCCACGCCGCAGCTTGGCAACACCCAGGATGTCTCATGCCGCGCATGGCTCGCCGCAGGCGGCCTGACCATTACTCAAAACGGCGGCGACGCCCAGGTCATCCCGACCGAGAATCCCGACCAGCTCGCCCTCTTCAAGCTCAAGAAAATCGATGCCGCGTGGACCGTGGAGCCGTGGGTCTCCCGGCTCGAGATGGAAGCCGGCGGCAAACCGCTCGTGCAGGGAAAGGACACCATCACCGTCCTTGTCACCGGCGCAAAATTCCTCGACGCCCACCGCGATATCGTCGCCAAATTCGCAGCCGCCCACCGCGAGCTGACCAAGTGGATTCAACAAAACCCGGATGAGGCCAAAAAGCTGGTCGAGTCCGAACTCAACGCCGAGACGAAGGGCAAAATATCGCCCGCGCTCATCGCCCACGCGTGGGACAGCATCATCCTCACCGATACCGTCTCGCGCGATTCGCTCGATCAATTCGTTAAGAACGCCCAGTCTGCCGGCTTCATGCGCCAGGTCCCCGATCTCTCTCAACTCATCGTGAATTTCTGAACGGCTCCCGTCCCGGCCGGCACCGCACCCACACCCTCATGCCTCTAAACGAAGAGTTGCAGCCCAGCGCGCCCGCTAAACTTGCCGTCGAGCATGTTTCCAAAGAGTTCCAGACCGGCCGCGGAGGCGTAAAGGCGCTGGAGGATATCTCTCTCAGCATCAGCGAGGGCGAGTTCGTCTGCCTCGTCGGCCCGAGCGGCTGCGGCAAATCCACCCTGCTCAGCATTATCGCCGGCCTCGAGGAGCCCGATTCCGGCCAGATCCTGGCCGACGGCAAGCGCATTACCGAGCCGGGTCGCGACCGGATGGTCATGTTCCAGGAGGCGGCCCTCTTCCCGTGGCTGGACGTGACCGGCAACGTCATGTTCGGCCTAAAGCTAAAGCCAAACCTGACCAACGCCGAGCGGCACGAAGTGGCCCGCTTTTACATCAAGCTTGTCGGCCTCGAGCGCTTCGCCTCCTCGAATATCCACGAACTCTCCGGCGGCATGAAGCAGCGCGTCGCCCTGGCCCGCGCCCTTGCGCCGAATCCCCGCGTCCTCCTGATGGACGAACCCTTCGCCGCACTGGACGCACTCACCCGGGAGCAGCTCTACGGCGATATCCAGCGCATCTGGGAGGCGCGCAAGAAGACCATCATCTTTGTCACGCACAATGTCCGCGAGGCCGCCTGCCTGGGCAATCGCGTCATCCTTTTCTCGCCCCATCCCGGGCGGATCCGGCAGGAGTTCAAAATAAATCTCGACCGGCCGCGCGACATCAATTCCGTCGAGCTTGCCGGGTACTCCACCGAGATCACCCGCGCCTTGAAAGGCTACATCGTCGCGGAGGCGGCCGAATGAACCGCACCCTCATCGCCATCCGCCGCCTCATCACGAGCATCCTCTTTTTTGCGGCCCTGGTTTTCCTCTGGCACGTGCTCGTCCAGCGCGGGACGTGGAGTCCCCTGCTGCTGCCGGATCCGTCCGCCGTGTGGGCGTACCTCGTTGGCGCCATCAAGGATGGGACGCTGCTCCAGGCTTGCGGCGTCACCATGCGGCGCCTCCTCATCGGATACGGCATCAGCATCGTCATCGGCATCCCGCTCGGGCTGCTGACCGCGCGCTTCCGCGTCTTCGCGGACACCATCGGCGTCCTCGCGCTCGGCTTGCAAACACTGCCGAGCGTCTGCTGGGTGCCGCTCACGCTCCTGTGGTTCGGCCAGACGGAGTTTGCGATGCTCTTCGTCGTCATCATGGGCTCGCTTTGGTCCATGGTCATCGCCACGGACAACGGCATCCGTAATGTCCCGCCCATCTTCTCCCGCGCCGCTCGCACCATGGGCGCGAAACCGATTTTCACTCTCGTCTTTGTCATGCTGCCCGCCTCACTCCCCTTCATCGTCAGCGGCATGAAGCAAGGCTGGGCGTTTGCGTGGCGCTCGCTCATGGCCGCGGAGATTTACGTCACCATCCTTACCGGCTTTGGCCTCGGCCAGCTCCTGGACAATGGCCGATCCCTTTCCGCGATGGACCAGGTCATAGGCATTATGATAGTTATCATCGTCATCGGTCTTCTGGCGGATAAGATTCTTTTTTCGCCCTGGGAGCGTTTCCTTCATCACCGCTGGGGGACCGGGCGCTCGTAATTAAATTCGTGGTTGAATATTCAACAAGGATAACCGAATAAATCGCCGCTCCGCGCCTCTCGTACTCGGCGGTTAGAGCATTTTAAAAAATTATGTAGCCGCTGATCTGGGAGCGCCGAGGGTTGGTGCGGCCGGGTTTTGGGCTTGGCCAGTATGTTTACATACAGGCCAAGCCCAAAGCCCGGCCGCAACGGCCCTCGCCGCCACATAGCGGCGGCTACAGAATTTTTTAAACTGCTCCAAGATTACCAACTCATGGACCTATTTGGCAAAGTGGCTGTTGCATCCACCTTCTCGCCGCGCTTCCTGCCGATGCTCGCGGAGGCCAAGGCGATGGCCGCGCTGCTCGACCGGCCCCTCGAGATCATCCACGCCGGCATCGGCACACGGGATAATCAGGCGCGCTTTTCAGAAGCCTTTGCCGCCCTGGGCCTCTCCGGCGTCATCCATTGGCACGAGGATACCTCGCCGTCCGCAGCCATCATCCAGGCCGTGCGCAATGCGGAGATCGGCCTTCTCCTCGCCGGCGCCATGGAGCGCGACCGCGAGGGCCGCTACTTCCTGGGAAAAGTCGCCCGCGCACTCATTCGCGAAGCTCCCTGCTCCCTCCTGCTCTACACCAATCCCGCGCGTGAACCGGCCCCCTTGCGCAACCTCGCCGTCATCGTCGATTACACGCCCGGTTCCCGCCACGCCCTGCAAGCCACACTCGATCTCGCCGCCCGCTCGAAGGCCGAGTCGGTCCACGTGTTGCGCGTCTTCACCATCTTTGCCCAGTTGCTCGCCGAGCCGCACGAATTTATCAAAGGCCAGGACACCAACGCCCTCACCGCCGAGGAAGCCCGCCTCGACGCCTTCGTCGAGGAATTCGACATAGCCGAGATACCCATTGTCACCCGTTGCATAGAAGGAACCACCGGTTTTGCCGCGGCCGATTATGTCCAATCCATCGGCGCCAATTTACTCATCATAGCCAGCGAGACAAAAGCCGGCCACGCCGCCCTCCCCGCCCGCATGGAATGGCTCGAGAACGTAATACCAAGCAACCTGCTGGTTATCCGTCCTCCAGCCTAAGGAACTGCGGACGCACGACGCTAGAAGAAATCGGCGTCGGCGTGCAAAGCATTGATGACGGCCCAGGCAAGAGAGGCCAGGACTGTCCAGATGATAAGCCAGGAGCTGAGATTCGGGATATTCTGTGATAGCAAATCCGGCGAATCCATTGCCGCCAGTGCATTCCACGGCAGCCAGTAGCAGGCGAGGACCATGCCGATCGCGCTCGTGCTCAATAATACAATCGGCCGGAGCAGACGTCGTCGCCGGCGCGGGAGTGATTGCAGTACACGGTCGGTGAATCCGCGGTCTTCAATATATCCAACTTGCTCGCGCAATAAAACATCGAGCGGGTCTTGTCCCTCAGGCTGGTCTCGGTTCTCTGTATTCATGCAATAGCTTTCTTAGTTTCTCTTTTCCGCGTAGGATATTGGATTTCACGGTGCCAACGGGACAACTTAACGCCTGTGCGGCTTCTTCGTGTGACAACCCGTTCTGGCAACATAGGATAATGGCGGCCTGCTGGGCCGGACTAAGTTGATCGAGTGCTTGTGATATGTCCATTCGCGCCTGCGTGCCGGAGTGGCTGCCTGGCTGCGCTTCCTCGGGAGCCGGTTGGTACTCATCCGGATGCAAGTTGCCCGATTTTCTCGCGAACTTACAGAATTCATTATAGGCAATGCTGAAGAGCCATGTGGAGAATCGGGACCCGCCGCGAAAGGTATGGAACTTCTGCCATGCCTTGAGAAATGTCTCTTGCGCGATATCATCAGCCAGATGCGTATCGCCACGGGCCAGGCGAGTGACGAAAGCGCGCACAGGGGATTGATAGCGCCGCACCAATTCGCCATAGGCATGCTGGTCCTCGCGGGCAAGCACGCGGGCGATAAGATCGCTCTCCGGGGAAGACACGCGTTATTGTGGCGGCTGGCTGGTCTGGGGTGATTGCTGCGGAGGCTGTTGCGGTGGCGGCTGTGTTGGCTGTATCGGTGCGGGCGGCGGAGGCTGCGGCGGCTGGGGAGGCGGCGGGCCGTCTCTATCGAGGTATGAAAGCGCGAGGAAGGCGCTGCCAGTAAAGAGGACGATATAGCCAGGTTTACCGCCAACGACAATGATGCCGATGCCAATCCAGAAAAGCAGGATGCCGGTGCGGCGATCCTTGCGGGCGCGCTCCGACTGGGTGGTTGGATCGTTGCGTTTTGCGTGAAGCAGATTGATGACCTCGGGTGTAACTTGCTGGCCTCGTTCAATCATCGCCCGCAAGGTATCGTGGGCCATTTTATTCCTGCGATGGAGGTAATAAAAAACGATCGCGGTGATGGCGACTGGTATGATCCAGCTTGAAGATATCATCCGGTCAAGCAACGCGAGGACGAGGAACGGTGTGCTCATGGGTTTGGTAGTTTATGGTGAGATGCGTTGAGAGGCCGATTTGGATTCAAGAATATTTCGAGAGGCACTTTCCTTAACCGTTCATCCCGGCGACTAAGCAGGCCGCGATTCGACTCGCCTCCGCGATACGGCTGCAACAGGAAACTTTTCCGATCCGGCGCGCCGCCCGGTAAGCGATCACTATATCTCGAACGCCAGCGCATGCCCGACATCCATCTTCGCCAGGTCCTCAATCGTCCGCGAATCGAGAAACGCATTCATCTCCCCATGCAACTCCGTCATCAAAATCCGTATTGGACACGTCCGCGGGTCCGGGCAAGAGCATGGCACGTCGGGGCCGGCTGTAGCCGCGCACGGCAGCGGCGCCAACGGCCCATCCAGCGCGCGCACCACATCTCCCACTAAAATCTTCCCCGCGGCCTGTTTCAGCGCATAGCCGCCGCCGACCCCCCGCTTGCTCGCCAGGAAGCCGTCATTCCGCAGCGCCAGCAATATCTGCTCGAGGAATTTTACCGGGATATTCTCCACCCGCGACAGCTCCCCTATCTGCAACGGCTTCCCGTGCCGCGCCAGCGCCACCAGGGCCCGGAGCGCGTACTCTGCTTTTCGGGAGATTCGCATCCCTCAGCCTCTACCTCCGCGCAAAGGCATGGCAAACCCAATCATTGCATATCGCGAACCTCCGTACCCGCCCGCTCAGGGTCCACCTTGTACGTCGGGTCGTTCTCATCTTCCGGGATGGCCGTGTCGTACGACTTCGACTTGCGCGGATGATGATGCCAGGCGCACCCGCCCAGCAGCCACAGCGCCAAT
>Ga0182024_10012812_pt1 | contig 16512 bp, 18 predicted proteins | sample P32metaG_FD_120480 | JGI IMG/M metagenome (GOLD analysis project Ga0182024, IMG submission 120480) | Permafrost microbial communities from Stordalen Mire, Sweden - P3-2 metaG (Illumina Assembly) | ecosystem: Environmental > Terrestrial > Soil > Wetlands > Permafrost | place: Sweden: Stordalen... | reverse complement strand
GATCTGGACACGCCAACCAGTGTTCAATCCGCGCTCGCCGAGCTCGTCAAGCGAGGTCGGCCTATCGATTTCCTACTGCTCAATGCAGGGCTGGTTCCATTCAAGAAGCGCGCACTCACTGCTTCGGGCATCGAGGCATCTCAGGCCCCGCTAATCGGCCATCATCAACTGACCGTCGGGTTGCTCAGCGCCAACCTGCTGAGCCCCAACGCGAGGATTGTTATTGCCGGCGCGGAACCTGCCCGAGGGGGCGTACCCCTGTTCAAATACACCGACGTGCCAGCATTCGCGGCCAAACACCACCAGGGTGACCGAACCGCCGCTGTGGAAGCCCTGCTGCGCAACGGGCCGAACGTGAGGTACGTGCCCAACAATGCGTATGCCGACGCGAAGCTCATTATCGCTTGGTGGGTCGCGGCGCTCGCGCGCCGGCTACCCTCCGGCATGGCCGTGTACGCTGTCTCGCCCGGTGCGGCGACCGACACCAAGGTGGTGCGAAGCGCTGGCCCGGCGTTGAGGTATCTGTTCATCCCAATCGTGAGCCACATTCCCGGCATGAATCAGACGCCGGAGACTGCGGCCCGTCGGTACCTCCAGGCGTCGGAGTTCGGAACCGACGTCTCAGGGCAATTCTTCGCGTCGGCAAAAGGGAAGTTCACTGGCCCAATTGAGGCGCAGCGCCACCCACACCTCCACGATCGCGCCAGCCAGGAAGCCGCGTGGCAGGCCGTCGTCAAGGTTTCCGGTATCGACTTGTCTCACCCAGCATCCTTAAGCGCGGTGTCTTGAAGGAGCGCCGGTCGCGGCGAAATGGTCGCGGTGATCAGAATCAGCAGGCGATTGCGGAGCTACGTGATCGTCTACGGCGTCTTACGGTATTTTGAAACAAATAGTTCAAAAATTCCATGACCGCAGCCTCCGCACTTGATTATTATACTAAACAGTTCAAAATCAGCAAAGCAACCCTAACCTCGCAAGGAGAATACACATGAAACGGTACGAAGGTAAAAAAGTGGTAATCATCGGCGGCACGAGCGGCATGGGGCTCGCTACGGCGAAGATGCTTCTTGATGGAGGCGCACGCGTTCTGGTGACGGGTCGCTCGAAGGGAGGCCTGGAATCGGCTCAGAGAGAGCTTGGAAAGGACGCCATCGTAGTTTCGAGCGACGCGCGGTCGTTGGCGGACCTCGACGCACTCGCGGCTCGATCAAAGGCCGAGTTCGACACCCTCGACCTGCTGTTCGTCAATGCCGGGTTCAGCACCCGAGCGCCTCTCGAGAGCATCACCGAGGCCATCTACGACGAGATGTTCAACCTGAACGCCAAGGGACCGCTTTTCGCGGTGCAGAAGCTCTCGCCGCTGATCAACCGGGGAGGCTCTGTCGTCCTCACGACCTCGATCGCCAACGTCAAGGGAATGGCCGGCAACGCCACATACGGAGCCGCCAAGGCCGCGCTGCGATCATTCGCTCGGACGCTCGCTGCTGAGTTGGTTCCTCTCGAGATTCGCGTCAACGCGGTTACGCCCGGTCCCATCGACACGCCGATCATCGAAAAAGCGTTTCCCGGTGGCGCAGCCTCTCAAATCAGGGAGAAAATGCTTGGTATGGTCCCGATGAAGCGCTGGGGGACGTCGGAGGAAATCGCGAAGGCCGTCCTCTTCCTCGCGTTCGACGCGACCTTCACGACCGGCGCCGAGCTTCCGGTCGATGGCGGTTGGTCGCAACTGTGAAGGCAGTACGCGAAGAGTGGGGGAAACTTCGTCGCGCGCTCGCGGTCGTCTACGCCTGGTTGCAAGCGATGGAATACACCAGCTTTGACTACACTCTCGATCGCATCAACCACTTGGAACGGGAGGTGGGACAACTAAAGGAGAAACTGCGCCAAAGCCGCGATACGGGGCCCGTCGATACCCACAACGGTATCCCGTGATGGCCAGCGCGTCTTAAAAATCGCTCTACTTCATCCGCCGGATGACGCTGCGACGTAGGCCCGGCAAAACAAGAATAGGAGATCGTCATCGATCCCAATTCCTGATCAAAGTCGGCCTTGGCGCCAGCGCCAAGGCCGTTCGTATAGTGGCGGGACGCTAAAAACCGCGAGACTTTGCGCTTGCGTGCCGCAACCCCCGATTCTGTATTTCGGAGTGATGGGCCATCCAAGCAAGCCAGCGGCAACCCAGCGATCACTTAGAAATGGTCCCGCTATCAAGCTCGGCTTCGATGATTTCGTCCCTGATTTTGTCAGGAAGTGGCAACTTCAATGTGTCGATGTCGTCGTTGAAAACCGATCGACCGGTGGAGATGGTTCGTTGCTCCCGCAGTTCAGCAAGGGTCATGCGGAGTAGTTCGACCAGCCGCTGCGCCGCGGTTTTTTTTACGTCCATCGCGTCGTTATACCACTTTCGCTTGCGGAAGCTGGCAAAAGCCCACAGGGAAGCACGGCGATCATCCTTGCCGAACATGATCGCGATGAGGCAATAGAGCAGGATCACGAGCGCCAAGCCGTAGCGGCTACGTCTTCTTCCCCGGCTTGCTCGCAATCACCTTCTTCACGTCAGCGTTCCGCCTAAGATATCTCGATGTTGAAGGATTTGCCTCGCCGATATGACATGACCGTCCGGGTCGGCTGCAGCCTGGTGTATGAGGCTTCGGGGCCCTCAACATTGCTGCTCAATGTTCAGCCATTTGCCGGGCGGAATTATCAAGTCATTTTTCAGTCTATCCTGCTGGGCAATGATCTATCTGATGCGCCGTTTGTGGACAGCCATGGAAATCATGTGCATCGAGTGAGCCTTGCGCGGGGAACGAACTGCGTTCGGCACGATGCGATTGTCGCGGTCAGTTCTGAGCCGGATAATGCGGGGCTTCGCATGACCCAGCCGCTGTCGCTGGAGGCGCTGCCTTCGGAGGTGATGCGTTACGCGCTGCCGAGCCGGTATTGTGATTCGGATAAACTGGCCGACTTCGCGTGGGAGAAGTTCGGCCAGGTCGAGCATGGCTTGCCGCGCGTTGATGCGATCAGTCAGTGGGTGCATCAGAATATCGAGTATCGTTACGGCTCGGGCAGTCCCGACCTCTCGGCGTGGGATATCCTCCAACGCGGCTACGGCGTCTGCCGCGACTTTGCCCATATCGCGATCGCGCTCAATCGCACGTTCAACCTGCCGGCCCGTTATGTGACCGGGCATCTGCCGGACATTGGTTTTCCCGATCCGGAGAACCACATGGATTTCCACGCTTACGCCGAGGTGTATGTCGGCGGCGAATGGTTCACCACCGACGCCCGGTTTCACGTCCCGCGCATCGGCCGAATCAAAATTGCCTGCGGGCAGGATGCCGTCGACGCCGCGTTCTCCACGATCTTCGGCGGCGCCTCCCTCACCGAGTTCCAGGTGTGGGCCTACCAGATTGAGCGCAACACCGTCGGCGTCGGCGACGCCCTCGACTTCACCCGCCGCCTGGACAACCGCACCGCCGTCCACACGGAAGAGCCTTACGTCGTGAATGGCTAACTACGGCAACAGGACTCAACGGTCCGGCGTCAGGGACGGGTGCACTAAATTATTGGACGCGTCCGACGCGTCCCGTTTTCTTGGCCCGGGTGGTCTTTTTGCAGGTGGCGTTTCAGGTGGTGGGCGTTCATTTGTTTCCCCCCGTGAAATCGACTGTTTTGTATCGGTAGCTGGCAAGCGGCTCACGGAATCGCCGAACTTTTTTCCACGGGTCAGGATTTCGTTTGACATCGGTTGCGGCACTAACAAAGATACGTGTGTTCGTCTATGGCGAACTGGGCACGCTCGCTCTGCGGGCGGAAGACGCAAATGTCGCGGCCCACAAATTGGCTACTGCCACGGAGCTTCCATGCCCAAGAGTATTTCCACGCCCGCGCTTTTAGAATCCATCTCCACGAAATCAGTTAAAGCCAAGATGGCGGCGAACGCGCTCACTGAACGCATTGAGCAGTTTGCAACGCTGCTTGCGCAGCTTCCAGGTCGGATTGAAACCAGTTTTTATGGGCGGTGGCCCGACGCGCAGTCGGCTGAGGATGCTGCTTTCCTGTCGCTTGGCCTGTGGTTCCATCGTGAAGGAAGGGAATGGGTGCTTTCTTGGGCGAAAGTTGACGACCGCGCGAGTTATGATCCTGAGAATACCATCGGCTGGCGTCCGCTGAATGATGCACCGCTTAAGATCAAACTCGCAGCCGTTGGGATGTTTCCCGACCTTCTTGGCGCGATGGAAGAGTCGCAAGACAAGTTGATTAAAGAACTTGAAGATGCCACGAACATCTATGACGAGATGGTGAAATCCGTCGTTGATCGCGTCAAAGCGAAAGGGAGCAAGTAATGCCTTCTCCCTCAACACGTCCAAGCGGTGTGACGGTTCTATGGGACGCCGAGCGGCAGCAATTCAAGCTCACGGTGCAAGGTAAGCTCGCGCTGACGTTGGTGAGTTTCTTCACCTTGCTTGGGGCTGGGGCAGTCTGCGTTCTGAAGCACTTTTGGTAGTAGCGCATTTGACACCACGTTGATTGACCTGGCGCGACTCCGTCATAATGATTCGGGTGTTGGCCGTTGCACCACTGCAATACATATGCCATTCGAGAAGCGTTACAACCCAACTGACGAGGATAAGAAATCCTGGGATGACTGCGACGATGCGGCCAAGCAGGCACGCACGGACTCGGAGCATGAACGCTACACGACTGAACGCGGCGATCTGATAAAGGCCGAAGGCGAGACGGAGAAGAACCTCGACGGCTTGCTGGTGACGATCTCCACTCTGGCGATTGGCGCATCCCTCACCCTGCTCAAAGATGTGGCGAAGGGTCCGAACGGCTGGTTGATCTTCTCGTGGGTCATGCTGACGTTGTGCCTTGTTGGCTCGCTTGCCGACCGCATTTACAGCTACAAGTTCCATAAAAACTGGCGGAACGAGCTTGATGATGTGTTTACCAATTATAACGCGCACCACCGCGGCCACGGCTGGAAAGAAGCTGATGCTCGCCTTGCCGCACTCAAAGTCGGAAAGATTTGGCGGCTTTTCAAAGCCGAAGCATTTCTGGATGCGATCAAGTGGCTAAACGCAGGCTTCTTGACCCTTGGCCTAATTGGCATGATGATGAACGTCTATGTCGGTGCGATCCCGTCAGCGGCACCCGCACCCGCCGCACCTTCCGTAACCGTCAACGTATTCAATGCAACGACACAACCGACGAAAACCCCATGAAAGGAGTATCCGTCAATGTCGAAGGAAAACCAACCGCCGAAACCGCCGCAGGCGAAGCCAACGCAGCCCCTCAAGGCACCCATCCCGCAGTCACCCCTTCGTCCGCAGCCAAGTGACACGAAGAAGATTCACGGGAGCTTTCCACGGGGACCGGCCGCACCCCGACCAGAGGGAACCACTACCCCTACGCCGTCACAACCCCCGCAAGAGAAAAAGAAGTGAAAGGAGCCAGGAATGGCAAAGAACAGTCATGGACAGAACCAGCGGAGTTTCCCAATTCCGCCTGCCGCTGCGAAGCCGTTAACGGAGGGATTTCCCGTAGGCCATGCCGCCGCTCGACCCGTCGTTACAACCGCTTCATCTCAAACGTCTACGGGGGGCGTCCAAGCTACCCAGTTGGCGAATGCCGTCGTCAGCACCGTTGCTGGTAATGGCAACGTAGGAACAGGCGGCAGCGGTAAGAAATAGACTTCCGCAGAACAGATCGACCCGTAGGGAGCAAACTATGGGGTCGTCTGCCAAACTTAAGGAGGAACCTTTAATTTCAAACAGCGGTTTCGATATCGGAAAGCTCATACGGGACAAGGGAAAGCTCAAACGGGAGGAGTACATTAAAATATTCGACGGCGTCCGCTTTCCTGCGCTGTCTACCGCTCACTGAGTACTGGGGCGAAAGAGCGCCCGGAGAATCCGCAGCGGCGCGATTACGCTCTGCAGCGGCGTGTGGAGTTTTCGCTCCGGCCGCGCCGGTTATCTGAGAGACATCCGTTCCAAACGTTCGCCGAAGTCAGTCACCTGTTTCGATCGCGTCTCGACGCCGCGCGGGCCACACGCCGCTGCAAAGTGTACTCACGTCGCTGCGGATTCTCCGCACGCTCATGAGTGCGGGCGACCCGAGGAAGGTAAACAGTTACGATTTCATCCACGCTCCGTCGATCCATCCGGCGGCGAAATCACCACCTTGTACCCCTCCGGATCGCGGAGCCAGCATTCCCACTGATTTGCGCCGACGTGATGGAACGGCGGTCGCAGGATTTCCGGGTTCAGCTCTTTGATGCGCGCGACGGCGGCTTTGAAATCGTCGACTTCGAACCAGAGGAGCAAGCCGTTGCCATAAGGGAGCTTGTCGGGGTCGCCGATGGGGCCGTGATCGTGTTCGACTTCCCAGTGATGGAGTTGGAGGATCAACCTTTTGTCGCGATACAGGCGTTCGTATTGCTTGCCGCCGTGCCCGCTCGTGCACTCCAACAGCTTCTGATACCACCGGCTCATCGCCTCGACATCATGAACGCATATAAGGGGTTGTGGCGCCATAGTGACCTCTCAATTAACATCATGTTTTTCGATCAGAAGAGCGCCGTGTAGCCGCCGAACTTGTTCGGCGCTCAAGCGGCCAGCAAGCTGGCCGGCTACACGAAAGGGCGTTCACCCTAATGCGCATCCGGTTCCAGCGGCCCGGCGAGCGGCTTCAGAAAGAACAATCTTCCCGGCATCGTCGGCATCCAGCTCGACGGCACCCATTCCGAGGGGCGATATTGTAACGTCACGCACAGGCTCATTCCCTGCCACATCGCGCCGCGATCGGGGTAGGCGCCGTCGGCGCCGCCGATGCAGAAATCGCTTTGGAGGAACAAGCCGGGGCCGATCGAGTTGGCGAAGCAGGGGACCAGCGTGAATCGGCTGTTGAAGCTGTGCAACGCGTTCTGCTCGATCGTCAGCGGGTGCAGCGCGACGCCGAGGCGGTGGGTTTGTTTGCGCCAATCTTCCGGCGAATACTCCGCCGCGAGCTGCGGCTCCCAGAATGCGATGTGACACGCCCGGCCGATGCCGTACACGGTGACGAGCTTTGCTCCTTCCTGTTTAAGCTTCGCGATCTTCTCCACATACGTCGGCAGGTTTTTCTTCGTCGCGAAGTTCCGCTGATCGGGTGGAACCGTCAGCTTGCCGAGCGGAGAAAAGAGCGCGCCGTTCATGGCGTTTTCGAATCCGCCGGGCTGGTCGCCGGGCATGGTGTTGCCATTGCGATCGGACCATTCATCCATATTGAAGGTGTGGACATGATCCACTTTGAGTTTCGCGACTTTCAGTCGCTCGACGACGGTGCGATACATCCCCATCGGGCCGACGGGCAGAATGATCGCGAGTTTTCGATTCGCTTTCCGTGTCGAAAGAATCTCGTCGGCGATCGCATCGCCCATGCGCTGATCCATCTCCGCGACGGTCTGTGTCGCGACGGCTTTGAAATTCGGACTCCAATGCCGCGCGGGTTTCGTCACCGCCTTGAACCCCATCGCGCAGCAGCGGTCGATTCGCCTCAAGTCCCATCCTTTCGGATAGAACCCTTCGAGAAGCGAGCCGGAAAGCGTGTTGATGAGATTCAGCGACTTGGGCATTTCGACTCCGAAAACGAAAAAGATCTCACGCGGAGGCGCGGGGGCGCGGAGAAATTCTGAACCGGAGATCACGATCCGCCGACAATTCAAAATTTGAGATTCAGAATTCCAAATCTCAAAATTCAGATTCCTAATTCTTCTCCGCGTCCCCGCGCCTCCGCGTGAGCTTATATCTTTTCTTCAAATCGGAAACAGCGACGCCAGCAGATCATCGTGCGGATACGAGTGCCCGCGGTGCTGCACGAACGCCTCGGCGTAATCGACCTTGCGCTGCTCGCCGCGACGGCTGCTGTGGCGCTTCATCGCGTCGACGTATTCGTCCATCGCGTGATGGGCTCGCAGCCATTCGCGCTGGCTGGCGTGGCATGCCAGCATTTGCGTCTTCAGCGGCATTTGCTCGGTGATGTCAACATACGTCGTCGGCACGATCGGATTCCCCAGCGGATCGATCCCTTCCGGCGGGTCGCAGTAATAAAGATGGGGAACCATTGATCGTGGCGATCGTGGAATCGCCGACGCATTGGGAGCGCCGTAGCCGAAGCTTGCGCATCGGGCCAGCAGCGACACCATTTCATGGTCCATCATGTAATCCTTCGGCGCGTGGGTGAAGACGAGCGAAGGCGCAACGCTTCGAAACAGATCGATCGTCTTCTGAATGGTCGGCTTGTCATAAACCACCATCAGATCGCGCTCGTCGATGGTGTCGTACGTAGCGCCGATAAGCTTGGCCGCTTCGGTGGCTTCGCTGGTGCGGATCGCGCTGATTTCCTTTCGGGTATGGGTCATGGTCCCACAATCGCCGCGGGTGGCGCTGGCGATGTGGATCGACCAGCCGAGCGATTTAAGACGGATCAGCGTGCCGGCACAGACGAATTCCGCGTCATCGGGATGGGCCAGGAACGCCAGGGCGGTTTTATTCATTGTGGCTCGCATTCTGATCGGACGAACGGTCCCATACAAATCTTTCCAACCCGATCGATATCGCCCCAAGCCCCTGGCCGGTTCGGCCGATACTTCTTGTGGAGATTGGCCCACGGAGAAATGATGCAAGGTATTCAGATTGGTCAGATTTTGATCGAGCAGGGCGTTCTTACGGAAGCCCAGGTTCGACACATCCTTCAGGTTCAAAAGGTTTCGAACCGCCCGTTCGGCGACTTGGCCGAGCGGCTGTTCGGCATCGATCCGCGGGCCGTCGAAGACGCGTGGGTGGAGCAGTACATCCGCGTCACCGGCGTCGTTGACTTAAGCGAGCAGGAGATCGACACCGATTGCCTGCGCGTGCTGAACCGCCGGCAGGCGTGGCAGTTTCATCTGCTGCCGATGCACCGCGACGAACAATCCTTGAGCATGGCCACCAGCGCCGAAGACCTGGTTCGCTCGGTGAATTTCGCGACGCGAACGATTCAGGAGCCGGTGCATTTCCTGATCGCCGAGCGCGAGCAGCTTCGAACCTTCCTGATGCGCTACTACCCGGTGCCGCAGTTCCTTGCTGCGTATGCTGAGCGCCTGTAATCGCAAGAGCTTTGGTTACCGCGAAGCGGGGGTTAGCCGCTATCACCGTCAGGTGTGCGCGTTGTTTCCATTGCGAGCCCAGTCGAATACTTGCAAGGAACGCACCACGATTTCGCGCGAATCTAAAAGTGTGTGTCATCCCAGCGGCACTCACTGGAACCGACAAACGTATGTGACCCCATCGCAGCGCAACGGCGCGCACACCTGACGGTGCTAGCGGCTAACCCGGGCTGCGCCCGCTAAATCCCAATATCCTGCATACTCCGAGACGCGCAAAGCGACCGGCGCTAAAATGAATGCGATGCTCGATGGCACGTCAACGACAGACCAAGACTCAACCAAGCACCGCAGCCGGATCTTTACACGGCTGCTGCTTTTGCTGCGCCCGCAGTGGTGGCTGCTGTCGATCGGTTTGGCGCTGACTCTCGTCTCCACGCCATTCGATCTGTTCCCCGCGCTAGCGTGGAAGTACGTGACCGATGACCTGCTGATGCGGCACCTGCCGACGCCGGTGCTGAGCGTGATGTTCTCGCTGCGCGGAGCGATTCACGGCAGCTATGCCTTGTTGCTGTCGGTCCTGATCTGGATGTTCGTCGTCAACATCTTCGGCGAGGCGATGGGCACCGCCAGCACGAACATCATGAACCGCATCGCGCAGAAGTTCATTCTGTTTTTCCGCAATCGCGTCTACCACAAGCTGCAATCGCAAAGCCTCGGTTACCTGCAGCGCCAGCGCACCGGCGATTTGATGAGCCGGGCGATGGGCGATGTCGATGAGCTTCAGTCGTTCATCGTCAACGGAATCGATGTCATCATCGGCGAAGGCGCGATCTGGATCGCCACCGTGGTGCTGGTGATGTTGATGGATTGGCGGGTGGCGACGATCTCGCTGCTGCCCATGATCTGCGTTTATTTCCTGCTGCGCTATTTCAACGCGCGGATCAAAACGATATATGTCGCCGCCCGCGAGCGCCTGGGTGATGTGAGCACGCGACTTCAGGAGAACCTTTCCGGCGTCGTGGTCATCAAGATCTTCGGACGGGAGAGGCAGGAAGCCGAGCGATTTCAGTCGGCCACCGACGCCTATTACCGAGAGCAGATTCGCGCCATCAACGCGCGAAGCAAGTTCTTCCCCGGCATCCGAATCCTTGGATTCCAAAGCAACATCTTCATGCTCGGCGTCGGCGCGTTTCTGATCCTCCGCAACCCGCATCCGCTCGAATCCGGATTCACCATCGGCTCACTGATGGCGTTCCGCGCTTACTGGTACCGGCTGTATGGACCGGTGCAAACGCTGGCGCGTGTCAACGACATGATCCAACGCGCCAACGCCGCGGGAAAGCGCGTCTTTGAAGTGCTCGATGCCCCCGATGAACTGCCGGATGCGCCGGACGCCAGGCCGCTGGAATCGATCGACGGCCGCATGCGGCTTGAGAACGTCAGCTTCCAGTATCCGCTCGATACGCCCGGCAAGCCGCAGCCGCGGGTGTTGCATGATGTGACGATCGAAATAAGGCCGGGCCAGACCGTCGCGCTCTGCGGCCCCAGCGGAGCCGGCAAGAGCACCGTGCTGAATCTTCTCTTGCGCTTCTACGATCCTGTCGCAGGCAAAGTCACCCTCGACGGCATCGATCTTCGCTCGATCCGGCGAACGAGCCTGCGGAGCCATTTCGCGCTGGTGCAGCAGGAGACGTTTCTGTTCAACGACAGCATCATCGACAACATCCGCTATGGACATGCCGAGGCAACGCTGGAGCAGGTGATTACCGCCGCCAGAGCGGCCAACGCGCACGATTTCATCACCCGACTTCCCAATGGCTACGACACCAAGGTCGGAGAGCGCGGCGTCCGCCTCTCCGGCGGCCAAAAACAACGCATCAGCATCGCCCGCGCGTTCGTCGCCAACCCCGCGGTGCTCCTGCTGGATGAACCCACCAGCAGCGTGGAACCCGACAGCGAAGCGACGATCATCGCGGCGTTAGACAGACTGATGACCGGCCGCACGACGGTGCTGACGAGCCATCGCCCCAGCCTGATCAACCAGGCGGATCTGGTGTATGTGATCGAGGATGGAAAAGTGACGGAGGCCGGCTCCCGCGATGAACTCATGCGCAATGAGGGGTGGTTCAGCCGGTTTATGCGATCCGCGGAGGAAGCCATGCCGGCGACGGAGTTGGAGTCGAGTTCGAAGTAGCCGGCACGGTATTGATCGATGTGTATGCGTGGCGGCTGTAATAGGATTCTTCGGCGTCAACTCGCCGTAGATGATCACAGACTGGAAGGTGTCGCACGTGTTGCCAAAATACAAAGAAATACAACATCCATTATTGAGCGAACTGCTTCGGAGAGGCGGCTCCTCTAAGCCGCGAGATGAGGACGCTTCTGGTTACAACGTATTTGAGGTGCTCTCTCGATACTTCAGTCTCTCTGACGCCGACCTATCGATCCGAACTGACGAGAACGGAAAAGCGCGCCCCAAATGGGAGAATATGGTTCGCTGGGCTCGAAATGATCTGGTGAAGCTGGGATTGCTGGATGCAACCCGCCGGGGCTTATGGATTCTAACTGACGCCGGCGTGGTGCAGGCTCGTGCTGTACAGGAGCAACGAGCAACTTATGGGGTTCTGTTGCCCGGTGTCGAGATTTCCCCAGAGCGGCTTGAGCAGCTGTGGAAGCGCGCGAAGGAAATCGGCGATTTGGGGGAAACAATCGTGCTTGAGGATGAACGTCGTTCTCTGATAGCGGCGGGTCGCACTGACCTTGCGTCGGAAATCAAACACGTTGCGCTAACGAATGCCGCTGCCGGTTTTGACATCGAATCTTTCTTCGTCTCGGGCGCGCCGAAGATGATCGAGGTGAAGACAACTCTGAGCGATTCCACCTCGTTCGAAATCTCCGCAAATGAGTGGAACACAGCGGCGAAGCTCAGAGAGGGTTATTGGATATACCGCGTCAGTCGCGTGGAATCCTCGGCACCAGAAATTGCGAGACTTCAAGATCCGGTTTCGTCATTCGAACGGAAAGAGATTATGCTTGTCCCGACTTCATACCAAGTGATTCTCGCCGAGCGCGAGTGATTTCGCTACCATCACTGGGTGCGGCGGCTTCAGCAACAGACGGCCCACGCGATCTGTCGCACGTACACTTAGCTGGCTCAGAAGCGATTTCGGGACAGCGGCATGTCGGAAGAAGAACTCGATCGGCTCGTATACGCCGCCCGAACCGATCATCACAAGCGGGTTACCATGAGGAAGAAACGCTGAGTGATCAAGTCGGCGCCTCGTGTGGTCATCGACACGAATACCCTGATGCGCGGACTCGTCAGCCTTTCTTCGCCCCCGAAAACCACTCCGTGTGAATCTCGCCGTTACTGCCGAAGTATTGGACGCACTGGCGGGTGATTTGGACGAAGCAGCCCACTCAGCCGGCCTCGATCGGTTCGTGACACCGCCCGAACAGTTCATCGCCGTCTAATACGACCGGGCGCACCTGCGACGGCGCACGACCATCAGTGCGGCGATGGAGAGAAAGCAGAGCAAGGTCGGCTCGGGGACGAGCGTGATATTGTCCAGGCCGAGGTATTGGTAGCCGGTGCCAGCATTGAGGCCTTCGAAGGTGATGGCATTGCTGGCAACGGTGGGCGTGAAGTCGTAGGTGAACTGCTGCCAGATGTTCCCGGTGGTGTTGCTGTTGAAGGTGGTGGTGAAGGTTTGCTGGGTGCCGCCGTTGACGCTGACGCCAATTTCCTTATTGCCGCCGTAGAGACTATTGCCGTAATCGGAGCCGACATAGAACGACAGCGCGTAGGGAGTGCCCGGCGTAAGCGTGACGGTTTGCTGAATGGTGCCTTGGGGCGTCTGGTCATTGAGGCCAGTGAGATCGATGAAGTAAGTGCCGTCCTCTGAGGTACCGCCATAATCGCCGGTGTAAAGCCAGGCGACATCGTTTGCAATAACAGTCCAGTTGGCGATGGCGTTCGGATTGGAGGAGGGTGACAAGTCTTGCGCGCTGCCGCTGGCCGGAGCGCTGTAGCCGTTGGCGGCAGTTTCAAAACTGCCGTTAAGAATCAATGATGCGGCGAAGCCTTGGGCGGCGAATCCCAAAACAATCGCCGCGATTGCCAGCCGACCAAAACGCGTGCGCATGGTGCCTTCCTCCTCTTCCTGATTTGTGACATGTTACTAACAGATGACGTGGTCCCTAGCGTAGCTAGAAAGTGCAAAAAAACAAGTGTTCTGCGCGTGCAGAGCGTATTAGCGTCGGCGGCGGATGCCGAGCAGTGCGCCGGCTCCCATCATGCCCATCACGCTCGACGGCTCGGGAGCCACAATCCCGTTGATCACTGAATTGGTGGCGTTTGGTCCTGCCGATTCGAGCGCGGAAATCTGGGTGGGGGTCAACGCCTGGGAATAGATGCGGAAATCGTCGGTGGCTCCATTGAAAGTGGGATCCGCGAAGGCATCGCCGCCGCCGATTCCATTGAACGATCCGGCAGTCGCCGTTTGGAAGTTAAAGCCTGATCCGACGTTCCCGGAGGCGAGCAGCGCACCGTTATTGTAAATCGAGGCCACACCGGTCGACGAAACGTAGGTCAGGACGATTTGCAACTCGGTACCAAAGTTACCGTTAACCTTGAAACTGGTCCCGGGAGCGTTGACGTTCGCTTCCGTGCCGGCGCCCCCATTGGTGACCCCTGGCTGGTCAAAATCGGCGGTCGTCCCGGTGCCGTTGCGGTTGGGGTTCAAGAGAACGAAATTCGACGTCGATGTGGAGAAGCTGAATATGCCCGTAAAAGCCAGTTCAGACCCATTCTGCGTCAGCCAATCCTCGATGGAGAAGTCGCCGGTGATGCCCGTGCCGACGCTCGATGGCAGTGACAGGAAATCCGTGCTGTTCGCGTTGGTGGTGGTGAGCGCGGTTGATGAAAAACTGGCCGTCCCACCGGGATTATTGAGAGTTCCATTGGCCCCGGCAACGGAATCCGTCCCATCGCCGTTCAGGGAATATCGATGGGCAAGCTGGGCGCTAGCGGTTGCCAACGGCAGCACGCCGCTGAGACCCAGAAAAAGCAGTAGCTTTCCGGTATTACGGAGCGCGGTCAGGCTCATGTTGCACTTTCTCCTAGACGAAGGGGCGTTCATCATATCTTAAAGGAGCTATAAGTGCACGCAATTTCATTTTTTGATCTTTCCCGCCGCCGCCGCTGTTTTTGGAGGCGGTTCACACCATCGCGTTGAATGACAACGGCGACGCTTGCCAACACCTTCCGTACACTGCTGGTATCTTCGCATGTAGCAGTTCGTCGGCGACGTCAAAAAAGTGCGACGTACGGGCGCAGCCCGGGGTTAGCCGCTATCACCGAAGGTGTGCGCGTTGTTTCCATTGCGAGCCCGGTTGCGCGTTTCGAGGCGCGCATAAGATTGCGATTTTCTGAAGTTGAACGTCGCCGCAGCGGCACTTGCGGCAATCGAGGATCGTAAATGACCTCATCGCAGCGCGCCGGCGCGCACAGCTGCGCTGATAGCGGCTAACCCGGGCTGCGCCCGCATGTTTTGTGTGGTTGCTCTTGAGTCAGTAGGTAAACTAATGGAATTAAAAGGAACCAACCCATGAGAAGCAAACTGGCAAGTGTGACGATAGCCCTTGTGCTATTCGTTTTGGCTGCGGAATCTTTCGCGGCGGAAACCGACCCACCGTCCAGCCCTGAAGTCACGGCGGCGATGCAGCCGTACATGGATCAGTACAAGCTGGCGGGGATCATCGGGATCATCGCCGACCGCGACGGCAAGGTTCACTACAAGAACCTGTTGGGCTACGCGGATGTCGAGGCGAAGAAGCCGATCAGCGAGGACAATGTCTTCTGGATCGCTTCGATGTCGAAGATGTTCGTCGGGGCGTCGATCATGACGCTGGTGGATGAGGGGAAAGTCAGCCTGGACGATCCGGTAACCAAGTACATCCCGGCGCTCAATAAATGGATGGTCATCGAAGAGAAGGATTCATCGCATGTTCTGCTGAAGCCAGTGGAGCGGCCGGTGACGATTCGGCACATCCTGAGCCACACGAGCGGGCTGACGGGCATGTCGGAGCTTCAGCAGACCATTGGGGCGGATGCCACGCCGTTGAAGGGGCGGGCGATCGCTTCGGTGACGGGGCCGTTGCAGTGGCAGCCGGGCGAGAAGTATCAGTACGGCAACCAGGGGATGAACATCGCGGCGCGCATCGTCGAGATCGTCAGCGGGATGCCGTATGAGAAGTTTATCCAGACGCGATTCTTCGATCCGCTGGGAATGACCGAGACCACGTTCTGGCCGAGCGATTCGCAATTCGCCCGGCTCGCCGGCGCGTATGGGCCGAATAAAACCAAGACCGGCTATGCGCGGGGCGCGGTCAGTTTTCTAACCAAGCCGTATAGCGATCACGTGCACCGTTATCCGGAAGCCGCCGGCGGATTGTTCTCCACCACGCACGACATCTTTCGATATGGCTTAATGCTCGCCAACGATGGAGAGCTCGATGGCCATCGCTATCTATCGCACGATGCCATCCATACGCTGCAGACTGAGCAGACCGGCAAGACCCACGTGAACTACAGCCTGGGTTATCACCTCCGCAATGGCATGTTCGGCCACGACGGCGCCTATGGCACCGATCTGTCGGTGAATCCCAAGACCGGAATGGTTGCGATCTTCATGGTCCAATGCACCAGCGGCGACCAGTGGGCCGCGCGGGATCTGTTTCTCAAGACGGTGACGCAGGTGTTTTCGAAGTGACGGATCGCTGCGCAGAGGTTAGCCGTCGGGGTGGAGTTTAAATCCCGTCACTCCGATTATCTTGTAACCCCTTGCACGGCGAGGAGTTTTTCTTTTGGCGTATGACAAGATGTGGATACCAATCGCGCTGAAGGAAACGGCCACTTTACCAAACCTGACCGCCTGACCAGAAAGCTTCTTCACAATTTCTGGCGGCTCCGTCCAGAAATGCGTTCCGCCGATTGAAGACGCCAGGCGGCTGTCTCATTGTTATTGCACGTTTTTCGCGGCGGGGACTTTGCCTTTGGGAACCAGGGCCAGGCGTTCCCCGGCTGTGGTTGACAGGGTTAACAGCTTGCCCGAGAGGTTTTCGGCAACTTTTCCGTTGCGGTAAATGGTTACCTCTGTCTCCGGCCATGGATTCTGCACGATGCATCGGCCCCCGATTTGGGAGAGGATTTCGACGAATTCAATCTGGTCGTTCTGCATGGACCCGCTGATGAGAAAGGCGCCGCGCGCGGCGAGGGTAAACTGGGCGTCCCAACCTTTCGGCCAGGCCGGGAAGACGGTGTTGACGGGATCTTTCTCGGCGGAGGGCGGAACGCTTTGGAGCAGGGCATTTTGAAG
>Ga0182024_10012811_pt1 | contig 16512 bp, 7 predicted proteins | sample P32metaG_FD_120480 | JGI IMG/M metagenome (GOLD analysis project Ga0182024, IMG submission 120480) | Permafrost microbial communities from Stordalen Mire, Sweden - P3-2 metaG (Illumina Assembly) | ecosystem: Environmental > Terrestrial > Soil > Wetlands > Permafrost | place: Sweden: Stordalen... | reverse complement strand
TTCGGAAATGCGCAGCGGAAAGGCGTGGGCGTCGAACAGCAAATGGCCGTCTTCCACATATCCGCCGGTCGGGGTATGTGCGTCGCAAATCACGAAATGCCGGCGCGCATGCTGGTGGGCGTAGGCGCGGACGCGGCCAAGCATATCGAGCCAACCGGCGTGATGCTTGTCGTTCCTGTCCATCAGGCCGATCTGGCCGAAGTGGATCGCCTCGACCCCCGCATCGATATACCGGGTGCACAGGTAATAGAACCACATGCGGGCTTCCAGTTGATTCATATCGGGAATCTTGCCGTTGCCCATCCGGTGGGTTCCGCTGGGGTAGCCGATGTCGTCAAAGCGAAAGTTGCGCTTCGCGATCGGCTGGCCGAACTCCGCGAGCACGTATTCTGGAATCTCGACCGTTTCCACGCCTCGGGTCACGATCTCAAAAGCCGCGCCCTGGAGGACGATATCCGGATCAGCCTGATGGAGTCGCTCTGCGAATACCTTCGCGTTGCGAAGCAAGGTGTCCAGCTCGCGTTCCCGTCCCCAGCACATGAGGGCCCGGCCGACAAACTTCGCGCCGGTGTTGAGAATGAAACGGATGTTGTCGCGCGGATCGACGCCGCGACTGTTGCGCGGCTGGCTCAGGTCGTCATGAAGCAGTTCGGTGAAGGAAACCGAACGCGACAAATAGTTTTCCAGCACCTCGCGCGAGATCTTCCCGTCGAACCGGTAATCGCGCGCTTGCGAGTTCGCCGTGGTCGGCGACTGGTCGGCTCCGAGAGCCGTTCCCGCCAGGGCACATACACCGATGGCGAACGAGGCAATTTGGATCAGTCTCGTCCAAGCCATTTTCTGGATCAATGTTTTCATAGCCTTCTCACAATGACATTTCTATCGCGGTTACTTTCGCTCCACGAGTACCTTCTGACCAGCCGCCAATGAGAAAACAAGGCATTCGCCGTTGTGCGTATCGAGTTGGAATGGCACGGGCTGGCTCTGCCCGACTTCATGGATCGTGACCGGTTGGCCCGGCCACGGATTCATCAATTGGCACTGGTTGTTGCGCCGCGCCCGGATCTCGAGGTAATAGACGCCGTTGGCGTTCTTACACGCGGAAACGAGGAACCCGCCGCGCGCCTGAAAATCATGGAAGGCCGCCTCGTCGGCTGGCGGCACAACTGGAAACAAGTGGATTCGCCCACTACGGCTGTTGAGCAGCGCCTCGCTGTCGTCGCCGGGTCGGCGCCGGCCGGTTGGGGGCTGGCCCAGAAGAAGCAACGTTGAGCCGGTGATGCCCGAGCCTTTCAGGGTGTCGATGGTCCGCAGCATCATCTGTTTCTGAGCGGGCGGCGAGTCGAGATTAATTTCGTCGGCGAGAATCGTGGGGTACATGGCGGCTTCGCCGAAGTGATCGCCGGGCAGGTGCTTGGGCTCGATACCCTTAATCGCGCAGTATTCTGGCCCATTGGGAGTATCCCAAGTGGAATAGGGAACAATCTGCGCAGCGACTTGGCGCCACTGCTGGCGCAGGTCGGCATCCACGCCGAGCAGTTCGGCCGCGTCGGCCGCGCGACTCAATCCCCAGCGGAATAGACACAATGAGCTGATGACATCTTTGTTGTGGCTGAATTGATAGTAGTACCCCCAGCGCTCCGCCTCCATTGATGGGATGATGTGATAGTACCCATCGTCGCCTTTTTTGGCATAGGCGGCGTAGAATATGGCCATCTCGCGCATCAGGGGATAGCATTCCTTGCGAAGGTACTCGGTGTCCCCGCCATAATCCCATTCATCCCACGCGGGTTTGATGATCTGGGCCATCGTCTCCAGGCACAATTCGAGCGTGATGGTGGTGTGGACGTATTTGTCGGGCTTCACCGGCGGCAGGTAGCCGTGCGTGATGAACATGCCGGGCATGCCGAACATGTCGCGGGCGTTGTCCTTCGCGGCCTGCATCCAATGCCAGACGATCTGCTTCCACATGTCCTCGCTGTCGCCCCAATTACGCACGAAACGCGGCGTGGTGAAGATCTCGTTGTAGCACGGCACGCTGGTCCACGGCTGCACATCTCGTTCGGGCAGCCCGTAGGAAGCGCTGCATTCGTACTGGCGCATGTCGGTCTTGGTGCCGCCGCCGTGACTTTCGGTATAGCTGCGGTATAGGGCACGGATGTCGTCAGTGCACTGCGTTCCAGAGAGTCCGCGAAACACGCGGCCGGTTTCGCGTTTGTCGTAGAAGCTGTTCCACCACTGCGCGTTTTCCTTCACGATGCCGTCAAAACCGCCCGCCTCGGCGTCGGTCAGACGCTGCTTGGCCAGGGCCAGTGCGTCCGGGCCGTCCATGGTCGTCACGATGGTGAGCAGGGCGTCGAGCTTTCCATCTGCCGTGGGTGTAAATGTTGCCGTCGCGGCCGCGCCCGATGCGGCGGCGATGTTGCGATCCGGCGGCGGTGTGCCCAAGTGGGTCTTGCCCTCGACATTGTCCAGATCCACCGTTCCCGGCGTGGTAACCAGACCCATCAGCACATACTCGAAGCCGTGCGGAAATGTCTTCTCCGCGGGCATCTTCTGCCTGATCCAGAAAAAGCGCCCGTCCTTCCCACTGGTGGGAGGTCCCATGGGTCCATTGAACGCCTTGTCGGCTTCGGTTCCCCGGCGCGTGTAGGCCGTGCCGTCGGCGTTCATGTAACCCATGTGCGCTGTGTCGCGATGGCGATAGAGGCGGAGCCAAACAGGCGAGTCAATGCTCTCGAACTGGCCCCGGATAGCGTAGATGTTGCTCGTCATGCCGAGCACATAATCCACGTTCACTTTCGCGTTGCCGTTGGCCGCCCGCACCTTGACGACGCCGCTGGCGCAACTCTGGGTGAGTTTCGGCGCCGGCGCGCCGGCAAGCGGATCGATCCCGAGGATGATCTGGCCGACCGGCTTCATGCAAGGCATCGGATATTCAAAGGGTTGACGATATCCGTCGTAGAATCCTCCTTGCTTGAGCAGGTAGCCGTAGCCTCGGGGCCGTTGTGAATCGGTTGCCCTTCCTTCAAAGCCCGCATTGGCCGGCGAGAAGGCGCCTTCGGTGATCTCCTGAAGCGTCGGAGCCTCGAAGCAGCGCGTGTTCACGCGGCGGTCCCACACGTTGTTCTTGTTAAGACTGATCGTGATCCGCTGCGGCGGGCCCCAGATCGTCGTGCGCATCTTCAAATTGTTGACGGTCATGGCCCTGCCGACACCAAAGCCACCCGAATCCGGCAGTGGATTGGCAGGATCGAGCGTGCTCTCCAGAACGACTGATTGGGCGGCCTCCCGCAAGGGCACTTCCCGCTGCCAGGGCAGAAGCCGCGGTTCTGCCTCATCGGCCGCCGCCCACACACCACTTGGGGCCAACAACTCGTAAACCGCGGCAGCTGCGCCCGCGGCTATAGACGCCTTGATGAACGTGCGTCGTTTCATCCTCGATCTCCTAAACAATCCGTCGGTCGCTCGATGGCGCGTGCCGGAGCGATACTGCAATGCAATCCCCCGCGGCAGAAGCATCATCGTGCGGGCGATTGACCTGGGGCGGGGGCGTCCGTGCCTCGAATCCGCTTGCCGACTTCCTGGAGCACCTCAACGGCCTGCGGATCGACCGTGCCGTCCTGGTAGATGCCGAGGTTGATCGTGACCGCGCCGCCGTTGGCCTTGCACCGGTCGATGTAATCCCCCAACTCCTGGGCCGTGAAGCGGGGTCTTGGCATCTCGACTTTTTGCTGCACCCAATAGGGCTCCATGATGAGCAACGCGTGGTAGCGCAACCCGGCGCCGGGGCCGCGCTCCTGGGTGGTGCCGTCGCGCGGCAATCCGACGAGGCTGCCAGATTCCCCGGCCCAATACTCCTGCCATTCGGAGACGTTTGGGTAGATCCACGAGTTCAGCGCGACGATGCGATCAGGATTCCCCACCTTGCAGGTCTTGAAGAACTCGCGGAAGGAGAAGCCGGGGTATTTTTCCTTGGCTTGATAGCAGCAGTCGAACCAGTAGCCGGCGACCTTGTCCCGGTAGCGATCGCCGAACTCGCTCACGATCTCTGTCATGATCCGGGTGAACTGCTCTTCACCGACCTTGGGGTATCCGGTCAGACTCGCCGCGTTCAAGTAGCACATCAGCTTGATGCCCTTGGCGTTCAACGCGTCGGCCATCTCGGCGATCAGGTCCCGTCGCGTCGTCTTCCCCGGGTGATATTTCTCCCAGGCCCCGAGCGGCGCCGGACAGTACGACTCGGCATGGCCGATCGTGACAATCACGTAGCCCGCGCCGGTCGCTTCCACCATCTCCGCAAAGCGGTTCACATCGAAGTCGTCAACGGCACGCGCGTATGACTTGTGCGTTCCGTCCCTGCCGATGCTTTGCGAAGTCCAGTGGAACATCAGCCCGTAGCCGGCCTTGACCAGCCAGTCGGTGCCGGCCCGCGCACGGCGCGCTTCCTGTCGATCGGCCTCGATCACCGCGGCGGCGGCGACGGGAGTCAGTTCCAGACTGCGAAACGCGAGGACGTTCATCGCTTTCGGCGCGTCAGGAATGCTGAGCGTGATCGACTGCGTACCCGCCTCAAGGTGGAGCCGGCCCTTGATCGGCGTCAACTCATACGACTTATTTCCGAAGACCCCTTTGGTCATCGCCAGCGTATACGTGACCCTGTTGTCACCACTGCCGACCTGCACGAGCTGTCCGACCGCGCCGGGTTCCGCGGCGTGGCAAAGGGCCAGCTCGTAGTCTCCCGCCCGGTCGACCTGCACCTTCCAGGTCACCTGTCCGCTGCCCTTCCAACGAAAGCTGTCCCCGGCTTGCTTCGTGAAACAATCGTCCTTCGAGGCCGCTCCGCCTCCGTACAGGAACATATGGGCGTCGCCTTTGACCGCAATCGTGGCCGGAGTCGCTTGAACGGCGCCCGTGCTGGCGACACGGGCATTCTCGAGGATGAAATCCACGACCGACTTCGGGTCTTTCGGCGAGAGCGGGAAATGCCCTTCGCCTTCCCTGACGATCACCGTGATCCTTCCGCCGAGGTCTTGATAGCGTTTCTCGACGACGCGGGTCTGGCTGTCCAGCCAGGGGTCCGAGGCGCCGCAGTCGTGCAGGACCGGCACGCCTGCTTTCGCCAACACCGCAAGGTTGTCAATCGGCTGCTCTTTGCCCGCCATGAGACTGTGCATGAACGGGTTGCGGGCATAAATGCAGGAGACCTTGTCCGGATTTGCAACCGCCCAGGCGTACGATTCGGCCGCCTTGGGGCCGGTCCCCTTCAATACCGGCTTCTTCGAAAATCCGCTATTCACGAGGAGTTTATAGGTATCGTCCCAGTCCTTTCGCGACATCCCCGATCCGGTGGGCGCGACGGTCACGACGTGGTAGCCCTTGGCCAGCAGCGCCTGCTCGACGGACGCGTCCCTCTCGATCGGGTCCCCCGTCAACACCCAGGGTTTTCCCGGCGCCACGGTGTTTGGAACGATGATCGACATCCCGCCCGTCTTGAAGGTGCCGGAACCGGGCGCGTCGTAGCGGTCGTAACACGGCGTAAACCCCGGGCCCCGGGCCATGGCGTAGGAGTCCTCCTCCTTGAGATAAATGAAGGAAGGGTTGAGGCTGTAGTAATATCCCTTCGCGAAGCTCGCATCCGCGAAAGCCGGCCGGTTGGCCATGGACGGTGTCATGTGCTGCTCGATCCAATCGGCGATCGGCTTGGGGTTCTGCAGGCTGTGTGGGTGATGGGGGTGGCCTTGCTTGATCATCACCGTGATCAGGCCCCCCAACTGTTGGTAGGTGTTTTCGACAACCAGAGTATGCCGCTGCAACAAGAAGTCCTCGCTGCCGCAAACGTGCAGGAGAGGGATGTCATGCCTGGCCAGCTCTGAAACTTTGGCGAAGTCCTCGTCGTACAGTGCGGGATTGTCGGCATAGATGCACGCGACCTTGTCCGCGTTCACCACGCCCCAGTTGAACTCATTCACGCCGCCTTTGCTCATCCCGATGAAAGCCGCCTTCTTCGACAGCCCGTGCTTCTCAGTCAGGAACACGTACCACCTGTCCCACGCCTTGCCCTGCCTGCCGGGGTCGGGCGCGACATACGCGATGTGAAATCCACGCTTGAGCAGTTCCACTTCAGTTTGAGGCTGGTGGTTCCAATAGCATCCGCGCCACGACCACGGATAGCCCGGCGCGGCGTTCCTGGGAACCACAACCACGCATCGCCTTTTGCCGTCCTTCAGCGTGCGGTCGGCCTCGAAGCTGGTCGTCTCGCTCGCCGGCGCCGTCATGGGCGTGATCGCGCCCGTCGCGTCGTTCATCGTGAAGTCATAACGGTCGAACCCCTCGTGCCACGCGGTCTTCGGACCCTCGAACGGGACGTACCCGTCGGCCGCCAGTATGGCCCGGGACGTCAGCAGAATCACCCACATGGCGACCGCCCCGAGGCCGCGATGACAATCTCTTCTTGTCCTCTTATTCATAAGAGCGATCCTTTACCTTTGCTTCTGCTCATCGCAGAACTGACACAGGTTAGCCGTGGAAGCATCTGCTGTCCTCTCGCGGCTGGTCTCTCAATTCGAGCGAGCCAAATCCGATTTCAAGCGCGCGATCTCGCCAGGTCTGACCACCAACGATGCCAACTTCTGCCCGTAGCGCACTTTGCAGGATCCGCCGTTGACACTACGGATCTCTGCAGACTGCAACTTCCCACCGTGCCGCTGCATGCTCACCTCGAACCCGCCGCGGGCTCGCAGTCCGTTCACCGATCCATCACTCCAACCCGTCGGCAGAGCAGGCAGCAGGCTGATCTCGCCCGCGTGACTTTGAAGCAGCGCCTCGGCCACGCCGGCGGTGTAGCCGAAGGTTGCATCCGACTGGTTGGACCCGCGATTGTGCAGGTTGTTCGCCGCCGCTCTGGAGACAAATGCGGTGGTGAACTGTGCGGCCTTATCGCCCCGCTCGAGTCGCGACCACATCGAAGTGTACCAGACCGACGGGAAGCCGCCGCCGGGACGGCGGGTGTCCATCCACTTCCCGATTGCACTGCTGCACGCCAGAGCATAGCGGCCAAATTGAAAGCACAACGCTTCCAGATTCGGATCGGCGCCGCCGTCGCGCATCGATTTGAGTCGCTCGTCGGTCGGCTTCTGGTTCATCACGCTGTCGCCGACGGCAAGATGCACGCGGCCCATGAGGCCACGGAAATCATCTTCGTGGCGGCGGCGCAATGTCGTGTAATCCTGTCCTTTGATGTCCGCGAGAACCCTTTCGCACGCGGCACCTGGATCGCCGCTGATGTCGTGATAGTTGATGAAACTGGTGGCGGCGGTAACGATCAACGTCAGGCTGTTGGCGCCCTTGATGCGAACCGTGCCGTCGGCGGCTTCCGATTGCCCGCCTTCAGGAAGGGCCAACAAAGCCGTCTGAAATCGCTCCCCCTTGCCGTCAACGGTAGCGATCAGTCCGTTGGGCTTCATCGGGCCTTTCCAGCACCCATCCACGACCAGTTTGCCTGGCGTCGCCGTGGCAGTTTCCAGATATGGACTCGTGAATTGACCCTGCACGGAGATGCGACCGGGCTTGTCGGCCGTCAGGTGAATGACCATCACCCGATCGGGATACGAGATGAAGATTTCACGGGTGAAGACCGCATCGCCAACGCGATAGGTGACCTTCGCCACGCCGGGTTCCATGTCCAGTTCTCGCCGGTAATCCGTGGCGTTCACGACTCCATCGAACGCCAGCTGCAAATCGTCAAGCGGCTGGTACGCCTGCTGATTCTTGGGGATGCCCCAGAAATGCTCGTCGGCCATCTTTTCGGCTTCCTGGAACTTCCCGGCGAAGACCAGTTCGCGAATTTGTGAGAAGTACTTGCCGGCATTCGGGTCGTCGTAGTCGTGGGGTCGACCGGAACAGAAGCTGGATTCGTTGAGGGCGATGCGCTCCTTCTGAACGCCGCCAAAAACCATTGCCCCCATCAGCCCATTGCCCAGGGGCATTGCATCCAGCCACGCTTGAGCCGGTTGTCGATACCAGGCAACCATGTCCCGCTCCGGCGCTGGCGACGCCCGATTCGCGGATTCCGCCGCCACCACGACCGATGCCGGCAGAAGCAAGAGAGACATCCAAATGAAACGTGATAATCTCATCATTCGTTCCCTCGTCATTGGACGGCATGAATATACGCGGAACCCGCGGCCGAAGATTGTTCGCCAGCGGCAGAGTTTGGCTCAGAAACGACACGGAAAATCACCGTGAGGAATCTTCAATCGGCGGCGTCCCGGTGCGATTCATCAGCCGTGCGGAGGAGATCGCCCATCACTCGGCCGTGGCTCAACGCCGATTCTCATTTGAGCTACTTAAGGTATGGCGGTGTGGATCGAACCGAGCCGCAGCCAATGATCGGCTGTTGCCACATCCGGAAATTGCTAGTGGCTCTATCCGAGTGAATGCCGGGACTTGGAGGACGCTGTTGTGAAAGATCGGATGAGGACGCATGTCTGTCCGAGAGCGACGGCGAATGGTGGTCGCGGCGAGCTTTCGCCGCACGCCGGAACGGCCATCCTGATGCAATACCCGCAGTTTCGGCAAATCGCCGAGCTTTTTAACCATCTAAAAGATGTCATGGCCTGGATCAAGGATCGCCACGGCCGGTTCTGTTGGGTAAACCGGACGGTGCTCATGATGCAGACCCATGACAGATGCGAGTCGGCCGCCGACGCGGCGGCAGCTATCCTGGGCAAAACCGACCACGATCTGGCCCCGGCATTCCTGGCCGATCAGTATCGCCGGGATGATGAGCAGGTTCTGGCTGGCATTCGGATCGTCAATCGGATCGAACCGTTTCGTCGGCCCGATGGAACCCTCGACTGGCACCTGACCAACAAGATTCCCTTGTTCGATGACAGCGGTGTTGTTGTTGGTACCGCCGGCATTGCCGAGTGGCTGACGACGCCCAGTATCGGTCTGGTCCCCGGGCCGGAATTTGCCGTGGTTCTGACGTACATGCGCGATCATTATGGTTCGTCCATCAGCAACCAGCAGCTTGCCGGCCTGTCAGACATGTCCGTCCGCACCTTTGAACGCAACTTTCAAAGAGCCTTCCACCTCACGCCGCAGAAGTACCTGCGAAATCTTCGGCTGCGGATTGCCAGCCATGCCTTGGTATATACCAACCAATCCCTGGCGCAAGTGGCAACCGGGCACGGCTTTGCCGATCAGAGCCATTTCACGCATGAGTTTCGCCGGCACTTCGGCCGGACTCCCGGTGAATACCGCGATCGCTTTGCCCGCGAGACGAGCACTGACGTTTCTAACACAAGCAACGCCGCTTTCGCTCAATAATCGAGCACGATCACGCAGTAGATCTTGCGGATCGAATTACCATCAGCCGCACCAAAAACAACGTGTGGGATCGCGCCGCCTGCACGAGTTTCAATCGCCGACTTTGCCAGAGATGACCGAGGGCGCGTTTTCGCCGGCTAATCGGGGCTATGTGGGCGCAAGGAAATCGATTCCATGCGATCTCGTTCAATTCACGCTTCGCGAAATGGATTTCACGCCGCCTGGCTATGGGACTTCGGCTGGGCTTCGCGGGCGAACTCGGCGACGGCTTGACGCAGGACGATCGGTGAGCGTTCCTTTTCCATCGTCATCAACAGCCGGGCGATTTGCGGGGCGACGTCTTTCAAGCCGGCGGCGGCGGCCTTGCCGAGCATCAATCGGGTGATTTCCTCGATCTGCACGCGGTCTTCGCGCTGAATGGCCAGCTCGATCTGGCCAAGTTCGCTGGGAAGATCCTGGTAAAATTGCTGGGCCAACGCTGCTCGGCTGGCCGCGGCGGCGGCTTCGTCCTTCGTCAGCACGGGCTCCGGAACAATCTCGACGACCTTCAGATAGCGGCTGATTGCCTTGAACAGCGCTTTCATCTGGATCGGCTTGGTCACGAAATCGTTGCAGCCGGCGCTAAGGCACTTTGAGCGGTCGCGTTCCATCGCATTGGCGGTTAGCGCGATGACGGGGCCGCGATATCCTTTGCTGCGAAGGTGGAGAGTAGCGTTGAAGCCGTCCATCACCGGCATCTGCACGTCCATCAGGATCAAATCAAATGGCGTGCCGCGTCGCGCTGCCGCTAATGCTTTTTCGCAGGCGAGCTGGCCGTTCGAAACGAGCTCGACGTTCAATCCGGTTTCGCGAAGTTTTGTGGAAATCAGGGCCTGGTTGTCGAGGCCGTCTTCGGCGACCAGCACCGACCCACTGATACGGACTCGTGGGCCGGCGAAGTTGTCCTGCGATTCCATCGCCTGCTCGGGATGCTCGTGAATGTGCGCATCGGCTAGTGGGCCGGTTCCGATCGTCACGGTGAATGTGCTTCCGCGCCCCAGCTCGCTGGTCAGTGTGATGTCGCCGCTGAGCGCCCGGGCGAAATGCTGCGAGATCGCCAGCCCCAGACCTGAACCGCCGTACTGGCGAGCGATGGTTGCGTCACCCTGCACGAATGGCTGGAACAGCGTTGCCTGCTGCTCAGGCGGAATGCCAATTCCCGAGTCGGTGATCTTGATCTCAAGCAGCGGCGTTGTGGCGCGAAGCGATGGCTGGATCGATACCGTCAGGCACACGCCGCCTTGCTTGGTGAACTTGATCGCGTTCGCGATCAGGTTGATCAAAACCTGGCGCAGCCGTGTCGGATCGGTCTGAATCTGCTTCGGGATCGGTCTAACGAATTTCACGTCCAGGGCCAGACCCTTTTCGGCGGCCCGAGGCTGCAGCATTGAGCAGACTTCGCCAATGACCGCTGCCGGGCAGCACAGAATCCGGTCGACGGACATTTTCCCGGCTTCGATCCGGGAGAGATCCAGGATGTCGTTGATGAGGGTCAGCAGATGCTCCCCGTTGCGACGAATGACGCGGGCATCGGCCAGCCGCTGCTCGGGCGTTCGCTCAGAGGTCAAGAGCAGCTCGGCAAACCCGTTGATGGCCGTCAGCGGTGTGCGGATCTCATGGCTGATGTTCGCAAAGAACATCGACTTGAATCGATTAGCTGCCTCGGCCGCGTCCTTGGCCTGCTTCATCTGTTCCTGCGCTTGCGCTCGCTGCGCGTCCATCCGCGACAGCTTTGTCACGTTGAACCAAACGATCACCCCAAACACCGCCGTCACGGAACAGACGAACAGGATCGAGCAGGTTGCTAAGCCGTACCAGTTGAAGTGCACGCCGATGAGCATTGACAACCAGAGCACCGCCGGAACGACGATGGATGCGGAAAGCAGTCGCCGGGCCACCGCGCGCGTCGTCGGGTCGGCCTCGGCGCGAGACGGCTTCGCCGGATCGTTGCCCACGGCGCGTTGTCGCGCCGCCAATTCGGAAATGTCCGAAGCCGCGTAATCCGGCGTTGGTGTGTTCTGGCTCATATCGTTTCCGAATTTCCCACAAATCGTCGGGTCGAACCCCGCTCTATTCGCCTATCGTCGCGAAACCCGTGCGCGCTTATTAGAAGGAATCCGTGGAAGATCGAACCATGCAGGAGGCAGCGTCCGGATAAAGGGTCCGTGTCTTGCCGCCAATTTGAAAAACCGCGGCGGGCGCAATCGCGCCCGCCGCGGACTCATCCGGCATCTTTGAAAACAGGGAGCCGACTATTAGCGATTGGGATCAATCGCCGACACGTCGTCCTTCTTGTTTTTGGGGTCACGCGGATTCTTCTTGTCATCGGTCGTGGCTTTCGCTGAGCGCGAGTCGCTCGGCGCCGAGCCACCACGGCTCGATGTTGAATCCGGTTTGCCAGAAACCGTCGGCGATTTCGACCGAGCGTCGGCGGCAGCCGCAGTCTTGCTGTTTTTGGCGTCGGCCTTGGCCTTGGTTTCTGTCTCCTTCGCGTCGGCCTTGGCTTCAATCTCCTTGCTCTTGGCGTCGCCGCGGGCCTCGGTTTCCTTTGCCTTGGCGTCAGCCGCCGCGGTGGTCTCTTTCGACTTGGCGTCAGCGCGGGCTTCGGTCTCGGTTGCCCTGGCGTTTGCCCGAGCTTCGGTTTCCTTCACCTTGGCATCGGCGCGGGCCTCAGTCACTTCAGCCTTCGCGTTTGCATGGGCTTCGATCTGGTTCGCCTTGGCTTGTCCGCGCGCTTCAATGACGGCGGCCTTTGCCTCGGCGCGGTCCTCGGCGCCAAGACGCGGGGCGCGATGCTCGGCGGTGGCCGCAGCGCGCTCGGTCTTCTCGGCCACCAGGCGCTGGCGCTCGACCGTCACGCGCTGGGCATACGCCACCCGGCGCTCAGCCGGAACGCGTCGCTCGACGGCTTCGATCTCGACAACACGAGCCCCCTCGTGCGACCGCTGCATCTCGCGAGCGCGGGCGATTTCAGGCACGCGATCGACTTCGATGATGCGGGTTTGAATCTCGGCGGGGCGTTCCACCCAGTAGCCGGCGGGATGGACAAAATACATATGGACGACCTCGGGATCGCGCGGCATATGGCCGCCCCAGACGCCCAGATCAATGTGGAAACCGCAACGATCAAAGTCGCAGCGACCGGTCATGATGTCATTACGATACAGACACCACATGGCTTCATCGCGATCGTGCATCGCGTCGGCGACTTCCTGCGTGGCCACTTCAAGACGTTGTCGGCTGGCGAAGACGTCGTCCTGCGCTGCGCCGAGTTGGGCGCGATGCTCGGGCAGGTGTGCCTGAGCGTCAGCGAGCTGCGCCCTTACCGTGGCAAATTCCTCGGCAGCATGAAGTTCGTCAGCGGCCTTGGCGGCGGCGGCTTCGTTGATTTGAATGCGCGCCTGGGCGTCGGCGATTCCCGGGGCGTCATTCAATGTGCGCGCCGCGTCGAGATCGCCGTGCGCCGATTCAACCCGCTTCTGGAAGGCGGCGAGGCGCGCTCGGTCTTGCGTGACGACCTCCTCGCTGACGGCCGCTTGATTCGCGTAGCGGGCGACCAGCGCCTCCTGCTCATCGACGACGACCGCCAGTTCCCCTTCGCGGTGTTTGGCTGCATCCAGATCGTCGGCGGCTTGCCACTGGTGAGTCTGGGCGATGCGCAGCCGCAGATCCGCGTCATAAAGAGCGCGGCGATATCCGACGTAATACGTCCGGTATTCCACCACCACCGGCTCGTGACGCGGCGGCGGCGTCGGAATGCCGATTTGAATCCCGATTCGCAGCTGCGCCGACGCGGACGACCCGACCAAAATGCCTAACGCGGCCGCGGTTCCAATAGCCACACGATTGATGATCGAAGAACGTTGCATTTGCTCCCTCAGAATGGCCCGCCTGCCCATGTCTTCGACCGCCGCCGGCGGACATTTGTCGGCGCGTCGAGTTCTCCACACACTCGCGATCCTCGAACCACCCGTCCGAGAATCAGCAACACCTGCCGCCTGCCGCTCGAGGCAATCGGGCAAGCTACGTCAACTATCGGCCAATTGTGGGAGCGAGTGTGCTACGGCTCGAATCGATAAATGAGAAATCGCGGACGGTAAATGCGGGCGGTGCGCGAGATCAAAACGGGTCCGAGGAAAACCAGCTCAGCCGAATGCCGCACGATGTGGACGCAGTAGAAATCGGGGCAGCGCCGGTCAGCAGATAATCAGTCCTGCCGTCCTATCCGTCCGGCCGCACTGGCGACCATTGTGACGAGTTCAACAGGCTCGACGGGTTTTGTGACGTGCATCTGAAAGCCGGCGGCGATCGCTTTCACCCTATCTTCGGCGCGAGCGTAGGCGGTCAACGCTATCGCGGGAATATCCCCGCCACGATCCGTTCCCAAGGCTCGAACGCGCTTAATTAGAGCGTAACCATCATCGCCGGGCATGCCGACGTCGCTGACTAATATGTCGAATTTGTTGCCTTGGATGCACTCCAGTGCCGCGGCGGCAGTTGCAGCGACTGTGACCACCGCATGGCAATCTTCGAGCAGACGTTTAACAAGTGCGCGCGCGTCCGGTTCATCATCCACCACCAGCACCCGCACCCCTTCGATGTCCACGCAATGATCGGGAAGCCCGGTCAGTTTCGACGTAGCCCTGGGATGGCGGCGCTCGGTTTCCGGCTCGGCGCCCGGATGCACGACGGTGAGCGGCAACGCCACGATAAAGGTGGCGCCGTGTCCCAACCCCGCACTTTTCACTCGAACAGACCCGCCGTGGAGTTCTATCAATTGCTTGACGATCGCCAGCCCCAAACCCAGCCCGCCATGACGTCGACTGGCCGAGGCGTCGGCCTGGCGGAATCGGTCGAATACGAAGGGAAGGAACTCCGGCTTGATGCCTTCGCCGGTGTCGATCACGCTGATTTCCAGATGGGAATTGACGCGTTCGAGCAGCACCTGCACCCGGCCATTTTTTGGAGTAAATTTTACCGCGTTGGAAAGCAGGTTCCACATCACCTGCTGCAAGCGGTTGGCATCCCCGCTGATGGCCGCACCATGAAGCGGATCGATGACCGACAGCAGGCGTACGCCCTTGGCATCGGCCGTCGGGCGGGCCGTGTCTACCGCCGCTTCAACGATCGCGGAAAGATTTAACCGTTGGACATCCAATCGGACTTTTCCGCTGATGATGCGACTCATGTCCAAAAGGTCTTCGACGATCTGAGATTGCGCCCGGGCATTGCGCTCAATGATATTAAACCCTTCAGCGAGATCTTCAGGGCTGGTCGATTTGCGCATGATCTGAGACCAGCCGAGGATTGCGTTGAGCGGGGTGCGAATCTCGTGGCTGAGGGTCGCGAGGAATTCATCTTTTATTTTGCTCGCCCGCTCAAGGTCGGCACGGGCGGCGCGTTCCGATTCCAGCAGGCTTTCCCTCTGTGAAAGCAAATCCTCCCGCGCGGCTTCGGCCTGTTTTCGAGCCGTGATATCGATGGAGACGGCAATAAGCCCTTTCAGCGTTCCGTCGGTTTCGCGCACGATCGATACGTTGTTGTGGACCCATATCGTAGATCCATCTTGCCGCACGTATCGCTTCTCCACCTGGAACGGCTCCCCGCTGACGGTGGCTTGCTTTAATATCTCAAGGTGTCCCGGCAAGTCTTCGGGGTGGGTAATCTGCAGAATTTGCGACTGCAGCAATGCTGCGCGCGAATAGCCGGTCATTTCACAGTAGCGGTCATTGACGATAACAAAGCGCCCCGTTGCGTCGGTTTCAGCGATGCCGGCGACCGACTGATCGACGATGCCGCGGTAACGTTCCTCGCTCTCGCGCAGTGCCTCGCGCGCCTCAACTATCTCGGTCACATCCACGCCCAGAGCGAAGACGCCGGAGACCCTGCCGTCCGGCCCGCGAAGCGCCTGATAGACAAAGTTCACGAAACGGCGATCGAGCGTATCGTCGCTCTTGCGCCGCAAGAGGACTGACGATTCATTTCCGACATACGGGTCGCCGGTGCGATAGACGTTATCAAGAAATTCGAAATACCCCTGTCCCGCAAGCTCGGGCAATACCTCGCGAACCGTCTTACCGATGATGTCGCGCCGGCCGATTAGTTCGTAATATCGTTCATTCGCGAGTTCGAACGTGTGATCCGGCCCGCGAAAACTGGAGATGAAGGCCGGCGCCTGCTCAATGATGCTGGCGAGATTGGATTTTTCCCCTTCGACCGCCTTTGCAAGCCTTTCTCGCTCCTCGGCAAATTTGTCCCTTTCCCGCTCGGCGAGCACTTGAGCGGTAACTTCGTTGCAGACGCAGAGCAACCCGCCGACCTTCCCCGCCTCATCGCGGATCGGGCTGTATGACCAGTTAAACCACGTGTCCTCAGGAAAACCATTTCGCTCTAAGACCAGGTGGATGCGCTCGACCCAGCTGGCCTCGCCGCGTTGCATAACCGCCTCGACCTGCGGACGTATGACCGGCCACGCATCGGGCCAAACAACCGGGGCCGAGCGCCCGAGGGCTTCGGGATGCCGTTTGCCGAGGATCGGAGCGTACGCGTCGTTGTAAATAAAAATGAGTTCCGGTCCCCACCAGATCCGCATCGGAAACCGGCTGCTTAAGCACAGATCCGCCGCGAGCCGCAGATTCCGCGGCCAGTCGCACATCGGCCCGAGGGGACCTGCCGCCCAATCGTGATCGCGCACCCGCGCCGCCATGCCCCCGGCAGCAGGTCTGGAACGTTCCGAAAGAATCTCATTGGATGAAGATTGCAGAAGCCATGTCCTGAATGGGGTACAGAGAAAACAGAAGCCCAGCCGAGCGCAAACCGGCTCTCAGCCAACAGTACCGAAAACGTACCGCCCGCACTTGCTTCCGACAACGCTGAAAACCGGATGCTGATATCGCCACAGCTCTGCGCAAAGAGGTGATGGCTTTCGCCCTCATTACCGGTCTGCTTCGGTTTCGTCGCGCGCGTGGCTCACAGCCCGTTTGATTTCGGACTGTCAACGAGAGACGCGGACCTCCCCTAGTCCTTAAACAAGCGAATGTTTCGCGCGAAATTGCCGTATGAATTGCAGGTCGGGTGGTGCGTACCACAAGCGCCCTGCCTGTTCTGTCTCTCGGCCGGTAGCTTTGTTTTCATCTTGTG
>Ga0182024_10012810_pt1 | contig 16513 bp, 19 predicted proteins | sample P32metaG_FD_120480 | JGI IMG/M metagenome (GOLD analysis project Ga0182024, IMG submission 120480) | Permafrost microbial communities from Stordalen Mire, Sweden - P3-2 metaG (Illumina Assembly) | ecosystem: Environmental > Terrestrial > Soil > Wetlands > Permafrost | place: Sweden: Stordalen... | reverse complement strand
TCGGCGTCGACCAGCCCCGCACGGGGCGGCGCGACAGACCGGCCTCACGGAGGTCACGGTGACGTCAGCCTAGTGGGGGGGCCATGCCTGACCACTGTCGGCCTTCGCGGCCCAACGCACGAACGGGAAGATGGCGGGCCGCTCGGGGTCCGTTCCCTTGCGGACGGGCTCTCACTATGGGACACTGAAGAGGAGAGTGCGTCGCGATCCTTTGCGATGCCTAACTCGGAGGTGCGGGATGGCCAAGCGGCGTACCCTCAGGGTCCGGAACGTTGCGGCAGTTATAGCGGGCGTTTCGCCTCTCCTCGCCTATTCCGGTGCTGCAGCGGCGCAGCCCGGGTCGCCCTCGACAGAGCCGACGGGCCCCGCTGCGAGCGTCCCCGCGCCTGGTTACGCGAATTTCTATGGCCAGAGCGTCGATATCGCGACGCTTTACCGCACTGGTGAAGCGAAGTCGTGTGTTGTGTGGCCGGCGCGCAATATCGCTGATTGCTATCGCACACTTGGAGAAGGCGAAGCTCGCGAGCACCAACTTGGTTTCACAACACCTGGAACCGCTCAGATCGATGGCGGCTTCTGTGGAATCAGTTCGTCGGCCTTCTCCAAACCCAACTTCGGGGGCACGAGTTACTACCAGAACAACACCGGCAAGGTCTACTCGATTGGCTTTACCGCTGCATCGGGGATCGCGGATGGCTGTGGAGGGACCGACTTCCTCGATAGCTCGGGCTATGCTTACGGCGGTGGCGCAGTGTACCCGAACAGCCCCGTCCCGAACTTCGGGGGCTTTCCCGTCACCCAGTTGCTGAACTTCTAATCAGGTAAGGGCAACGGCTGACTAGGTTCACCCTCTTACAGTCAGTTGTCATTGCCCTGTGGGTGGCGCTCGCACCTGCCCTGAGTTACCCGTCCTCGCCGCGGTCGACGGGTCCGGTCCTTCGCGCCGAAGCGTGTCCAGCGGAGATACGAATCCCGGACGCTCGATGCGGACGAATGGTTGTCCGCGGGAACGGCCGGCCTCCTCAGTCGATTTTCTTTGTCAGGGCAGGGTCGGGTCCTGCCTCGGCCCCGCCAGTCTTCGTCTTGGGAGGTGGACCCGGCGGATCCGCCATAGATCAGTCGTTTGCCGTGTTTTCCGCGTTCGTTGCTGCTGGGCGCAGCGCTGTGGCTTTCGACTATCGGGGCACGGGTCGCTCAACCCCAAGTCTGGATTGCCCAGAGACCGGCGGTCTCGTTCAGGCTCGCCCAGCTGCGTTCGCCGACGCAGTGCGAAGGTGCCGCGCTCGCCTCGATGACCTCGGAATTGATCTTGCTGACTACAACAACCTTGAGAATGCCGCCGACTTCAATGCGCTTCGTGGCTTGCTCGGCTACTCGCGGGTGGACATCTATGCCGACTCGGAGGGTACTCGTGCGGCCTTTGCTGTTATGGCCCGCTATCCGAGGTCCCTCCGACGGGTTGTACTCGCCGCACCTGCACCTCCCGGTGAACACATCATTTCCGATGCCGCCGCCAACTTTGAGACCTCCCTCGCTGCCATGGTGAAAGCGTGCGATTCGGCGCCTGGTTGCGCAACGAGGTACCCGAATCTCTCTCGCCGTTGGATGAGCTTTGTGACCCGCGGACCACGGACCCCTGGCGACGCGGTCGCAGACTCACCCCGAGGGACAGAGGCTGCCTCTGTTATTCAGGCGCAGCTCGCGTCGGCAGAATCACTGCCTTTCGTTCCCGCCACGATGGATGCCATCATCAGAGGCGATTTCGACGCTGGGACAGTGGGGCCAACATCACTCACGCCGGCCATCAGCGGCGTGTACCTCACTACGCGATGCAGCGAAGATCTCACGTCGTCGGTGGATAATTCTGCCCTTCCGCTCATCGGAGACTGGACGCCCGTGACGATACATAGGACGATCTGCGGGGCTTGGGGCATCAGGCCGACTTCGAGCTTCGATCGGATCTCTCTGGCGGGCAACCACACCCGGACGCTCATGCTTACTGGGGAATATGACCCGATTCATCCGCCTGCCTACGCCGAGCAGGCTCACCGCCTTCTGGTCGATAGCACATTGACCCTATTTCGCAGCTTGTCGCATGATCTCGACGCGTCGCCGTGCGCGATGAGCCTCGCGCGGGACTTCCTAGCTAGCGGCTCGACGGCTCTGCAGTGCAACCGCAAGCAGGGGGTTGCGTTCATGGATCTTGTGGGCGATCGCTTGTGACACTCCGAAACGGAGAGCGCGTTGAGCAGTCGCGCCTTCGTCAGCAAGTTTGCTGTCGAACTGGCTACCGTGCGAGATCCCGAGGTAGCCCTCTAAGGGGGGCGTAGCGTACGACCGAATGCAGTCCGGATTCGCTGCGCCGAATCACCCTAGTTGGGTTCGTGACTGTGACGAGAAGAATGCACCGATGTGCGAACCTCGCCGCGGCGTACGCTTCCATCAGAGGTTCGCGGTAGTTCGCCCACTACGATCCTAGAAGGGGTGCGAGCCGCCCCGAGGGTGGATAAACAGTGCCGACGAACCAGAACTGGATCGATCTGTTGACCAGGTTCTGGCTCGACCATCGCGACAATGTCCTCTTCACCTGCAACCCGGCTTGCAATTCCGAGCACGCATGCAGACCTCACGCTCGGGTGCGCCTCGAGGTGCTGTTCGATCGCAACTGGATCGATGTTCTGACCGCCACGGACGATGAGCTCAGTAAGTCGACCGAGTAGCTGAATAGATCCATCGGATCCGATGACAGCTCGATCGCCAGTGGCGAAGATGCCCCGACCCGGTCTCTGCCCCGCGTCATAAAGCCTGGGGTCGCCGACGTATCCGAGCATGAGCGCTTCCGTAGAGACAATGAGCTGTCCTGGTGAGCCGTCTGAAACGGGATCGCCGGCCTCGTTGCTGACCCAAGCGTCGACGCCGAGGACTGGCCTTCCGATTGTGCAGGCCCGCGTATTGACAGGGTCATTCGGACTCGACATCGTCAAGACACCAGCTGTCTCGGTCGTTCCGTAGCCAATTAGTGACAGGCAGCCAAATGTTTGCTCTAAGGAGGGTACGAGCGATGAGTCGGCCGGCCCCGCGCCAAGCCCTAGCGAGAGCAGGCGGCTCGTGTCGCGAGGGCGCCGGCGCTGAGAGCGCAGCAGCGACTGAGCCATGAATGGCGAGACGGCCAGGTTCGTCACGCCGCGGTGTTCGATGAGCTCAAGGGTCTTATCTGCATCGAAAGGACCGTTGATAACGAAGCACGCGCCTCCCACCACCAGCGAGCGCATCAGCATCGAGAACCCAGAAATCGTCGTAAACGGCATCGCCGAACTAAGGCAGAGCCCCAAAGGGCGTGTCGACTCTGTGAGCGAGGAGACAGCTGCATCCAGGGCGGTGGCAGATCGTGGGACGTCGACCCGCGTTCCGAGTACTTCAATCTGGATTGCGAGGGTCGACCAGATTCCGAAGAGTAACGACCTTTGATCGTGCACGACTCCCTTCGGCCGTCCAGTCGTGCCGGATGTGAAGAACGTAATAGTCCCTACCGCGGCCGGCGTGGGCGCTGGTGTGTGAGCTTGGGAACCGAGAAGGAGGTCAATGCCGGGGATGAGATTGCCATTCGCCTCGCTTGCCCCGGGTCGCGCGTTGACACGTGCAAGATCCGAAAGTTGTCCAGCGACGAAGGCTGGTCGGAACTGTTCAAGGATTGCTGCTTGGACGGACGGTGGCTGGCTCGCGTCGATCAAACAGATATGGGATCCGCTCAGAATCGCACCCAAGACCAGGAATACCCCGGTGGTGTCGAAGCGGCCGAGAACCGCCAGTGCCTCGTGTCGCCCCACGCCTCGCTTACGAAGCTCGTCGGCCAACGCGTTCGATCTACTCCAAAGCTCGCGGTAAGAGATTTCAGTGGACAGGTCTGCTATGGCAGTGACGCTCGGCGCAATCTCAGGAGAACGGCTGAGCGCGCGAGTTAGGAGCCACGACTCATCCATAGCGCGATGATTCGTGAGATGAGAGGAGTTTGCAAGCCGGATCCTGCTAAGGTTCGCGAGCGGAATTCTGACCTCGAAACCTCACTTGGATCGGCTGTGGGTTTCTTCAAACCTGTCGTGCGGGAAGCCTTCGTGCCTCCACCAACGGGGGTTAGTCCGTATTCTCCGCCAACCTGGACCGGGCCGTCGCAATACACGCTCGGTGGTGTCGTCCCACTGCAGTTGCCAGTCGGCCACAGCGAGACTGTGTCTATTGCGTTGGATGTCATCCGCGCCTATCCGAATGGCTTCGAGCTTCATTTTGTCGTTGCTACCCGATTGCCATTACCGACGGCATTTGCCGGGAGTTGGCCGCCGTGGGAGCCCGGGAGGAGTGCCGACCCCCTACGAATTGGCTTTGAATTCGCCAACGGGCGATGCGCAGGGGAGGAGTATTACGACATATTCGGAGAGCCGAAGGACCAAGACGGGCTGCCATATGTCCCGATTATCCTGCTCGACGGAGCTATGAGCGGATCACACAGACTCTCACTCCGGGCTTGGTGCTGGCCACTGCCCCCGATAGGTCCCATAACAATCTACGTCGAATGGGAGGAGCGCGGCCTTGCCGAAAAGCAGGTACAAGTCGCGGGCGAGATAATTCTCGCGGCTGCTGAGGCTGGAGTCAGCGTCTGGCAGGGTAAGTAATGGCGTCGTCGCAGAGTTGCGGCGTGAACTTGACCCGCGAGGCCGTGAGGGCTCGTTCCAGTGTTTAGCCGGGAGGTGCGGGTGACACTGCGCCCTCTTAGACCGCAAGACTACGACGACTTGTACAAGGTGGTGGCTATCAGAGAGGGCGGATTCTTCGAGCGATTTCAAGGCCGTACGCCGAGCCCAGAGGACTTCGTTCGGAACTTGTGGGCGAAGGTCCTAGTGCAACTGATTGCTGAGAAGCGAGGCCAGGCGATCTCCCTGCTCGTCGCGAGCTCGATGAGTCCGCTTGATGGCACTGTTCAGGTGGCTTGGTTTCCGCTCAACTCCGGTTCCAGCAGGGATCAGGTTGATGCGCTCGAGCAGTTTGTAGGGTACCTTTTTGAGACTTGGAGCTTTCGCAAGGTCTACGCAGATGTTTCGGAACAAGGTCGAGACAAGCTCGTAGCGCTGCCAGGGATTGGTGCCCTATTCCGGCAGGAAGGTTGCCTCCAGCAACACGAGTTCTACGACGGGGAATATCGAGAGCGTTTCATCTTGGCTCTCTTCCGGTCGGACTGGAGGGCCTACGAGTCCAATCGTGCCTCGGCGCGCGACTTGTCGGGTGGAAAAGACGACAGCCACCTCGATGCGGCACTGGGGGGCGAGATCTCGCTTCCTTACAAGTCGCAGAGCCTACGAGTCGGAGTCTTATCGGAGGCCGAGACGTTTAGTCCACGCAGCACAGCTGCGCCTATGCTTCCATCGTTAGCCGGGCGTCGAGTCGCTTTACGACCGATCACAGAACGTGATTACGCGTTCCTGATGGCTCTCGCCACGGATGAGCGTGTCGGGTATCGCTGGCTATTCCGAGGCGAGACACCCAGCCCAGAGCAGTTCCTTACACGCCTGTGGCAAGACGTACTCGTTCAGTTTGTCGTGTGCCGCACTGCCGACGGCACAGCAATTGGTCACGTCATACTTACGCGAGCGAACTTCCGCGACGGCACAGGCGTCGTTTCGGTCGTCGTCGACCCTCAGCTCGCGGGCGTCGGGTTCGGACTCGAAGCGAGCGATCTGTTCTTCAACTATGTATTCCGCATGTTCAACTTCCACAAACTCTACGGCGAGACGGTCGAGTTCAACCTCCAGCAGTTTGCTAGTGGACTGAAGGGGCTGCTCCATGAGGAAGCCCGTCTGCGCGAGCATCACTTCTGTGACGGCAGATACTGGGACTACATGATCGTTGCCGTCTACCGTGATGAGTGGGAGGCGGCGGCGATTACCAAGCTTTGAATGCGAGTTCGTTCGCTCATCGCGGGTTCGACCCCGTAGCGGCCGAAGACCGTCTCGTAGGCCGAGGCCATTCCGGTCACAAGATGGGAGTCGATGGAAACCTTGGTGGCAGCGAATCGGGCGCAACATCCGGTGATGGAGGGAGATGGATGCTGTCGGAGGATGATTTTGTGGACCGGGTCGCTGCCGAGTTAGGGATCTCTCGACGGGAACTGACAGCGGGCACGTTTGAGGCCTTAGGTTTTGACTCCTTGCAAATGTACGAACTGGACCTCATTGTCGAGGAGCTCGGCGCGCTCGTCTCGGATGAGGATATCGTGAGTGCGCGGAGCATTCACGATCTCTACGAGGCGTATAGACGCACCATCGCAAAGGCAGATTGAGGGCACGCGGGGAGGACGGAGCGTTTGCCCGAACGACGCAGGCAAACTCGACGGTCTGTGGTAGGCACGGGGTTCAAGATCTGTCGGGTAGGAACCGATTGATGCTGCCCAAGAGCTGGCGTATCGTGTTTTAGAGCACGATCATTGGGAGGCCGGACTTGAGTACCAGATCGTGAATGCAGATGGAGTTCGGCCCGTGCTGGCCTCGGTCGAGGCAGCCATTGGGAGTCATCCGGCAGTCCGGTCCGTCGTCGCAGTTCTGCTGCCACTGGAGGTCTGCCCGGAAGGTGATCTATGGGTGTTCGTCGTGCCGAGCGATCCGGCAGGCCCGACCCCGGATTTGGCTCTGTATTGCTCCGCGATTTTGGACCTCGGAGATCGGCCGCTTCGCCTCCGAAATGTACCGAGCTTGCCACGAAGCCGAACCGGGTGCATTCGCCGAGACCTGGTTCTCGCCGGGGCTCTGAGCGGTGTCATCGCTTCGCGGCACCCATCTCGTGAGGAGGTCTGGAACTCTCATCAGCTGTCGCGCAAGGCTCAGGCGCGGACTATCTAGTATCCGAGACAGGCACCACTTAGACTCAGCTAAACAGCCGGTGCCTGGCTCTCGATAGGCACCCGCGGCGAGCGAGCTGGAATGCTGACACCGATCCAGGTGACAGACCTGTGTCTGGCAGGCCGCCATGTCAGTCCAATCCGATGACGGCTCGGATGTGTCGCGAACGTTGTTTGCTGTGACGCATGATGGTACTGAACCGTACCGGTCGTATTGGTCAATGCGCCGCGATACGCCTATCGCGCCGTGCGAAATGCCGGGTGCCAACAGCGGTTCGGAGCGGGGGTACGCCGCCTATCGGTACGAGCACGTTGAGCGAGTACTTCGAGACCATTCGACGTTCTCATCGAGGAACATTCGAGAGGCTCTCGGCCCCGCAATGGGTCGTTATCCACTCGTTGGCCTCGACGAACCCCTACACGGTCGATCACGGTCGTTGATTTCCAACGCCTTTCATCCAACGACAGTTGGCAGGTGGGAGCGAGCCACACAGCGGGTCGTCAACGGACTCATTGATCGCTTTGCTGGAAGAGGCAGCGCCGAGCTCGTTAGAGAGTTCACGTTCCGCTTCCCGCTGCGGGTTATCGCAGAGATCCTCGGGCTCCCACCTAGGGACCATGCCCGATTCCATCGCTGGGCTATAGAGCTAATCAGTTTCCCGACTCGACCATACGAGGCAGTTCGCGCGTCGGGAGAATTGCGAGCGTATGTCGCCCGCCTGGTCGACGAGCGACGGCGCTCTCCTCAAGACGATTTGCTGAGTCAACTTGTCGAGACCAGGGTGAACGGTGACCACCTTGGTGGTGAGGAGATTTTCTCGTTCGTGTGCTTACTGTTGCCGGCCGGAGCGCAGACTGCGCACGCGGCAACGGGGAGCCTTCTGCTCGGACTGCTGCTTCACCGAGACCAGTTGGACGCCGTGCTAGTAGATCGTTCCCTCCTCGCCCAGGCCGCAGAGGAGACGATCCGTTGGGAACCCCCGCTGATGACAGCCGCGCGAGTGGTGCTCAGCGATGTCGAGCTCGGTGGTGTGGTCCTGACGGCGGGAACGCAAGTCGTAGCGAACCTCGGATCTGCCAACCACGACGAGTCTCGGTGGGCGAGCCCAGACTCATTTGATATCTTCCGGGAGCGGCGGCAGTCGATCGGCTTCGGAGCTGGCATTCACACCTGCTTGGGTGTGCATCTCGCGAAGATGGAGATGCGGATCGCCGTGGACGCAGTACTCGATCGCTGCCGTGGTCTTCGGCTCGATGGGACTCGGCCACTGCCTCGAGTGCATGGAGAAATGTTTCGTATGCCGACGGGACTGCCCGTCCGTTTTACCCCTAGTTGAGGAACAATGCCCCTCCCGGCGGTATACGACCAGACTTGTGCTTCATGAAGGGTGTCATTAGTGGGTCACGCGGCGCGGCGGTCGTATTCGTTGATGACCCCACCGAGGAGTGGTCGGCGGATTACGGGGCCGTGCAGGGGTGCTGCTCGAGGGCGTCGACCAGGAGCTCGAACTCCTCTCGATATCCGGGAGCCAACACCGATTCGACTGCGGCGGCAAGGATCTGACCATCGGACGTATTGAGCCAGGTTCCAAGCTGCAACGCTCGGAACTCCGCGTTGTTGAGCCACTGTTCGGCCAGGTCTTGCGACGTTGGCAGCGGAAACCATTGGATGGGTGCCCGGGCAACGTACCGCCGCCGGGACGGCAGCGGTTGCGTGAACGGAACCGACCGGCGCAGATACTCGGCTATCGCTTGTTGGTCTGCCATGTTGCACTCCTGGCTGTGCCGCTCGTCATGGAAAGCCCAACGACTGGCCTCGAACCCATCATGCCCCGGCGGCGAGGTGCCCCAGCGCCGTGATCGACGGCGAGAAGAGGTACATGCCGCCGGTCATGGTCACCCACGCGTTCAGCGCTAGCGGATCGGGTGTAAGCCCGGGTACGTGAGGCTTGGCTCCGTTCTCACTGAGGATGGGGTCCCCGCCGTCGTTGGCAGTGGGGAAGTTCGCACCGTTCGCCCATTGCCCTTGAACGACTTCGAAGTGTTCGACTATCGACGCCTGGTAAGCGGCAAAGAGCAGCCCGCGTTCCGCGTCAGCGTGATGCGGCGACCCGACCGGGGCGCCATCTTCGAACGACGCGCCAAACGCGATACCGCGACGTAGCAGTCGGTGCCGGAGCGTGTCGGCCGCACCACCGCCGGGGGTCTGCTCATCGCGAGGGTTGGTCTTTCGGATGTGTGCTGCCCGTGCCACATGTTGGCCGTCAGGATCGTCGCTGTACACGAAGTCGTTCACATGCGCGTCGGTGAGCACATCCGGGTCGGTCAAACCGACATCGACGGTCGTTGGATCGATGTTGGGCAGGCTTCGGATCTTCTCCATTGGGCAGCCGCTCTGGTGTCGCCCAAGCAGCTTGGCCTGGGCGAGCGCGGCGGCCACCTTGTTGTCGAGAGCGATGAGGCTGGTGTCGTCGTTGAACTGCTTGACGTTCTGTGCCAGACGCTCAAACACGAGGTATGAGCCGTTGACAGCCCAGGTCGGACCGGTCGGAACCGGCTGGCCAGGGGCGGGCGCCGGCGGTGTCCCGCCGTACTGGTTGGGCGTCGGCGCTGGAGGTGGTGTCGGCGGTGCTGGCTCGGCTGGGCAGCCGACGATGAACTCGCCAGGCTGAATGACGTCCTGGCCGGGCTGAGGATTCGTGGTGTAGCCGTCAACTGCGGGCTGGGAGACGCCGTCTTTGAAACCGAAATGCTCAAAGCCGGGCTGGTCGCAACGTGCTTCGCCTTCGAACTTGCCGAGCAGATGCACATCATGGTCGGCCATACCGTCCAGATAGCGGAGCACGGCGCGGTGCAGGTCATCGGCGCTGTCCGACGCGACGATCATCACGGCATGAAGGTTCGGGTCTTGAAAGATGGGTAGCCAGTGCTGGGGGTCGCTGGGACCGACATGGCCGAGCCCGGCGGCGCGCTGGGCGAGCCCTTGACGGAAATCATCGGGGAACTGTGCGATCTCAGCTGGCGTCGCCCCTAACGCCGCAAGGCCAGCCGATGTGAACGCGACGTTCATCCAGGTGGCTTCGATGACGCCGGTTTCCGGGCCGCGACGGTCGTTGAGCGCTTTGAACAGCTGGTTGAATGCTGTGACTTCCTCAGTGGTCGCGACTTCGCTGACGATCGTCTGGAGCCAGCCGCCAGCTGCTGCTGGCGTCGGGGGGAGGCCCAACAGCAGGAACGTCTGATGATCCTTGTTGAACGCTGCCAGCACGTTGCCTTGGATGTCGTTGAGAGCAAGACCGTTCGCCATGGCGGCGCCTCCTGGATTTATCGCTTATCTGAAGTTGTGCTGATCGTTGTCACGTCACTGACACGTGGTGGTCGCAAGGCGCTTACCGTCTCGCATACGGCAACACGGCCGTGAGCCATCAGCATTCGTCGAGGTTCTCCAAATTGTCCTTCTTGGTGCTGTCGGCTTTGGTCTCGATGTACGGAGTCGCCAGACAGCGGGGGCGGGGACAGTACGTGACCTTCCGGATGGTGGCTTCGTATCCGCCTACGCTGGTTTTCCAGATGTTGCCAGCGTCGATGCTGTCGACGACCTGGCTCCGCGTGTAATGCGTCCCGTCGGCGGTGCAGACACCCTCAATGTGCCGATGGGAGCCGTCGGCTGATGCTTCCTTGCGAACTCCGGTGACGGTGAGCGTCGCCATGGCTACGCTCGACCTTTGCGCTTGGGCGCTCGCTGGCTCAACGCTGAAGCTGCCGCCGTCTTGGAGGTCTTGCTGGTCTGCTTGGATCGCAGCACTTGGGACGCTGCCTTACCGGCTCGAGCGCCGGTCCGTCGCTGGGACATCTGATCCTCTCCTCGCCCGCCCACCGATGCGAGCGCTTGTTCGCGGAACCGCTGACAAGCGAACGCTATCACGCCCGCCGGGCCGGCGCCCTGCCATTTCAGGGTCTCTGGCCTCCGGGCAAGCCCCCGGTGACCCTCCAGGGGCCTTTCAAGCCCCGTGGAGAGAAGTGCCCTGGGGCTAGGTGGACAGGCGCTGGGCGCTGGCCGCGGTGGTGAACCCGAGGGTGGCTAGGCGGATCGATGCCGCCTGTTTGGAGACGTCGAAACGTCCGGCCAGCCGTCCGGCCAGTAGGAGAGCCTGGTCGGACCCGGCTCGAATATCGGTGCCGCTGCCCAACTCGGCGAGCTGCGTGCGGGTCACTTTGGAAAACATCTTGCGCGGCATGAGCAGCGCTGCCATGCCCTTGTTCGCTTGCACTTCGCGCCAGTTGCTGGCCAGGCTGCGGAAGAGAACCTCTGGTTTCAAACAGCGCATCAGTCGAGGATGGCTTCCGGTTGTAGCAGCGTCGATGAGCGTCCCCTGGTCGGGATTCAACTCGAAGAGCATGCGGTGCAAGATGATATGCGCCGCTTCGTGTGCGACAGTCGCACGCCAACGACCTCTCAAACCGGGTGCACTGTCATCGTCATCGAGCGCTGATCCGGTCAGATCGGCATTGATCGACACGCGGGGTGGTTTCCGGGGATTGAATTCGGTCATGCCGAGAACGTTGGCCTCGAGGTTCGCGTGCTGATCTAACTGCGCTTTGAGGTGCTGTTCAACGAAACGTTCGACATCCACAACTGGGTGATCGCTTGTCGGCATGAGCGACGCGCTTCTCAGCTCGTCTTCCATCATCAGTTCGATCTCGTCGTTTTGGAACGAGACGCGTTCCTCGCCATCCGCGCTCCGGTACTGCTTCATTCGGGCGGGCGCTCGCGTTTCTGACCGAGCCTGTCGATGAAGCTGTCCACTTTCTTGAGTTCAGCTTCGCCAAGGTCCAGATCGGAGAACTTGCGAAACACCACGCCGGCAGCCGGCGTCTGTTTCAGATACTGCTCCGTGTTCTCGTCGAAACGTCCGGCGAGAGCCAGCATCCGGTCGAAGTCAAGCTCCAAGACTCCACAGATGTCTTTCAGCACTGACTCGGATGGAACACGACGGTCGTATTCGATGTCGCTCAGATACGACGGCGCCTTGTTCAAGCGGCGGGCGAGCTCACGCAAGGTGAGGTCCTTGTCCAGCCGTGCTTGTCGGATCGCGTCGCCGAGCGAGTCACTCATGTTCGCCTGTGAGCGTACATGACCGCGGCCAAAAAGTCCGACCGGCGTTCGGGCGGCATCGACCGTCGCTGCATCCGCCAGCGCGGACTGCAAGAATCGCCCGGTGACCCAGCCGGACGGATCTGCAGCCGAGCCGCCCGAGATCAGCGCCAAGGAGACGGAGCTCGAGCAGTCCCGCGACCTGGTGCGCATCGTCTCAGTCGTCTACGGAGTGGCCCTGACCCAAGCCGTCGTGCTCAACCGGCAGGTTGTCCTTCACCCAGTGGCAAGTACGCACTCAGCTACAGCCTTGGCGATCTTTGCGGCTGTCTGGTTCGCGACCTACGGCTACTTCTCGTATGTCCTCGCGCTCGGAAGTCGTACGTACAGCTATCGGATCTATTGGTCGGGAACTTCAACAACCGATCGCTCCAACCAGGGAAGAAGGCGCCGCGATACCATCCGATTCTGTGTCGATCTGCTACTCGCCGGCGCGTACGCGTGGCTCCTTGTCGCTGCCGCAGACGTCACCCCTACGGGAGCGCACAATCACAACCCGCCATCGCTTCTGAAGGTCGTGACCTACCTGTGCGGTTTCGCGCTCGTGCTGGCGATCGCGAGTGTCGTCCGACTGCTGCGGTACGCCCACGGCGACGGGAACCAAGCGGACAAAACAGCCAAGCAGGAATCACGGTCGAAGCAGCGGGAGCGCAAGCAAGCACTCGTCGCATTAATCAGAGTTCCCGGTGTGGGGCTGCTGTTGACAGGCGCTGGTATCTGGATTGTCTACTGGCAGAGTCCTATGAGCATGGGATCTGTTCGTTGGGTGGTCGGTGTGGCCTTCGGGTTGACGATTGCCTACTCGATTGTCAGTGTCATCGACTCGCACAAGAGGCGGCTAGCTCAGTCGAAGACTTGAGCAAGGTATCGGCGGCCGTCCGGCATGAGATTCGCAGATGGCGGATCACTGATGTGACCCGCCATCTCGCTAGGCATCTGTCTCGACGCGGCTCACTGAGACATCGATCGGCAGTCGCAGCCGGTCGATGACCCAGAACAGCCGATCCATTGACCAGTCGCAGTAATGACGCCATTCCTCCGCGGTGGCAAAGGGGATGTCCAGCGCGTGCGCCAGCGGCCCTCTGGAAGTCGACCAGAGCTTGCGGGCATTCAACTCCTCGAAAACAGCCTCGCGGAGCTGTGTGTGTGCGCGCCCGGTGACGCCGCACGCCTGGGACGGCGGAAGCCCATCTGACCAGCCCATAGTGGTTCCTTTCACTTGGAAAACGGGGCACCCGAACCAATGAGCGCGGGCCGCCATCCTCCAAGGAGAACAAGGAGAGGAGTCAGTCACCCACTTGCGATCTCGGCGCTAGCAGGCACGGTGGCAGCGCATGAACCTTCTATCGACCACAGCGAAAGGAGCTGTATGTCTGTCCCCGTCAGCGTTCAGCTCACCGGGCTGTGCAGCCGCGCCCAGCCGCTGGTTGCAGCGGTCAAAAGAGCACGTGAACGGATGTCCCATACGCCGCCCAGCCGGTTCACCGACGACGAGCTGATCGATCGTCTCGTCGAGGTGGCCCAAGCCGTCGATGAGTTCCAGCGATGTCAAGCAGGTGGTCGCGGGCTCGTAGCCGCCGGCTACGTCCCGTGGCTGAGCGCAGAGCCTCGCCACCTCGACGACGCTTATGACAGCGCGGCCATACTCGGCGAGCTGTTCTCGACTGTCGCCCAGGATGTCGAAAGCATGCTCAGCACATCGCGCCGTGCCTGCGACATCTGGGCCGGGGGTGCTCTGGGAACGATGGCCGGGCGTCTCAACGCCGTCGGCTACCACCGTGAAGCCGGCGCCCTCGCCTCGATGGTCGGCGTCGAGTCGATCAAAGCCGACTGGGTCTACGGTGTGCGCGTCGGTCTCGAGTTCGCCCGCAACGTTCAGCAGTATCTCGGCCGGCGTCCAGCCCGCCGGCCCGAGCTGGACGACACCATCCTGGTGTTGGGCTGCGATTTCGTCGTACCGATTGCTACCGATGACGTACTCGCTGCCGATGACGTACTCGCTGTCCATGACGTGCTGATCGCGACACTGTTCCCCGGCCGCCTGTTCCCCACGCATTTCGGCGGGGCAGCAGGCCGTCTCGGCCATGCGACGCTGGCGCCGCGCTGTGCCAGCGCGTACGCCGCGGCGATCACCGACACCCGTCGGTCGCATCTGGCGGCCAAGGCCTTTGAGGTTCCCGCCAATGTGGACGTCGGGGGCGCCGATCTGGCTGCAGTGATCGACAGGCTGCTCGAGACCCTCGGGCCTGGCGACGCGTTCGCCACCGCGCACGCGTCGTTGACTACCGGAAGCTGAGCCCCGCCCCGCGGGGCTCAGCTCGTTCTGCCGGATCTTCGCGGTCGCGGCACCGGGACGTGGGACAGCGGGCGATGACATGTGGCGCCGCATGCGGTATCGGCACTATCGACGAGCTCGGGACCCTTCGATTCTCATGCTCGCGACTGGCAGCTGATCAAGAGCGGCCGGGATTGAACCCACGAACAGGTGTGCCTGACAGCGACACGGCCCACCACATGATGGGCAGCGGTAGCCGCGCTGGTGTGAATCCGCGAACCAGAAGTCGTCGAACACGCCGCGCTGCTGGAACGCGAGCGCGAGCAGAACGCCAGCGATGTGGCAGCCCCGATCGTCAGCCCAACCGAGGCTGACCAGTGTGTTGGCCCCCCGCTGGCGCAACGCGGTGATCGCCGCAGACACAAGCTGGGTGCCGATACCGTGATGTTGCACGTCGGGGCGTACCGCTACGCTTCGGACCAGCCCGACCGGCTCGGCGCAGCTCGTCCCGAGTGCGACCCGGACCGCCTGGGCCTGGTCTTCGGGCACAGAGCGCACGAGCGCATCGAGGTCGAGGCACTCACCAGCGACCACGCCGACTGTAGAGCCGTTCGTATCGGTAGCCCGCAAAGCAACGCCGTGCCGGGACGTGATCAGACGAACAAAGCCGCTGCGTTCCACATAGCCAGAGCCCAAAGTGGTGTCGAAGATCTCACGCGCCGCGTTGACTGCAGCGTATGAGATTTCCTCGATAACAACGTCGGCGACCATTGCGATCACCGTGCGCGGGGTCGCTTGGCTGTCAGCTAGCTGATTGGTCCCCCCAGACGCGCGTGAGGTCGACGGGTTGATAGGCTGTCGGTTCCTCGTCGATGGCTTGCACTAACCCTGGTCCGCCGGAGAACGTCGAGCCCGACACGCCGCCTTACACGGCGCTTGGAGCTTGCTCGACCGGGTGACAAGGCAGTCCGCTGGCCGGCCAGCTAGGAATGGCGGATCTGGTAGACGGAGATGTGGTTGGTGCTCGTCGCCGAGAATTCCGTGCCTGACCACCGGCTGTAGCGGGCGATCCGATCGAAGCCCGTCACCTCAGCCATAACGTCGAGCTCGCCTGGGCTGGCGTAGGTGTCGGTGACAGTCACAAAGGCCGAGCCCTGAGGGCGGAGGTGGACGAGCGTGCGTTCGATCTGGTTGGTGGTGATGTCGTAGCGGGCGAGTTGGAGCTCGACGTGCTCGTCTCCTACATAGCGGGGGATCACCGACCATTCACCGCTGCGCTGGGCGTCGCTCATGACCCACGACTCGAGGACGAAGCACCCGCTTGGGGCGAGATGTCGTGCGGCGTTACGGAAGATGTCTAACTGCGCCTGCCGGCCGCGGGGATCGAAGATGCCGTTCAGAGCGAGCACGACGACCGAGAAGGTGCTGTCGACCCACGCGTCGCGGTAGTCACCGACGACGACTTCGACGGCGTCGCCGTCGAGCTTGCTCCGGAGTTCGGAGACCATCTGCTCGGAGCCGTCAATACCCGCCACGCGCAGGCCCCGCCGATGTAGACCTATCGCCAATCGTCCCGTTCCGATCCCGAACTCGAGCACCGAACGCTCTGGACGGTCACAAGCGAGGTCGGCCAGCAGCGCGACGGCGGCATTGGTGTCTGAATCGACTCCGGGGTACAGCACGTCATATTGATCGCCTACGGCCTCACCGTACCTAGCTGGGTTGTAGCCGGTCAGCAGAGTCTCCCCATCAATCCGACGCCGCCCTGGTTGCCTACGATGCCACCACTTCTAAGCAACGAGCGCAAGCAAGTCGCCCCGGGATACGGTGCCGCATGCCCCGAACGCACTGCTCGCGATGTGGCCGCGCGCAGCAATCGGACGAACTCAGTGATATTGCTCGGCTTGCTTCCGACCTGTCGGTCGGCGATGCACGCGAGCAATCGGCGTTCGGTGGCCCCGATCCTTGGGCCTCGATCGACGCTGCCAACGTCTGCCCACAATGCCAGACCCCCGCCGAGCAGCGCGACGTTGCCCGTCGAATAGTGGCCGCAGTCGAAGCGGAGATCGGTCGAACCAGCAGCCGCGACACGGACCCGACGCCGCACGAAGCAGGACTCATCGCCTACGCAATGCGGCTACGCGAGCGTCTTGACACCCCCCCCCCGCCCCCCCCCCGCCACTGCCCACCACCCACTCGA
>Ga0182024_10012809_pt1 | contig 16514 bp, 13 predicted proteins | sample P32metaG_FD_120480 | JGI IMG/M metagenome (GOLD analysis project Ga0182024, IMG submission 120480) | Permafrost microbial communities from Stordalen Mire, Sweden - P3-2 metaG (Illumina Assembly) | ecosystem: Environmental > Terrestrial > Soil > Wetlands > Permafrost | place: Sweden: Stordalen... | reverse complement strand
GGGCGACCCGGCTGTGCAGCACGTCGCCCACGATCGTGACCCGCAGCCCGTCCAGGGCTTCCCCGAGCGGGCGGCCGAACCTGCGCCGGATGGTGAACGCGTCGAGCAGCGCCTGGGTGGGGTGCTCGTGCGAGCCGTCCCCGGCGTTGACCACCGTCCCCCGCACCCAGCCCGCGAGCCGGTGCGGCGCGCCCGAGGAACTGTGCCGGATCACGACCGCGTCGGCCCCCATGGCCTCCAGCGTGAGCGCCGTGTCCTTCAGGCTCTCGCCCTTGGCCACGCTGGAGCCTTTGGCCGAGAAGTTGATCACGTCGGCGGACAGCCGCTTGGCGGCGGCCTCGAACGAGATCCTGGTCCGGGTGGAGTCCTCGAAGAACAGGTTGACCACCGTGCGCCCGCGCAGCGTGGGCAGCTTCTTGATGGGCCGGTCGGCCATCCGGGCCAGCTCGTCGGCCGTGTCCAGGATGAGCACGGCATCGTCGCGGCTCAGGTCGGCCGCGGAGATCAGGTGACGGTTCACGTGCTGCTCCGTTGCTCAGTTTTGGCAGCGCGCCCGATGATCACTGCATCCTGGCTGTCCACCTCGGTCAGCAGCACGCGCACCACCTCCTGCTTGGAGGTAGGCAGGTTCTTGCCGACGTAGTCCGGCCGGACCGGCAGCTCACGGTGCCCGCGGTCGATGAGCACGGCCAGTTGCACCGCGCGGGGCCGCCCGAGGTCGTTGAGCGCGTCCAGGGCCGCCCGCACCGTCCGGCCGGAGTAGAGCACGTCATCGACGATGACCACGATGGCCCCGTCGATGCCCTCGGCGGGTACCTCCGTCCGGCCCAGGGCCCGGGCGGGACGCAGCCGCAGATCGTCGCGGTACATCGTGATGTCCAGCGAGCCGTGGGGAACGGGGTGTCCCTCCACCTGCTCGATCCGCTCGGCCAGGCGCCGCGCCAGCGGCACGCCGCGGGTGGGGATGCCCAGCAGCATCACGTCGGCCGCGCCGTCGGTGCGCTCCAGGATCTCGTGCGCGATCCGGGTGAGCGCCCGCCCGATCTCGGCGGGCTCCAGGACCGTCTTGGGGTCGGCCGGGCCGGGCCGGGCCGGGACGCCGCCCGGCGCACCGGCCGCCGATCTGGCCTGATCCCGGGCAGGATGCATGGCTTGCACGCCACGGACCTCCTTTCCCGCCTCACTGGACGGGTCTTAAAGGATGATCTGTCCCGCCAACCGTACCAGGGGAAGCGCTGTGACATGGGACGCTGCGTCCCGGCGCGCCCAGGCGGCGCCGGGACGGCCCCGCGGACCCGGGACGGCTACGCGGGAAGCGCGGGCACCGGCCCGGCCCCGCATCGGGCACCGGGGCCGGCCGCGCTCCCCAGCGGGAAGCCGGACGGGGGCCGGACGGGAAAATGGACCCGGCTCCGGCGTGGATTGGGTGACGATGAGTGATTCGTGTCACACTGAGTGGACGCAGACCGGCGAAACTCCCGGAAGTCAGCCCCGGTCCGGCCGCCAGAGCAGCGAGAACGCCTTCCCCAGCGGGCTTTTCGGGAATCGTGTCTAGATGTCTGGGCGATCATTACCGGCCTGGGCACGAGTGACAAGACGCGTATGTTGACCCGCTTTTTGCTATTCGGCTTGACCTGGTCGCGCTTGCGGCCTACCGTCACTGTCCGTAACCGTTACTGAAAGCGACGACAGGCCGGGGGGCCGACAACATGCCATCTGAATACGCCAAGACTCTCGGCGCACGGCTCCGCGCCATCCGTACCCAGCAGGGACTGTCCCTGCATGGAGTTGAGGAGAAGTCACGCGGCCGCTGGAAGGCCGTGGTCGTGGGCTCCTATGAGCGCGGCGACCGCTCGGTGACCGTGCAGAAACTCGCCGAGCTGGCCGAGTTTTACGGTGTGCCGGTGTCTGAGCTGCTGCCCGGCGATTCGACACCCGCCCCGCTGGCACCCTCGCCGAAGCTGGTCATCGACCTGGAGCGGATGGCCCAGCTGCCCAAGGACAAGGCCGGCCCGCTGGCCCGCTACGTTGCGACCATCCAGAGCCAGCGCGGCGACTACAACGGCCGGGTGCTGTCCATCCGCCAGGAGGACCTGCGGTCACTGGCGGTCATTTACGACAAGTCGCCGATTGACCTCACCGAAGAACTCATCAGCTGGGGCGTCCTGGACTCTGAGGCGCGAGGCGCCGTCGAGGCCTTCTGACCCCGGGCGGCCCCCCTCGGGCGGCCTGCCGGCCACTGGCTGGCAGGCCGCTGGCGTCCCCGGACCCGGGCGCTGGCCCGTGTGGCCAGGGCGAGCGCCCAGCAGGCCGGATGAGGTCCAGCAGGCCGGATGAGGTCCAGCAGGCCGGATGAGGACTAGCCGGCCGGGCGGAGCGGCAGGGCCGGCTGGCCCGGCAGTCCCAGCGCTTCCTCGGCCAGGCTCAGGAACGTCTCAGCATCCCTGAGCAGATCATCAGCTTCCCGGGCCGACACGGCGCGAACCAGGCCCGCCTCCGCGGCGGCCCGCTTGCCCGCCCCCGCGGCGAAGAACGCGGCCCACTCCGACAGGGCAGGCTCGACGCGGGGCAGGAGTTCCCAGACGCTGCGGGGAGCCTTCCGCCGGGGGCTCTGCCCCGGGCCCATCTTCACCGCCACGATCGCGGCAGCGGCGCGCAGCGCCGCCAGGTGCGCTCCCACGTACCGGGTGCCCGGCCCGGCTTCGCCCGCGGCGTCAGCCAGCCCGCGCCGGGCCGATTCAATGAGGTTGATCGCCGCAGGCGCTATCCGGCAGCGCGGCTGGCCTGGTCGTACCGACATGACCGTACTCATGGCCTTCCTTCCGTCGCGGAGCCAGGATCAGGCGGGTGGCTACCCACGCCGCCCGACCCCGGCCCGGCCGCCCAGGATGAGGGGGGACGTCCCGGCGGTCCCGCTAGTTATTCGAACATAGGTTCGCTTGAAAGTCCAGCTAGTTGTAACTGAGTTCGAAGGTACCGGGCCGGTCTGACAAAACGCCCTGGCGGCCTGGGCAGCGCAGTCCCCGGCGCGCGCCGGGGACCGCGGCGCGCTCCGGCCGGCCCGGCGCCGGCGCACGGCCAGCCTGCCCCGCCTGCGGACCGCCGTGCTCGCGTACGCTTGCCCGGTGCGCGCTGGCCCGGAGCTGCTCGAATTCGGCAAGGCACGCTTTCTCGCGGAACTGGGCGTCCTGGTCAACGTCTACGCGGCCGCCATGCAGCCGCCGCCGCAGCAGCTGCCGGGACGCCGGGCGATCATGGGACGGCACGCGGACTTCCCCTCGTTCCGCTGCGTGGTCATGACCCTGCCGGACGATCCGGGGAACGCGCCTCCCGAGCTGCGGACGCAGACCGGCCGCACGAGGCTGACGATCGCCGGCTTCGCCTACGGCTTTCACGGCACCAGCGGCCAGTGGTGGCACGACCTGGTACGCAGCGCCCTGGCCGCGGCGGGCGGCCGTGACCTGGCCCAGACCTGGCTAGGCGACTCGTTCGAGGTGGCCGAGGTTCATGTCCATCCCGCCTACCAGGGCCGCGGGGTCGGCCGGACCATGGTGCCCGCGCTGATCCACCCCCGGCTGGAACGGACGGCGCTGCTGTCCACGCAGGACACCGACAGCCCGGCGCGGCGCCTGTACCGGAGCCTCGGCTTCACCGACCTGCTGACCGGGTACCGCTTCCCGGGCACCGACCCGCCGTACGCCGTGATGGGGGCGGCGCTGCCCCTGCAGCCCCGCAGGCCCGCGGGGGCGGGTGGCTGAACCCGCTGGCCCGCACGGCCGGCCGGTACCGGCCTGCTGGCGCACTCCGGCCCCCCCGCGGTGCGGGTCGCGCGAGGGCCGGGCCGGTCAGCTCCCCGAGGTGAGCCGGGTCCCGGCGGGCTGCCCGCTGCCCCCCGCGGCCCGGGCGGCCAGGCCGAGGTGCTCGTAGATCTCCCGGGTAGCCCGGGACCCGTTGAGCGTGTAGAAGTGCAGCCCCGGGGCGCCCTCAGCCAGCAACCGCTCGGACATGGCCGCCGCGTACCGCACGCCGATATCCCGGACCGCGGTGCTGTCGTCACCGGCCGCCCGCAACTGGTCCCCCAGCGAGGCGGGGAACCGGGCCCCGGACAGCACGACTATCCGCTCCAGGGTGCGCAGGCTGGTGATCGGCATGATCCCGGCGATGATCGGCACCTCGCACCCGGCGGCGGCGACCCGGTCCCGCAGCCGCAGGTAGTCCTCCACATAGAAGAACATCTGGGTGATGGCGAAATCGGCGCCCGCCCGGCACTTGCCCACGAAGTACTCGGTGTCGGAGTCGAGGTCCGGGGAACGCGGATGCCCCTCGGGGAACGCGCCGACCCCCACGCAGAAATCACCCGAGGCCCTGACCAGCCGGACCAGGTCCGCCGCGTACTCCACGCCCTGCGGATGCGCGACCCATTCGGCATTAGGGTCCCCCGCGGGGTCGCCGCGCAGCGCGAGCACATTGCGCACGCCGACGGCCGCGTAGGAGCCGATCACGCGGCGCAGGTCGGCCACGGAGTGATCCACGGCCGTGAAATGCCCGACCGGGGTGAGCGTGGTCTCGGCGGCGATCCGCCCGGTGATCCGGACGGTCCGGTCCCGGGTCGAGCCGCCGGCCCCGTACGTCACCGAGACAAAAGTCGGGCGCAGCGGCTCCAGTTCCCGGACCGCCCGCCAGAGCCGCCGTTCCGCCTCGGCGGTCTTGGGCGGCATGAACTCGAACGAATAGGACTCACCGCCCGAGGCGAGCAGATCCCGGATGGAAGGCGCGCGGTGCGTGACCCCGGATGGCATGCCCCCAGGTTACGGCCTGCCCCGCGGGCACGCTGGGACTGGCTGCGACCGGATCGCCGTGCCGCAGCCGCCTCGGGCAGGGCCGCTCAGAAGGCGAGGGCCTGCGCCCGCCGGTTCACCTCGGTCCCGCGGTGCTCCGTCATGGCCTGGACCGGCGTGCCCGGAAGCGTGTCGTCGGCCGTGAACAGCCAGCGCAGCGCCTCCGAGTCGTCGAACCCGCAGTCGAACAGCACCGTGAGAGTGCCGTGCAACCCCTTGATGATGGAGCCTCCGTCGAAGAAGGCCGCCGGGATGGCCATCGTGCCGTCCGGCCGCTGGACAGCCAGCAGCTTGCGGTCACGGAATAGCTGCTTGAGCCTGCCCGGCGGGATGCCGAGCTGGTCAGCCGCTTCAGGGAGAGTGAGCCAGTCGCCGACGAGCGCGTCGGCCGGGGGGTCAATCTGTGCCACGTTTCCGAATTTCCCACGCGGCGGCCCGGGTCAAACCCGGACACGCCCGTCTCGTTTGTTGTCTTCGCGAACCAGGGGTGCCTGGCCGCCTGTTCAGGCGCGACCCGGGCCCGGTTTTCACGCCACCGTGCCCACGTCGCGCCGCTCACGTCACCGCCGTGTCCCGCACCGGCACGTCCGGGTCGGCCAGCCGGGCGGTGTCCACCGCCCGGCCCGCTTCCATGAGCCGGCGGCCCTGCACCATGTCCCGGGGCCGGCCCACCGTGAGGACGGCGACCAGCCGGTCCGCGCCCGCCGCCCCGGACACCCAGCACGCCGCCCAGTGCTGACCGGCCGGGTTCCCGCGCCAGACGAGACGGTCCCCGCGTTCATGGTGGCCAACGTACTGGACCATCCGGCCGAATTGCTCCGACCAGAAGTAGGGCACCGGGTCGTAGTCATGCTCGGCGCCGAGCACGTTGGCCGCCGCCACGCTGGGCGAGTGCAGGGCGGTATCCCAGTGCTCGACCCGGAGCCGCCGGCCGTAACGGACCGACCAGAACGCGGCGCAGTCCCCGGCCGCGTAGACACCGGGCCTGGAGGAGCGCAGCCGGCTGTCGACGACGATCCCGTTGGCCAGGTCCACCCCGGACCCGTCCAGCCATCCCGTGCTCGGGCGGACTCCCACCGCGGTCACGATCAGGTCCGCCTCCAGCCATCCCCCGCCGGGCAGGGCCACGCCGCCGTCCTGGACCGATTCCACCGGCTGGCCGAGCCGCAGATCGACCCCGGCCTCGGCGTACCAGGGCACCATCATCACCCCGGCCGCCTCACCGAGGGCGGCGGCGGCCGGGACCGCCGCCGCCTCCAGCACGGTGACGGCGCAGCCGCGGGCCGCCGCGGCCGTCGCGAGTTCCGCGCCGATCCAGCCGGCGCCGATGATGGCCAGCCGGGTCCCCTTCTGCAGCGCGGCCCGGATCTCCAGGGCGTCGTCCACGGTGCGCAGCACATGCTGCCGGCCCGGCCCGGGCAGCAGCACCGGGGCGGCTCCCGTCGCCACGATCAGGCGGTCGAACCGGTATTCGCCGCGCTCGCTGCGCACCACCGGCCCGTCCAGGCCGGTGGCAGCCTCACCGAGCCGCAGGTCCAGGCCGAGGGCGGCCGGGTCGGTGTCCAGCGACGTCGAGTCCAGCTCGCCCATCATCAGCTTCTTGGACAAAGGCGGGCGGTCGTAGGGCGGGTGGGGTTCCGCGCCGAGCATGGTGATCTGGCCGGCATAACCCTTGGCCCGGAGCTCAGTTGCGGCGCGCGAGCCAGCCAGCCCGCCGCCTGCGATGACTACCCGCTCGATCTGCACGAGCACCAAGGCTAGAGGGACGCCGACCCGGTGAGGCGCCACACGGGCGGCGGACCGCCCCGGCGGCCCGGTTTCCGGACGGGCCCGCAGGCGCTTTCAGTCCGCGCCGTATCCCGGCCCCGGCTCCCAGCCCAAGCAGTGATCACAGCCTGAGCGGAGAAAACCGCAGGTAGGCGGGACGCTCCCGAAGGGAACGTCACTCGCGGTCACCGGCTGACACCGTACAGGTGTTCCCTGCGCCCAGAGTACTAGGCGGCCATACAATCAACCCTGATGGACACGACGCTCGCGCGCCCACCCGTCGGCCGGCTCCTGGATGGCCGGTACCGGGTTGAGTCCCTTATTGCCACCGGCGGGATGGCAACCGTGTATCTGGGCACCGATACCCGGCTGGACCGCACCGTGGCGCTGAAGATCATGCACGCCGAGCTGGCCAACGACGAGGATTTCGTCCGCCGCTTCGTCGGCGAGGCCCGCTCCGTGGCCCGCCTGTCGCACCCCAACGTGGTCGGCGTGTACGACCAGGGCGCCGACGGCCGGACCCTGTACCTGGCCATGGAGTACGTACCCGGCCGCACGCTGCGCGACCTCCTCAACGAGCGGGGCAGCCTCCACCCCCGCGAGGCCCTGGACATCATGGAGGGCGTGCTCGGCGGCCTCGGCGCCGCGCACGCCGCCGGACTCGCGCATCGCGACGTCAAGCCCGAGAATGTCCTGCTGACCGCGGACCACGCCGTCAAGGTCGCGGACTTCGGCCTGGCCCGGATGCTGGCGGGCTCCAGCAACACGAAGACCGGCACGCTGATCGGCACCGCCGCCTACCTGGCGCCGGAGCAGGTGTCCCGGGGGGTAGCCGACGCGCGCACGGACGTCTACGCCGCCGGGGTCATGCTGTTCGAGATGCTCACCGGCCGGCAGCCGCACACCGCGGACACGCCGCTGGCGGTGGCCTACAAGCATGTCAACGAGGCCGTGCCGGCACCCTCGGAACTGCTGGAGGGCATCCCGCCCGGCCTGGACGAACTGGTCCTCCGCGCTACCAGCCGGGACCCCGATCAGCGGCCCGCCGATGGCGGGCAGTTCGCGCGCAGCCTCAACGAGGTGCGGCTGAGCATCCCGCCCGCTCCCCCGGTCCCGCCCGCCGCGCCGGCGGCCCCGGGCTACCAAGACCCCCGTTACCAGAACCCCGGATACCCGGACTCCGGCTACCCGTCCCCGGGCTACCAGGATCCCGGCGACGCGAGGCCCGGGTACCAGCCTGCTGGTTACCAGTCCGGCGGCTACCAGAGCCCGGGTTACCCGGACGCCGGCTACGCGGGCCCCGGGTACCAGGACCCGGGGTACCAGAACCCGGGCCAGCCGGCCGGCTACCAGCCAGCGGGCTGGCCTGCCCAGCCGCCGCCGTACGTGGACGACCTGATCCCCGGCCTGCACGCGCCCAGCGAGCCCGCCGCCGCTGGCGGGGCACCGCCGACCAGTGTGGGAGCGGCCTTCCCCACCTCGGGCCCGTCTGCCGCGGACGCATCGACCTCGGCGTTTCCTGTCGCGGAATTCGGTCTCCCGCCGGCCGAGGACCGGGCCGCGGCCACCCAGCGCGTGGCCGACGACGGCTTCCACCGGGCGGCGGCGAACCACACCCTGGTGGTGGCCCGGGGCGCGGTCACGGACTACAGCCGGGGCCGGGACGGCCACGGCGGACCCCGCGAGCCCGGCCTGCAGCGCTGGCTGTTCAGCCGCAGGCTCTACTACGTCCTGGGCGGCCTGGCCGCGGTCCTCCTGGTCGGGCTGCTCGTCTGGTGGCAGTCGGCGGGCAAGTACACCACGGTGCCCCGGGTCGGCGGCCTGGCGGCGGACACCGCGCGGCTGGAGGTCCGCAACGAGGGCCTGACCGTGACGATGGGCAAGCCGCGGTTCAGCGCCCGGGTGGCCAAGGGCAACGTCATCGGCACCGAGCCGGCGATCGGGTCCCGGGTCAGCAAGGGCGGCACGGTGACGCTTATCGTCTCCGCGGGGCCGCACATGATCGCGGTGCCCCAGGTAACCGGCGGCACGCTGGCCACCGCGCAGGCCGCACTGCGTCACGCGGGCCTGATCCCGGGCAAGGTGGTGGGCCAGACGTCCACCACCATCGCGAGCGGGATCGTGATCAGCACCACGCCGGGCGCGACCGTGCCCTGGCCGCAGAGCCGGCCCGTCTCGCTGGTGGTCAGCACCGGGCAGCCGGTGCCCAACTTCGTCGGCCAGCAGAAGGCGGTCGCCGAGCAGTGGGCGCAGGCCAATAGCGTCTCGCTGAACGAGGTCGCGGTCTCGAACAGCACCCAGCCCGCGGGGACGGTCACCCAGCAGTCCGTGCCGCCGAACAGTTCCTTCACCCCGCATCAGGTCATCACCATTGACATCTCCAATGGCCCTCAGATGGCCAATGTGCCCAACGTGGACGGCCAGCAGGTCTCCCAGGCCGAGCAGGCGCTGACCCAGGCTGGCTTCCAGGTCAAGGTGGACCAGGTCGGCCCGCTGAACACGGTGTTCAACTACAGCCCGACAGGGCAGGCCCCGCAGGGCAGCACGATCACCCTCTACGTGGGTTTCCCCCACGTCTGAGCCCGCGGGGGCGCTGGACCCGCGGGGTGATCAGCCCGCTCGGGCCCCCTCGCCCAGTTAGGCGGGGCCGGGCGGGCCAGCCTGCCCGGGCCAGCCCGCCCGGCCCCCTGCCCAGGGGCTCCGCCCAAGTCCTGCCTTTACTTTGTTATTGCCTTTAAATGACTTTTTTATTGCTCTTTGCTGCCGGAAACATGCCCTTACTGGGTATGTCTCCGATTAGCACTAATTCGATCCGGGCAATTGTCGCTGATGCACTATTATGTCCGCGCCCCATGGTTGTGCCCGCTTCCGGTCGAGGAGGGCCTGAACCGAAGAAGGCCCTGCTGAAAATCCGCCCACCGGCCGTGTTCCACCGTCCGGGCCGCCTGGACGCGCTGCGCGTGGTCGCGCACCTGGCCGCGTGGCTGCCGTTCGTGCTCGGCCCGGCCCGCCTCATCCGGCACGGCTGGCGCCCGGTCGGCGACGAGGCGGCCATCGCGCTCCGGTCCTGGAACTCGCTGACCGCTCACGGCCCGCTGGTCGGCCAGGCCACGCGGCTGGCCCACGGGGTCTTCGACCCGGGGCCGCTGGAGTACTGGCTGCTGGCCATCCCGGTTCACCTGGACACGGTGCACGGGGTCCTGTGGGGGGCGATCATCTGCTGCCTGGTGGCGTGCTCACTGGCGGTCGAGGCAGCCTGGTCCGTCCTGGGCGCGGCCGGCGGCCTGTGCGCCAGCGGGCTCATCGTCGGCCTGGTCCTGTGGATGCCGGGGATCGGCGTCACGCCGAGCTGGAACCCCTGGTTCGGGCTGGTGTTCTTCATCGCGGCGCTCGCGTCGGCGTGGGCGGTCATGTCCGGGCACCGGGGCTGGTGGCCGGCGCTGGTCATCTCGGCCTCGATCGCGGCCCAGTGCCATCTGATGTTCACCGTGCCGTCCGGTGCCCTGGCCATCCTGGCCCTGGTCGTCGGCCTGGTGGACACCGCCCGCGGCCGGGCCGGGTACCGGTGGGTGCTGGCCGGGCTCATCGCCGGGGTGGCGTGCTGGAGCGCCCCGCTCATCCAGCAGTTCACCTCAAAGGACGGGAACCTCGGGCTGCTGCTGCACAGCACCGGCGCCACGAGCGGAACCCGGACCGGCGGCGCGTTCAGCCTCAAGGCCCTGTCCGCCGCGACGGAACCGGTCCCGATCTGGTGGAAGTCGTCGCTGCAGCCTTCGGCGATCTACCACCTGATCGGCCAGCGGCCCGCCTGGTTCGCGGTGGGAGTCCTGGTCCTGCTGGCCGTGGCCGCGGTCATGGCGGTGCGCCCGCTGCACTGCAGGCCGCTGGGTGCCCTGGCCGTCGTGAGCCTGGTGATAAGCCTCGGGTCGCTGGTGACGTACTCCGGTATCCCGGTGCACAACACCAGCCTGCGGACCCTGGGCTACCTGGTCGTCCTGCTCTTCCCGGTCGGCGTGCTGAGCTGGCTGGCGGTGGGCGCCTGGGCCGTGCTCACCGCGCGGCTGATCGCCCGCGAGCTGACCTCGGCGCGGCCGGCTGCCGAGCCGGCTGCCGAGCCGGCTGCCGAGCCGGCTGCCCCGGCCGCCCGGCCGCTCCGCGGCGCCCTGTCCCTGGCTGGCCTCGCGGCCACGGCGCTGGTCGCGGTGGGTGCGATCCTGGCCGTATCACTCCAGGGACCCACGGTGCGCCAGGTGACCAGTGACCCGACCATGGCCACGTCGTGGGCCGCCTCCCGGCAGATCGCCCGGGCCCTCCCCGGCCAGCCGATCGCCCTGTCGATCCACGACTTCAACGCGTCCGATCTGGGACGGCTGACCCTCGGCGTGACCTGGGCCCTGACCCCGGACGGGTTCCGCGCGGAGATCATGCGCACCCGGCTGGCCCGCGAGCTCGGGAGCCGCTACGTGTTCCGCGGTGATGCGATCCCGCTGGTCAAGGTCCGGGTGCGGCGGCACGGCATCTCAGTCGCGGTGCGGAGGCCGGCCCGGCTCGCCAGCGGGCCCTAGCCTCGGCCCAGCCTCAGCGCCCGGGCACAGGCCCAGGCACCGGCCGCCACCGGGACCACCCGGCGGCCGGCATCACCGGCCCGGCCGGCCGCGACCGGTGTCCGCCGATCTGGGCCGGGTCATGGTGCGTTGCGGTACTGTGGCCGCCCCGGTCTCATCACACAGGAAGTGGCCAGCTGTGAGCGGAACCAAGGTGTCGCCAGCGGCCGACGGGTCGTCGCGCGGCGATACTGCCGGATCTCCCCCCGGCGGGCCGCTGGGCCGCGGCTGGCTCTCGCCCGTGGGCCTCATCATCACCGGCTTCACGGTGATCGGGCTGGGCCTGCGGCTCTTCCTGCTGAGCCGGCCGGGCTACCTGCTCGGCGTCACGCAGTACGACGACGGGCCGTACTTCGGCAGCGCGCTGCGCCTGGTGCACGGGGCACTGCCGTACCGCGACTTCATCATCGTGCAGCCGCCAGGCATCACGCTGGTGATGACCCCCGCGGCGCTGCTCGCCCAGGTGACCAGCACGGCCTGGGGAATGGCGGCCGGGCGCATCCTGACCGTCGTGGCCAGTTCCGCGGGGGTCGTGCTGGTCGGCCTCCTGGCCCGCCATCGCGGCCCGCTCGCCGTGGCCCTGGCCTGCGGGATTCTGGCCATCTTCCCGGGTAGCCTGGTGGCCGCGCATACCGTGCTGCTCGAGCCGTGGCTGACCCTGTTCTGCCTGATCGGCGCGGTGGCCGTGCTCGACCGTGACCAGTTCGCCCGCAGCGGGAGGCGGCTGCTGTGGGGCGGGATCGCGTTCGGGTTCGCGGGCGCGATCGAAGTGTGGGCCATCATCCCGGTCGTGGTGGTCGCGGTCCTGCTGGCCCGCGAGATCCGCCGCGCCGTGCTGTTCGTGGCCGGGGTGGTGATCGGGTTCTGCGTGCCGGTCATCCCGTTCGCGGTGACCGCTCCGCGCCGGTTCTACAACAGCTTCTTCGCGGCCCAGGTTTTCCGCGTCGTGCCGACCCGGACCCCGGTGGAGAAGCGGCTGCGGCTGATGAGCGGGATCGGGCAGCTGCTGCATCTCGGGGCAACGGGGACGCTCATCGCCGCGCTGATCATCGTGATCTTCGTGGTGGGGGCGTTCCTCGCCGCGTGGCGGCTCAGCGGCCGCCCGCTGACCGGCCTGGACTGGTTCACGGTCGCGACGTGCACGCTGGTGGTGGTCGCGTTCCTGTGGTACGCCCAGTTCTTCCTGCACTTCCCCGCGTTCCTGGCCCCGTTCCTGGGCCTGTCGATCGGCCTGGCCGCCGGCCGGCTGGCCGGCGCCCTGCAGACCGGCGGGACCGGCGCCCCCGCGAACCAGCGGGGTCCCGGTTCCTCGGCTCAGTGGGCGGTGGTGGGCCTGGCCGCCTGCGGCATCGTGATCCTGGCCGTGCAGCAGGGCCACGCCGACCTCACCGTGAAGCCGCGGGTCACGCCGGCCGCGCTCCGCGCCGTCCAGCGGATCGTGCCTTCCGGCGCGTGCGTGCTCAGCGACCAGGAGTCCTTCCTCATCGCCGCGGACCGGTTCTACTCCGGCACGCCCGGCTGCTCGGACCTGATTGACGCGATCGGCACCGACTACGCGCTGGGTCACGGCCGGGACGCCAGCTCCGGGGCGGCCCGGTACGCGGCGGTCGACGCCACCTGGCAGAGCGCGTTCCGCCATGCGCAGTACGTGTGGCTGTCCCTCCGGTTCAACGCCCGGCGCATCGCCTGGACACCTGCGCTCCGGACGTACTTCGGGGACCACTTCACGCGGGTGTACAAGGACGGCAAGAGCGACGCCCTGTACGCCCGCACCAGCCGTGGCTGAACCTGTCTCTGCGCCGCCCGGCCTGCGGGCCGGGCGGCCCAGGATCGGGGCGCACGTCCCCGTGGCCGGCGGCTTCGCGGCCGGGCTGCGCTACGCCGCGGATATCGGTGCCGAGGCCATCCAGGTGTTCGTGTCGAACCCGCGCTCCTGGGCCCTGCCCTCCGGTGACCCGGCCGGGCAGGCCCGGGAGGCCGGCGCGATCCGCGACTGGCTGGCCGAGGCGGCCCTGCCGGTGTTCGTCCACGCGCCGTACCTGGTCAACGTGGGGTCCGCGGACCCGGTGATCCGGGATCGCTCCGTGGCCTCGATCCGGCACTCGCTGCACCGCGGCGGGGCGATCGGGGCGCGCGGCGTCGTGGTGCACACCGGCTCGGCGGCTGGTGGCGAGCGGGACAAGGGCATGCTCCGCGCGCGGGACTCCCTGCTGCCGGTGCTGGACTCGATCCCGGCCGGCGGCCCGGACTTGCTGCTGGAACCAACGGCCGGGGTCGGCCAGCTGCTCTGCAGCTCCCTGGCGGACCTAGAGCGCTACCTGGAGATGATCGAGTGGCATCCGCGGGCTGGCGTGTGCCTCGACACCTGCCACGCGTTCTCGGCCGGAGCCGACCTCGCCGCCCCGGGGGGAGCGGCCGCCGCACTGAGCGAGCTGTCCGCGGTGCTGGGCGGGACTGGCCGGCTCCGGCTGGTGCACGCCAACGACTCCAAGGACCCGTGCGGCTCCCGCCGGGACCGCCACGAGAACATCGGCGCGGGCCAGATCGGCGAGCAGCCGTTCGGCGCACTGCTGCGCCACCCGGCCGCCGCTGGCCTGCCGTTCGTGATCGAGACCCCTGGGCCGATGGCGGCCCACGCCGCCGACATCGCCACGCTCACCCGCCTGCGCGCCCGCTGAGCGGCGCACGCTACTCCTGGTAGGAGAAACGCTCCTCGTGCCAGGGGTCAGCGGAGTTGTGGTACCCGCGTTCCTCCCAGAAACCGCGCCGGTTCTCGGTGAGGTACTCCACCGCCCGGACCCACTTCACGCTTTTCCAGCCGTACAGGTGCGGCACCACCAGGCGTATCGGGTAGCCGTGCTCCGGGGTGAGCGGGACCCCGGCCACCGCGGTGGCGAACAGCGTGGTGTCGGCGGCGAAATCCCCGATGCCGATGTTCGCGCTGTACCCGTACTCGGCCCACACCATCACGTGGGTGACCGCGCCCGCCGGCGGCGCCGCGGACAGGATCTCGGTCGCGGGGATGCCCTCCCAGGCGATCGCCGGGATCGTGCATTTGGTCACGCAGTGCAGATCGGCGGTGACGGCGCAGCGCGGCAGCCGGGTGATCCCGGCCCAGTCCCAGCGGTGCTCCGCGCCCGACTCGGTGGCCCCCATCACCGTGAAGCTCCAGGTATCCGGGCGGAACCGGGGCACGCGGCCGTAGTGCTGGGCGGGCCAGTCCGGCCGCACCGTTTGGCCCGGCGGGAGATCACGCTCCACCCGCACCCGGCCGCCGGCCGTGCCGGCGAGCACCTGGCTCATCAGTGACCCGCCCCGGGCCTGCTGGCCCACCGCTGCCCGGCCGCCGTCCGGCTGACCCATGCTTGCCCTCCTGGCTGCTCCGCAGCTTCTACGATCGCACGCGGGTGAATTCCCGGTCCCCGCCGCCCCCGCCGTCTGCGGGTGCGCTAGGCTACCTGGCATGCGTCAGCAGTTTTGGTTCTGGTATGGCTACCGGCCCGGCAATCGGACGGTCGCCCGCCAGACTCTGCGCTGACGCGAGCGAACCTCCAGAAAGCCCCGGGCCGGAAGGCCCGGGGCTTTCTGCATGAACGGCTCCTGGCCCGGCACCGGCACCACCAGCAGCCGCCGCACCACGGCGGCACCGGCCGACAACGGCCGCGGCTACGGCCGCGGCACCGAGAGAAGAGGACCCTCATGGTCGTGGTCATGGCCCCGGAAGCCACGCAGGCGGACGTGGACGGAATCGTCGATGTGGTGCGCGATGCGGGCGGTGAGGCGTTCGTGACCCGCGGCGTCTCGCGCACCATCGTGGGCCTGGTCGGTGACGTGGATCAATTCGGCTCCCTCAACCTGAGGAGCAGGCCGGGAGTGCTCGACGTGGTCCGGATCTCGGTGCCCTACAAGCTGGTCAGCCGGGAGAACCACCCGCACCGGACCGTCGTCGAGGTCGGCGGCGTGCCCATCGGCCCGGACACGATGACGGTGATCGCGGGCCCGTGCGCGGTCGAGTCCCCGGAGCAGACCCTGACCGCGGCCCGGATGGCCAAGGCCGCGGGCGCGTCGCTGCTGCGCGGGGGCGCGTTCAAGCCGCGGACCTCGCCGTACGCGTACCAGGGCCTGGGCGAGGAAGGCCTGAAGATCCTGGCCCACGTGCGCGAGGAGACCGGCCTGCCGGTGGTGACCGAGGTCATCGACCCGCGCAGCGTGGACCTGGTCGCCTCGTACGCCGACATGCTCCAGGTGGGCACCAGGAACATGCAGAACTTCGCGCTGCTCCAGGCGGTCGGCGAGTCCAGCAAGCCGGTGCTGCTCAAGCGGGGGTTCAGCGCCACCATCGAGGAATGGCTGATGGCCGCCGAGTACATCGCCCAGCGCGGCAACCTCGACATCGTGCTGTGCGAGCGCGGGATCCGCACGTTCGAGACCGCGACCCGCAACACGCTGGACATCAGCGCGGTCCCGGTGGCGCAGCGGCTGAGTCACCTGCCGGTCATCGTCGACCCGTCGCACTCCGGCGGCCGCCGCGACCTGGTCCTGCCGCTGACCCGGGCGGCCATCGCGGTCGGCGCGGACGGCATCATCGTGGACGTGCACCCGGAGCCGAAGATGGCGCTGTGCGACGGCGACCAGGCCCTGCTCGACTCCGACATCCGCGAGCTGGCCAGCGTGGCCGCGCACCTGCCGCCGCTCATGGGCCGGACGCTGACCCCGCCGCGCGACGTCGCCCCCCGGGACACCAGCGCCGCCCCCGCCCCGGTTGGCTAGCACTGGCGCCTGACACCGGCGGCTAGCACCGCGGCTGCGGGCCGGCTCGCCCGCCCGTTATTTCTCCGCAACGAAGACCGTGCGCGGCACACCAGCCCGCGCACGGTCTTCGTTGCGGATCTTCTGGTTCTCAGGGGAGGCCGGGCTGGTACTCCTGCGCGATCGCAGCCAGTTCCGCCGCCAGGTCCCCCGCGTCCAGCCGGGCCTCGATCCGGCGCAGGTCATCGATGCGGGCCCGGGTTTCGACCTCGCGCGGGGACAGCAGTGTGCAGCAGTCCTGGCCGGGCAGCTCGGACAGGGCCAGGGTGCCGATCCGCCGCGCCTCGTCCATGATCTCGATCTTGTCGTGGCCGATCAGCGGGCGCAGGACCGGCACGGACACGGCCTCGTCCAGCGCGGTGAGGTTGGTGAGCGTCTGGCTGCTGACCTGGCCGAGCGAGTCGCCCGTGACCAGGGCGCCGGCGCCGAGGTTGCGGGCCAGCACCTCCCCGGTCTTGAGCATCAGCCGGCGCTGCGCCACGATCTGGAGCCGGCT
>Ga0182024_10012808_pt1 | contig 16514 bp, 13 predicted proteins | sample P32metaG_FD_120480 | JGI IMG/M metagenome (GOLD analysis project Ga0182024, IMG submission 120480) | Permafrost microbial communities from Stordalen Mire, Sweden - P3-2 metaG (Illumina Assembly) | ecosystem: Environmental > Terrestrial > Soil > Wetlands > Permafrost | place: Sweden: Stordalen... | reverse complement strand
GCCCTCCATCGCCGTCATCATGCCGGTCCGCAACGGACGTACGTTTCTTGCAGGTGCGATCAAGTGCGTGGAATCGCAATCCTACACGCCTTTGGAACTGGTGATCGTCGACGATGGATCGACGGACGGATCGCTGGAAGCGGCGCAAAACGCGGGCATCCGAATTCTTCAAACCGCTGGGGTGGGGCCGGCGGGGGCGCGAAACGCCGGAATCCAGGCAACGGTTTCAGACACGATCGCATTCCTGGACGTAGATGATTTGTGGCCTCGCGGGACTCTGCATCGGCTGGCGGAGACACTGTCGGCCCATCCCGAGGCCGGTTTCGCCCAAGGACGGATTCAGAATTTCCGCGTACGCGAGGATGGGTCCAAGCATTTCTTCACGGTACCGTATCGTTTTCTTAATTTAGGAGCATCTCTTTATCGCCGCAGCTTGTTCGATCGCGTGGGTCTGTTGGATGAAACCATGCGGCTGTGCGAAGACCTGGATTTCCTGATGCGCTGTTGGGAAAAAGATATTTCGCGAGCGCTGGTCGAAGAAGTGACCCTGCATTATCGCAGGCACCCAGGCAACATGACGGCCGGACTGGAAGGCGCGGGCTTTGGCACGATCCAGGCTGTCAAACGCCGCATGGACCGAATCCGGCGGGGTCTGTATGACCCGACCCAACCGCGACAGGTACCGGCTACGGAATATCTCGGCGTCGCCCCAGAGAGCCAAGATGAGGGAGTCATAGTGTGGCCGGGCAAGTTAGCGTAGTCATTCCCGTTCGCGACGGGGAACGTTATTTGGGCGAAGCCATCCAGAGTGTTCTCGGGCAAACCCGGGCGGCTCTGGAGGTGATCGTCGTGGATAACGGCTCGCGCGATAAGAGCCGGGAGATTGCCAGCGGATTTGGCGGGATCGTCCGAGTTATAGACGAAGCGGCTCCCGGGGCGGCGCGCGCGCGGAACGCAGGGGTGGCGATCGCCAGCGGTGAGCTGATCGCGTTCGTGGACGCCGATGATCTCTGGGAACCATCCAAATTGGCATGCCAAGTCGAGATTCTCAGCGCGCAGCCGGAGATTGATCTGGTGTTCGCAATGGTGCGGGATTTCGTGAGTCCGGAACTTACGGATCAGCAAAAAGCCGGCATGAGCCTTCGATCCGGCGCTTACTCGGGTCTGTTGCCATCTACGATGCTGGCGCGCGCGCGCGCGTTCGGCGCCGCCGGACTGTTCCCGGATGTTGCGGTGGGGGAGTTCATCGCCTGGTATGGACTGGCCCAGACGGCCGGGCTGAAAGGCCATCTGATTCCGGACGTGCTGGTCCACCGTCGCATTCATTTGCGCAACACCACACGACGGAATGATCGATCCGGGTATGTGATGGCTGCCAAGACAGTGCTCGATTCACGACGGGCGCAGGATCGGCGGCGCGGGGTTTAGTCCATGGATGCCTTGCTCGAGTGCCTCTTTCTGCCGCCCGAGCGGGCGCGCGAGGCTTGGCTGCGGTGGCGCGGCGGCATCGATATTGACGGTTTGCCATATGAGTCCCATCAGCTGTTGCCGGCGCTCAATCCCCAGTTCGCGGCATGGCTGGAAGGCGATCCAGCGGCTGGAATCTTTCAAGGCATCGTGCGAATGGTTTGGACTCAGAATCAAGTTCGCTTGCGCACGGCCACTGAAGTGACCCGCCTGCTCGAGGAAGCGGGGGTCGAACGGCCGGTGATCGTCGGACCTGCGGCCTGGTCCCTGCGTGCTCCCGCGAGAGCCATCCGTGCCATTCCGTATTTGTCATTTCTAGTGGCGCGCACGGATGTGGAGAAAGCAGCCGGGGCTTTGACTCGCGCCGGGTGGCACGCTTACGGCAAGCACCCTTCAAGAAAGGCGCTGGACCAGGACGATCACGTCTCTTTCGTGCAAAACAATTTGTCGCTCAACCTCCACTGGCGCCTTATTCCAACGGTACCCGGGGACGCAGCGGCATGTGAAGAGGCGTTCTGGATGCGACTGTCGGCGATCAAGTGGAAGAGTCATACTCTGGTGACCACATCCCCAGAAGCAACCTTGCTGCATATGCTTTGCGGCCGCCGGGAGGCCGACGTTGTGCCTTGGCAGGCCGATGTGGCTCTGGCTGGCACGAACGGCATGGATTGGCCTGTCTTCCATCGGCTGGCGGCGCGCTTCGGCCCCCTGGCGCTTGACCGTCTTCGAGACTTGCGCCGGCGCGAGCTGGTGTGCGTCCCCGATTTCCCAGCGGAGGATCTAGCATCCCTCCGGCACAAATTCCGGATGTTTTGGGGCGAATCCGATTGGCGCCGTTTCGTCCGCAATCTGAGGGCGCGTTGGCGTGGCCGCGCGGCTGGACAGGCGCGCTTTATCGGCGCACGGCGAGCCTACCAGAATCGCAGGAGTCTGCTGCCATGATGGACCGGCCTAACCTGCTATTTCTCACTCCTATCCTGCCTCACACCACCGGCACCGGAAGCGCCATTCGTGCCGGCATTACAGTCGAAGCGCTTGCCAGACATTTCAATGTCTACGTGTTTCATGCTGAGCTTTGGGGCTGGCACGACCGTACTTTCAAGACTGACTTCGTCAGACAGCGAGCCGCCCGCTACGTGCATTATAGACTTCAAGACGGTGAAATCCCGATGCCCGCGATCCTGTCTGAACACTTTGCCGGCATTCGCTTCCACGCGATCCACACCTTCCGGCTGGTGATGGCGAGGGCAGCCGTCTCAGTTTTGTACCAGACCGGTCGTCCGCGCCCGTATGCCATTATCGATTTGGACGATGACGAATGTTTGCGTTCCGAACGCTTCCATAAGTTGTGGGAAGGGGCCGGAGACACCGAGCGGGCACTGCAGGAGAGGGAAGAGCTGCCCCGTCTGAGGATGCTGGAACGTATGTTTGTGCCGCGCTTTCAAGCGGTCTGCCTTGCCACGCGGGAGGATTGCGACAAGTTCAGCCAGCGCTATCCCGATGTGAGGTTCGCACACCTGCCGAATGCAATCTTTCCGTCTCCCAGCTTGCCCCGCCCAGGGTCGTCCGAGCGTCCTCCCACCTTGCTTTTTGTCGGCAAGCTGGACTACTTGCCCAACGAAGATGGGGCCCACCACTTCTGTACGCGGATTCTTCCAGTGCTGCTCGAGAAGTCGCCCGGCCCAGTGCGTGTCCGGATCGTAGGCACGAATCCGTCGGATCGTGTCATGCGGCTGATCAGCCATCCTGGTGTGGAAGTGCTCGCCGACGTTCCGGACCTGGCGCCGTATTATGCTGATGCCGACGTTGTGATCGTCCCGCTGCGAGCCGGGAGCGGCACGCGCATCAAAATCCTGGAGGCATTCAGTTTTCGCAGGCCGGTGGTCTCGACCAGCATGGGAGCGGCGGGGCTGGATTTGACCGGCGGCGAAGAGCTATTGATAGCAGATGACCCGGAGCCGTTCGCCGATGCCTGCCTGCGTCTGATGGCGGATGCGGATCTCGCCGCCAAACTCACCGATGCGGCTGGAGCGTGGGTTCAATCCCAGCATTCGATCGACCGGGTGGACGCGGTGATTCAGTCGCTGTACGAACCGGTCCTAAAGACGAAGAGCGGCGCCCCGCTGGACGCGTGGTCTGCGGTGAAAGCCACGCCAGCCTTCCGGCCCGAGCCCCCGGTCTGATGTCCCGCGTAATGAGGGAATCATGAAACCCGATGACGTGAGGAACGGAGGCTCGATAATGTGACGAGGCCGATATTGTCAGCCGCATTAATCGTGAAAAACGAAGAAGCCTGCCTGGAGGGTTGTCTTCTGGCCTTGCGTGGCGTGGCCGACGAAATCGTAGTGGTAGATACGGGCTCCTGCGACGGCACCCGAAGCATTGCGGAACGTGCTGGCGCGCGGGTTTTTGATTTCGGCTGGACGGACGATTTTTCCGCGGCTCGCAATGAGGCTTTGCGGCATTGCCGGGGCCGGTGGATTTTGGTGATCGATGCCGACGAGCGGCTCCGTGAAGTCTCGCGGGCGGCGCTGACCAATCTGCTCACAGACCCAACTAAGGCCGCCTACTACGTTCTGTTTCATCGCAGACCAGGATTCACTCCCAATTGGCAAATGCGGCTGTTTCGGAATCACCCCGCCATCCGATACGAAGGCAAAATGCACGAGAACATCTACCCGGGAATCGATCATCTCTGCCAGGCAGAACAAAAGAGAATCGGGTACAGTTGCCTGATCTACGATCATTTCGGATACGAGGGGAATCAGGATAAAAAGAACCGCAGAAATCGGCCGCTGTTATTAGAAGCGTTGAAGCAGAAGCCTTGGCACATCTTTATCCGTTGCCACTTGGCGAGAATCCATGAGGCCTTGGGCGAGGATCATCTGGCCTGCGAGGTTTGGACGTCTGGGGTTAAGATTGTCCGGAAAAAACAGGATCTGCATATTGGAGACAGCTACCCCTATGTTGGCCTGATTGAATTCGAGATCAGAAAGGGCGGGCGCCCTTGTGCCCTGATCGCGGAAGCTCGCGAGATATTCCCCGGCAATCTGCAGTTGATGTGGTATCAAGCCAGGCTTTGGATGGAAGACGGACGATATGACGAAGCGATTCCGCTGTTTGAGCAGCTAGCCGCGTGCGGAACGACCAACGACTTCGATCACTCGATTGGATATGACCGGCGTCTGTTGGACGTGTTTGCCTTTGACTCTCTTGCGGTCTGCCATTTTTCCCTGGGCAATTCCACGGAGAGCACAAAGTACCGTCGCTTGGCTGAATGCCATCGGCGCCGAAATGGCAGCTTTTACAGGAAGGAAACGACCACCGGGGACCTAACTGCCCTCTCAATAGAACCCGCTGGTTATTATGGGAACATCCGAAATCGGGATGAAAGTCCCGATCCGGCCCTCTTTCGTCTCGGTGAATAAAACAGACCTGATGCAACCAGTAAGAGAGGAGTTGCCATTAGTTTCCTGCGTTATGGCGACCACGCAGCCGCGGCGGCGCTTCTTGAGCCAGGCGCTTAAATACTTCTCGCGGCAAACCTACGCGCGTAAGGAATTGATTGTGGTGGATGATCCTGGCGCGCCGGCGCTGGAGCTGGTCCGCCGTACTCCCGCGGTTCGATATCTGCAGCCCAGCGTGCGCCTGACGCTAGGGAGCAAACTAAACCTAGGGATCACGGAAAGCCCGGGAAAGATCATTCAGAAACTGGATGACGACGATTATTATCACCCGGAGTTCCTCGCGGCTACCGTAAGTGCTCTTCGCGCCGGAGACCAGGTGGATTCGGTTGTGGGTTGCTCGAGCTGCCTGGTGTTGATCGCGGCCACTGGCGAACTCAAATGGTGGAACAGGGATCTGTTTGCGGGCGGCACATTATGCTTTTTCAGGGAATCGTGGTCGAAGGACAAGTTTCCCGACATCGATCTGGGGGAAGACCGGTCGTTCGTGCGCGACCATGGCCGGAAGCAGATTGGGATTCAGGATCCGGAGTTATACATTTACGTTCGTCATGGCTTGGGGCACGTCTGGAGCTGCTTTCTAGAGTCTCAGCAGAGGGAGGAGGGTGCGGTGCAAGCGGGCGATGATGTTACTGAACACCTCCGCAAGCTGCCGGATTACTTCAAGAGCCTGAAAGACTGCATGCCCGGCGAACATGTTCAGTTTTACGAAGGCCAAAAACTTCTGAGATTGCAGGCCTAACGCAAGGCATCAGGATGCTTTGGGAGTAAGCATCGCGTACAGGCAGCGCGCGGCTTGGCCGGCGCCTTCGCATTGGGGACCACTTACAGCTGGAGTTGTGTCTCGCAGGGATTCACTCGCCAAACGCGCCAAGGCAATCGGATCTGAACCGCGAAAACTCCAAAAATGAGGATGCAAACGCTCGGCTCTATCGGCGCGCGCAAACTGGTCGTCCCAGGTTCTTTCCGCCGGGACGAGAATCGCTTTGGTCCCAACTTGCTCAAGTTCGGCGACGGTGTTGTAGCCGGCTTGGCTAATGACCAAGTCGGCAGAGGCGAACGCTCCGAGCGTATCAGCTTCAAACGGAATTACCGGCAGGCCTTCGATGGGTTCTAGTTGATGCCATCCACGAAACAAGGGCCCAGCGATCAAGCGGCTCTCGAGTTTCGGGTACTCCTTACGCAGTTCCAAGATGGCCCGAATCGCGAGATTGTAAAAATCGACAGCACTTGAAGATCCGCCCCCGCCTCCCGTGATTACGATATGAGGCGCGTCCAGGCGGTTGTTCGGCTGCCGGCGGCCTTTTATGGGACGAGAGATCTGGCCAACGAAACAGCTCTTGTTCTGGATCTCTTCCGGCAGATCAAAGGCGTTCTCGTCGTGAGGAATGAGGATCAGCTTTATATGCGGCAAGATACTTTGTGCGTGGTGAAGATAACGGGCAAGATCCTTCATTTGTCGGAGGCACAGCACGATCGGGATTCCGCTCGTAATGGATGCTTCCGCAAACTCGGGAATTGGAAAACAATCGAAGACCACAATCCGCGGCTTGACACGGCCTAATATTTCGAGCGCGGCTTCGGCTAGAATTGTGTGACGTTTGTCACTCATTTGAAGATCCCAGTTTTGGGTCTCGCGCCTGGCGGGGCCGCTTGGCAAAAGCACGCAGCATAAACCGAGCGCTTCCAGTAGCAGACGGCCCTCACCTTGAATTGCAAAGGGAGTCCGCAAGGAGGGATGAATCTGGTGGAGCGCCAGGGCTATGGCGGACAAGCGGTTGAGGTGACCCAATCCCAAACGGGCGGTGACGTGAAAAAGAACGGCCGGTTGCTCACTCATTTGGGATGGCTCGCCACATGCGTGATATCGGCATGATCTCTAATATGCTTCACCGCTCCCAGGATGTCCAGCCGCCGGCCGGGCGCTATCGAAGCTTGGATATATTTCGGAGCTTTGGCCCAAGAATGTGCCGAAAGTCGGTCGGTGGAGAGCCTTCGGGCACGACCACCTCGGGAGCAATGCCTGCTCCTTCGAACTCTCGGTTGCGCTGGGCGCGCCGATAAATGAAGTCTTTCTCTTTAATTCGAATAGCCGATCCATGGCCCGTGTTCGAGGCGGAGGTTCGAGAATCTGGGCGCATCCTGCGGTAATAGTAGAACCCCGGCAGATTAACCATCCGGCCAAGATGCAACGCCCTCAGGATGAAGTCGGTATCCGCCGTTAAATGCAGCGTGCGGTCGAAACCGCCGGATCGCAAAGCGAGGGATCGGGCGGTCAAGCTGGTTCCGTGACACATACAGTGCCTGATGTTCTGCGATAGGGATCGGTTCACGTCCAAAGGATGTGTCTGAAGGATGATCTCCGGCCGATCAACCACGCTGCGTATTACCTGCGCCCCTACAACTTCAGCTCCGGTTCTTTCCGCTTCCAGAAGCGTATGTTCCAGTCGATCCGCCGTGCACCAGTCATCGGCATCCTGAACCAGATAGGCATCATAATCCGTGGTTCGAATGACGTCGTGCAAGATATTCTCTGGACCAATATTGACTCGAGTCGACAGCAGTGTCACTTCCGGAAATCGCTGTACGATCTCGCGCGGCGGCTCTGGCGAATCGTCGTCTACCACCACGATATTGTCGGGCGCGCGAGTTTGGCTTGTCAGCGAATGCAGACACTGCTCCAGCCATTGCTCGCACCGATAGTGCGGGACCAACGCCAGCACACGGGATTGCGTAGTGATCGCCGGATCCTGGCCGCCACAAGGGGCGTCAGGGGGCGCGGTTGTCATTCGGGTTGAGCCCCAGAGGACGCGCCGGCCGCTGCGCTCCAAGACAGCAATGAGATGCCGAAAACCCCACTCTGAGACTTGTGGCTGGGCTGCGAACAGTTCCACCGCGACCTCCACCGGCGCGATCCATCCCATATCGCCAATGGGTATTGTTGCGTACTCCTGCGGCTTGATCCGTAGGGCTGGCAAAAGCGGTCTCACCAGGCTGGGATCGATACCGCGCAGTTGGCTGACCTCCGGTTCGATCTCGCAAGAAATGTAGGCGACGGCGGTGCCCGGGCATTCTTTGAGACGGGCCCGTGTGATTACGCTGCGAGCGGCTTCTTCGGGAACGGCCTCGAAGGCCGCGCCGGTTTGAGCCAGAATGGCAGATACTTCGTTCATGTCGGCGGGCTTGTGTAAGACCATCGTGGAGGCGAGCGGTCTGCTCGCCAGGGCCCGGCAGATAGTCTTCAGATGAGCGGTTGTGCGCGTGGCGTCAACAAGTGCCACTAAGCGGCCGGTGTGATCCGGATGCCGGCCATCCTGCCGCGCTTGATCAGTCAAGCTGTTTGCCGGCCCACATCTGGAAGAGCCGTCCTCGGCGCACCAACAAGTCGCGCGGCGAACCTTCCTCGATCACCCGCCCATTATCCAATACCACCACGTTGTGCGCGCGCTTAATGGTGGACATCCGGCCAGTAATCACCAGCCACGTGCAGTCGCGCGTAAGGCACTCGAGCGGCGACTCGCGCCGCCGTTCCGTTTCAGAATCGAGAGCGTCGGCGGCATCCACGATCACGATCGAAGCGCGCTGCAGCAGTGTTCGGGCTAGCGCGACTCGCTGCCGCTGCCCGCTCGACAGCATCACGCCACCGGCGCCAAGCTTCGTTTCGAGCCCATCCGGCAGAGATTCCACCCATTCATCGAGTGATGCTTCCGCGACCGCGCGCGTCAAATCGCAATTCGAGACTGCTCCCGGCAGGCCGAAAATCAAGTTGTTCTTAAGGGTGTCATCCAGCAGCGGGATGTTTTGGCTCACCAGTGCAATATTTTGCCTCAGAGAGGATGGCGTGAACTCGCGGATACTGACGCCATCCAGCAAGATGGTTCTCGGCGGCACGTCGTAGTCCCGAGCGAGGAGAGCAGCGAGAGTCGATTTCCCTGCGCCCGTGGGACCGATGAGAACTGTCATCTCCCCTTTGCGAAGGCTAAAGCTGACGTCGTGTAACACGGGCTTTTGGTCCGGATAGCTAAACGTTAGGCGGCGGAATTCAACGGATTCAGCAAGTCCCACGAATGGACGCCTTCCGCCGGGCAGAATGTACTTGCCGTTATTGTTGAAGATGTCGAAGAATTCGCGCAGCGCGGGGAGGTTTTTGGAGAATTCGAACTCTACTTCAAGAAAGGTGTTGAAACGCCGGAGCGCCAAGCCGGCGATTAAGCAAGACAAGAATAGGGCGAGAATCGGGGGCCGGCCTCCGCTTGTAACCATCGCGAGAACGATAATCAACAGCACGGCCACCAATATGCTGACGTCGCGTGCACGTGGCAGGATGGCATCCAGCCGCCGGGCCCGAAGATCGGATCTACGGCCCTCCTCCAAAATAACCGCATGTTCCCGGGCGTCCCCGGTGTCGAAATCCGTGTTCTTTTGGACGGCCCGGTTCGCGATCCATCGCTCGCAGCAATAGAGGGCGGGAAGCAGCAACAGCACGATCAAGCTTGCCGGCCAAGAAATGCTGGTCATGACCGCAAAGTAAACGATCACGAGCGGCGTTGCTAACATCGCCTCGAGCAGGCTTCGCAACATTTTCAAGAATAACTGGTGGGAATCGATTGCGGCTGCCGGCTTCCAGGTGCCGCACCGGTCGAAATAAGCTTTCCCAAAGGTGAGATACCGGCGGAAGGTGAAATCCGCCAAGCGGGTTGAATAAAGGCCGTAATACCGGCCAGCGGAAAGGTCGAGCGCATACAGGGCCCCGTTCCTGATCAAGCCGACCAGAAACAAACCGAGGGCGAAAACCACCAAAGTCCCGGTGACGGATTGGGCGCCCTGCGGCACGTACGGCCGAAGCCGCGAGAGGGCGGCGCTTCGCCAGAAGAACTGGAAATTTCCTTCCAAGACGCCTTTGGAGAGGGGAAGTGGCGCCCACAGCATGATGCCCTCCATGAATGCGGCAACACACCCCAGTCTGAGCAAGCCGGCCACAGGCCCCCACTCCAGACCCATCTCGCGCATGGCTTCCAGGACAGGATATTCCCGGAAAAAGCGAGCAATGGAAGAATAATCCGCCAGACTTTTGCGCAGCGGCCAGTCGGGCTTCCACAAATATCCTTTTATGGAGGCATCCATGAGGACCCCGCGCCGGAAGTATTTTTCCAGTTTACGAGGTCCCTCGATCTCCCAGCCGAACCAACTCACTCCGATGCGCTCCAGCGCCTGGTGCGCGTACTCGGCCCCGTCCATCGAGACATAGATATGGGGCTCGTCGGAAAATCTGGCGTGCGCCGGAAGATCCAGCTCGGTGCTCAGCACCGGAACACGCTCGCGCAGCGCCACAATGATTTGGCTCGATAAAGTGCGGTAGGGATGGAAGGATACTGACGCGTTACTCCAATCGACGCCGGACATTCGCTCGACCACATCCAACATAGGATTGCCTTGCGGCACAAGGTCGTGCGCGGTGTTCGCGAAGCTCAATAGGACTACATGGGTCTCGGGCGCCAACTGCCGCACCCGGCCGAACAGGCGTTGCTGCTCTGAGAGCGCCTGATCGGTATAATCTTCCGGGCTCCAAGCAACCGGTTCGTTGGCAAGCTCATAAAAGACGTGACGCAGACTGGCGTACCGGGGCGCGACGAGTTCCCAAAAGCATTCGAGGTACGCCAGATTGTAGGTGCCGACATCGTGATAGTCGATCAACGCGTAGAGTTCGTGTGCCGCGGCGAGTTCTACGATCGAATCCAACTCGGAGAGGAAGGCCGCGCGGTCGTCCGATTGCGTCAGGTCCCAGTGCACCTGATCATGGGTGCGCCTCCACGGATCCAGGCAGGCGATCCGCACGGCATTCAGGCGAGCATTTCTGAGTTGCCGGTAATAAGCGGGATCGGTGGCGTAGGCGGTTTTGCCGTTCTGCTTCCCTAGCGCATAGACCTTGGCCACGCCGCCCCGCAACAGCGAGCCGCAGTCACTCACCACAGTTCCGTTTACAATTCTGACTCGCCCTCGGGGCATGCTGGCGCAGGGACTCCTGGTGCTCTATAGATCGGCAGAATCCGCGAAAAAAGATATGCAGTGCTTTGGTCTTCCAGCGGACGCTGGTCTATTCGATGCCAGGGATCAGTTACGCGTGTTCATGGCCGTGCTCGTGCGAATGGTGATGTAGAGCGGCCGCTTTCTTGCGGCGCTCGGCGTCGAATCGCTTCTTGATGTCGGGGTCCTCTTCGGGGGCTTCGATCTGCTGCACTTCGAGCGGAACGCCCAAGCGTTTCGGAAAATCGCCTTCAGTGACGGCGAAGTACCGGGCGCGCGTGTCGCCGGTATTGAAGTGCTGATGGAACCAGTAATACGGCGGAGAAACCACCGATCCCTCTTTCCATTCGAGTTGCAAAGCGTCGGAACCCTTGAGGTGATCCTTGCCGAATAGCGTGAAGCCGCGGCCATTGAGAGTGAGGATGATGGCTTCATAAGGATGGCGATGACCTAGCTTGTAGGAACCGACGGGGAAATCCGACATATGCGGTTCCAGGACCGTGTTGCCTGCCATCTCCCAAAACATGCTGGCGTTGCCTTCGCCGCGCTCGTCCCATTCCACCACCGCCGAGGTGCGAATATCCTTCACGAAGTTGGTTTTGTCCCAGCGCTTCTCCACACGTTCGGTCTTGTCGTAATAACCGGGCGAACCGTCGTAGCGGTCCGCGAAGGAGAAATTGGAGTCGCTGATCAGGCCCATGCTTCCGAACAAGTTCAGGTTCAGCGGGAAGGTGGTGATAGCGAGCAGGCGCGCGGGATGCTGCGAGTCGGTGTTCTTGTGCTGATGGAGCACGTTCATGGGAATGGAAAACAGGCTTCCCTCGCCCCATTCCACTTTGTTCGCATTACCGCTGCCAATGGTCGTGGTGCCGCGGCCGGCGATGCAGACGACCAGTTGCTCGTAGAATTTTCGGGTTTGAAGCAAAGCCTTGCCGCTCGGAATCTCAAGAATTAAGCCGTCCATGTGGACGTTGCCGGAAAAGTTCAGATAGACGCCGCGGCCGCCGACTTCGGGCCATGGATGCACTTCCTGGGTCTTAGCATCGAGAATGGAGTAGCCTTCCACCATGGGAACTTTGCTCGACTTGATCCACTCGCGATAGAAGTTGCGCTCGATACGTCCGCCGCCGCCAATGTTGTCGGGGCTATACACGACGCCGGCTTTCCGGCGCGGCTGGTCGGGGCTTTGTTCCTGCGCCGAAGCCGTCACAGCGGCCAGCGGAATAGCCAGCGCCTCCATCAATCTGCGGCGCGACAGGTGTCCGGTCAATAAGTCGTCAAGTAGGTTGCTCATGGTATGTCCGTTTTCTTCTGTTCTTCTTTCGCTGGATTCGCAGTCTCTGCTTGGGGCCTGACGGTCTGAGCGAGGTAGTCGACTAAAATTTTCATCTCTTCGGGATAGACCGGCGCTCCACGCTGAATCATGTCGCCTACGGTGGCCGACCAACTCGCCCTGCTGCGGTGAGCGTTCGCGATAATTCGAAGATTATGGCATCCGGTGCAGGCTGCCGACAGCACTGCGGCTCCGTCGGGCGTTTGGCCCGTTGCCAGCGACAGAGTTGTGAAAGCGAGCGCCAGGAGTCGCATGCCGGTTAGACCTTCCGGGTTCGCATCGCGGAGATAGATAGCTTGGGATACAACTGCTTCACCGACTCGGTACTGGTCGGGCTTACTAGCGCGTCGATCAAGTATGGCTTTCCGTCGGCGGCCGCGCGTGCCGCTCGTTTGATGGCGGGTTTGATCTGATCCGCTGTCGTCACTTGCTCGCCGGGAACACCGAAGGAGCTGGCTAATCGCACAAAATCGATGTCAGGATCGCCGAGATAACTTAGCATGTCCCGGCCGGTTTGAGCCTGCCGCCCGCCTTCTGAAAACGCTCGCTCGCGCGTCTCGTTGTAGCAGCGATTATTGAATATGACCGTCGTCACCGGAATCTGGTAGCGCGCCATGGTCCACAGAGCCATCGGCTGGCTGCCGAACATGAAGCCGCCGTCACCCTGCAAGCAGATTACTTGCTTATCGGGCTGCGCCACCTTCACGCCAACCGCAGCGCCCACGCCCCAGCCGAGCGCAGCGCCGGATGTGCGCCCGATCAGCGTCTTCTCGCCCTCGGCGAAAGTAAACCAGTTCAGGGCCTTGGGTCCCTCGGTGCCAAACTCGGCGACGATATAGGCGTCGCGCTCGGCCGCTTCGTTGACATCGAAGCCTAAACGCCCCCAACTCAGCGGAGGACCGCCCGATTCGGCCTGCAGCGCTTCGAGCCGGGCTTGGCGCATTCGCTCCGCGTATCGTCTGGTCTCGTTTACGCGGTCGCCACGAATCTTTTTCAACTGCTCGGGTGTGCACATGGACCTAATCGCCGCGACCAAATCTTGCGCTACCAGACGCACGTCGGCGGCGACTCCGGCGTACAGCGGATAGTCGGTGCCGATATCCGAGGCCTCGATGCGAACGTCGATAATCTTCACCGAACGCGCGATTTGAGGCTCGCCGGCGCCCGGATCGGGCAGCTTACCGCCCAAGTTGAGAACTAAGTCGACATTGCGCGGATAACGCATGCGCGGATTATATCCGCCAATGAAAAGCGGATGATTCGTTGGGAAATTGCACGAAACGCGGAAGCCTTCGCGCTGCTCGCCGCTGGTCACGGGGATTCCCAATAGTTCGGCCAGTGCAACGACTTCAGGAATCGCTTTTGAGCGCCACACCTCCCAGCCGGTGCGAATTAGCGGGCTTTTCGATTCGATGAGCGCGCGCGCGACCTTGTCGACGGTGGCCGAATCGGCGCGCACCGTCATCGCGACATTGAAAGTTCCGGGCTGATAGATCTCGGCTTGGACGTTCCGGGCGGTCAGCATATCGCGCGGAAACATCAGAAAGGCTGGCCCCCCAGGCGGCGTGGAGGCTAGACGGAAAGCCTTGGTGGTCCATTCAGGAATGCGAACGGACGCGTCGATGTTCCAGCGCCACTTGGTGAACTCTTTGACAGGCTCCAAAGTGTCGTCCAAATCCTCGTGCGCGTCGCGGCCGGCTTGCAGTGATTCGATGTGATCGGTGCCGATTACGAGCGCCGAGCGGTCCTTCATAGCGTTGTAGAGGTTCGACGACGCATTGGGAATTCCCACGCGGCTAAACATGCTGAATCCAGTTTTGCCGGAAGCTCGCGAGTAGCCGTCTGCCATGGCCACGCAAAGGCCTTCATGCACGGCCAGGATGACCTTTAGATCCGGCCGGTCGACCGCTGCGTCGCAAAGCGGGCTGATTCCGCTGCCATTGCCGAGGAACAAATACTCGACGCCGGCCGCGCGTAATTGCTCGGCCAGCAGTTCGCCTCCAGTGCCTTTGAAAGTTCGGGTGAAGGGTTGGCTGGAGTCGGCTGGCTGTTGCGCGAGCGCCGGAGTGAGGGCGCCGATGACCGACTGTGCGGCGGCGAGGGTGAAGCCGGATTGGACCATGCGGTCCACAAATCCGCGGCGGCTTAAACCGCTTTCTAAGTAGCGGCGAACTAGATCCCTCATCCGGTCCTCCTCGGCTTTGGATGCGGCTTAGATCAATCCGGCTCCCCGGCCGGGCTTCTGGTTACTGACTTCTTCGCGGCTGCAGCATCATTGTTTGTTCTCGGCCCCTGGCGCTGCATTGCCGAGCGGCATTTCCTTACCGTTGACGGCCAGCTTCCTCGCCAGGCAAACCTTCGAGCCGGCTGACTTGGAGGGATTGCAAGTGAGAACGATTTCGTCACCCGGCTTCATGGTGTCCTTACTCCAACCCACTTTCATGTTGCGCATCATGATCGGCGTCGGAAGCAGCTCAGCCGCCCAGTGTTCGACAGTGCCACCCTCGTCCTTAATGTCAAAATAGATCTGCGGATGCGGATAGGCAAAAGCCCATTCCGTAATGCTTCCCTTCAACGTGATGGTCTTGTCGACCTGATAGGCGACCTGCGTGCCATGATGCGCGAACATCGTGGCGCACGCCAGCAAAAATCCAAGCCCAAATACGGTGGGGCGCGCGAACTTGCTGCTCATTTGCTTCTCCTCGAAAAAGATGCGTAACAAACAAGAATAGCAAGATGCAAAGGATACCAGGACGCAAGATCCCTTTCTAATTAGCGCTGTCGGTGGCGACGGTTTCGCTTTCCGGGTTCTTTAGCTTCCAATTCCAAGCAGTTTGGATGATCTCTGGAAGCGAGGACTGCTGCGCGCGCCATCCCAGGATGCGGGCGGCTTTGGAAGCATCGGCGACCAGGAGAGGCGGGTCGCCACTTCGCCGTCCCGCCTCCCGAACCGGTACCGCCCGGCCGGAGATGCGCTCCACGGTATCGATCACCTCTCGAACCGAGTGGCCGCTCCCGGTGCCCAGATTAAACGCAGTGCTTGATCCGCCCGCATGCAGATATCGCAGTGCCGCTAGGTGCGCCTCGGCGAGATCCGTCACATGCAGATAGTCGCGAATTGCGGTTCCGTCGGGTGTGTCATAGTCGGTGCCGTAGATTTCGAGGGCATCTCGGTCTCCCAGCGCGGCCGAGATTGCCAGCGGGATTAAGTGCGTCTCGGGATCATGGTTCTCGCCTAGTTCACCTTCCCGGTCTGCACCGGCGGCGTTGAAATATCGCAGGGCCACCCAACGCAGGCCATAAATTTCGCCGTACCAGTGGAGCAGGCGTTCAACCATGCGCTTGGATTCGCCATAGGGGTTGATCGGTTCCTGAATGTGATCCTCGGTGATAGGGATCTGCCGCGGGTGTCCATACGTTGCGCAAGTGGAAGAAAATACAATCGTCTGAACACCCCGGGCGCGCATGGCGTCGAGCAGATTGAGGGTGTTTAGAACATTGTTGCGGAAATAAAGTTCCGGAGCCTGCATGGACTCACCAACGTAAGCGTAGGCGGCAAAGTGCAGAACGGCGTCAATGGAATATCGCTGAAATGCTTGGTCGAGTGCGATTCGATCCCCCACGTCGGCTTGAATCAGCGTTCCCCACTTTACGGCTGCGCGGTGCCCCCTTTGAAGATGGTCGATGACTACGGGCGTGTAACCTTCACGGGCCAATTGCTTTGCAGTGTGGCTACCGATATAACCCGCACCGCCTGTGACAAGTATATTCATTGTTAGTTTGATTCTATATTGTTCCAGTAATGTTGAGTGGATAGCGCTCCGAACCATTGTCCAATGGGTGTGTGCGCTGCATAGCCGGATAGCGAAGGAACGTTCGGATTGGCGTTACGCACGCCGCCGGGCGAGGCGCCCTTGCGTCCGCACCATCGAAAGTATCGATCCCACCGTGGGACCCGCCGGATCGATAATCTAGAACCGGTTTGCTGTCTTTCCCATTGGCCGGCAGCCGCAGAAATGACGATCAGAATCTCGCGAATGCCCGCAGCCACCAGTTCGCTAAAACCATTTTTTTCAAACGCCTCCTTGAGCGAATAGTGTCAGCCGGCGATGCCGATGTAGTGGAACCCGAAGCGGGCTAGGCGCGAACGGTCCAGAGCATTGCGGCCATCCAGCACAATTCGCGAGCGCATGCGAGTGGCTACTGCTTCCCAGTCCAGCTCGCGG
>Ga0182024_10012807_pt1 | contig 16514 bp, 12 predicted proteins | sample P32metaG_FD_120480 | JGI IMG/M metagenome (GOLD analysis project Ga0182024, IMG submission 120480) | Permafrost microbial communities from Stordalen Mire, Sweden - P3-2 metaG (Illumina Assembly) | ecosystem: Environmental > Terrestrial > Soil > Wetlands > Permafrost | place: Sweden: Stordalen... | reverse complement strand
GCTATAGTTGCCGGCGAAGGGCCCGATCAACGTGGGCACGCTGTTGTCAACGAAGCTGGCAGCCTGGGTCCAGACCACTCCGTCGACGGAATAATAGGCGGTATACGTGCTCCCGGCGCGGGTGAGCCGTAAACACATCGGATTGTGATATTCGTTGAAACTGGGAACGTTGAACACCGTAGCCGAAACTCCCTCGCTGACCTTGTGGGCGGTGAGCGAAATATTGGTTCCGTCTGTCACCAGCGAAAAGGTGATGAAGTTCTGGTCATCCGCAAGCACCATCAGACCCTGACTGGTGCCAACAGCTGTGGCCACGATAGGCGAATCGATCTTGATGGAAACATCAAAATCTTCGTTGCCGATGGGCTGCACCACCCTCACCGCCTGGTTTGACGGAAGCAGTGCATCGTGGTTGCTGCCACCGGGAACCGTCAGCGTAAGGTGCGCGTTCTCGACTGAGACCGTTCCCCCGTTGGGCGCGACCACTGCCCACAATGGCCCAGGGAAGCTACTTGCCAGCGGTGCTCCCGGCTCTGAAGCAGGGGTTCCACCATTGGCGGAGTGCGTCGCCAGCATCATGGCCAGTGAGGAAACAAGAACGCCAATCCATTCTCTTCTATTTCGATACATCGCGATTGCCTCCGCTCGTTCGATGAACCGCCAGGCGGAACCCGCAAGAACCGCCCGCCTTCTCTGGTCACCATCGCCCTTGGGTGACCACCGCGGCAATTACCATTGCTGTGCATTACTGGAGTTACGAGGCGGGACAAATTCCTCTAACTTAACCCGCAGGTAGATGCGGGCTGAAGAGCTTGTGTGAGACCCAGGATTTCCAACTCAGCCCCGCAGGGACTAAATTCGTAAATCCTGGGTCTCACAAATTCGTTTTTTGTGCGGACTTCATTTCTCCCACGAAACTCATTGTGTCTCATTTCAGTACATAAGTAGACCTCTCCCACCAATAAGTCGAAGAAGCCTTTAGGTTCTCGTACCCTATGCGTGCTGTTATCGATCTGAACGGGGAAAGCCCCAGCCACTGCAGCAGCAGCCGCCGCGCCTTCCTTCGCCGCGCAGCCTCCAGCTCCGTATTCGCCCTGTCGCCGCAGTGGCTGAGATCGCAATACACGGCCCACAGACCGCAGACCGCCCTCTATGTAACGGATGCCATGGAGAAGTATGCTGAGCGGCCCCGGTTGCAGTGGAGCGGGGCTGCAGCCCGCGTGCGCGGCGCCACGATCGAAATCGATAGCACACTCGAATATCAGCCCATCCTCGGATTTGGAGCCGCGTTGACAGAAGCTTCCTGCTTCCTCTTACACGGCATGCCGCCAGCCGCGCGGCATTCATTCCTGACCGAGACCTATTCACCCCTGGGCTTGAACCTGAATGTCGGCCGCAGTTGCATTGGCTCCAGCGATTACTCGCGAAGCATCTACTGCTATGACGATGTCCCCGATGACATGAACCTGGATCACTTCAGCCTGAAGCATGACGAGGCTTGTGTCCTGCCCACACTGCGCGAGATCCGGCAGATCAATCCCCGGCTCTTTCTTATGGCAACTCCGTGGAGTCCTCCGGGCTGGATGAAAACCTACGGGTTAACCTTCGGCGGTCGAACCACAGAAAACCTTATCGGCCCTTATACCCACTCTCTTTGGGATATGGCCAATGAATCCATGCTGGGCGGATGGATGTCGGATCAGCATCTCGGCGTCTACTCCCGCTACATTACAAAATTCCTGCAGGGTTACGCCCAGGCCGGAACGCCGGTCCAGGCGATCAGTTGCCAGAATGAAGTCGAGACCACGCAGAATGGCAGAATGCCCGCCTGTCGCTGGTCACCCGGATTAGAAGCGGCGTTCGTCCGCGACCATTTGGGCCCGTCGCTGCGCGCGCAGCACCTGGAGACCCAGATCTGGTTGCTTGACCATAACTACAACTACTACCAACGGGTGGCCGCGCAGCTCGAGGACCAGAACTTAGCCAGGTATGTGGACGGTGTGGCCTGGCACGGGTACACGGGGACGCCCGATCTAATGAGCCTTTTGCACCGGAAGAAGCCCAACATCCCCTTCCACTGGACCGAAGGCGGCCCCTTCATCGACGATCCCAACTACTGCCGCGATTGGGCCAAGTGGGGAGGCATCTTTACCGATGCGCTGGAGAACTGGTGCCGCTGCGTCATCACCTGGAACCTGATGCTCGATCCCAGAGGAAGGCCGAACATAGGGCCGTACACCTGCGCTGGCCTGGTCACTCTCAACGACGACGGCAGCATATCGCAGAGTGGCCAGTGCCACGCCCTGCGCCACTTTTCCCGCCATCTGCAGCGGGATGGCGTGCGCATCGCCAGCGGAAGTGATGCTTCTGGCTTGCGCCACCTCGCCGTCCGCAATCCCGACGGTGGTTTCGCCGTGGTCCTCACCAATCCTGGAGAAGCTATGGACCTGCGTATCGTTCATGCCGGCCAACAGGTCTCCCTTTCTCTCCCCCGCGATGCGGTTGCCACCCTCACCTGGTGATTTCCCACTGCGGTCAACGGCCACTGAAGTAAATGCTACCTGAGGTGAACGAATGACACACGGACTGATCATGAAAAAACTAGTCGCCTGGGCCAGCCTGCCAATACTCCCGATACTCGGCACGTTTGCTTTACTATGGCTATATCTAACAGAAGACTATGACGACTACAGAAGGCATCCGGATTCCTTCTGAATGCGGACTGCGCCGCTCTCACTGCTGAACATCGAACCAATTGACTGACATCACCACCGGTACAGCGTTGGCCGGAGTGTCGTTGTAGTTGCTGGCGAACGGGCCGACGGCGGTCGTCGCCGCCGTATCCGTGAAGCTCCCCGCCTGCGTAAAATTGATCCCATCGATCGAATAAAGCGCTACGTAGGCACTCCCGGTCTTCGTGAGCCGCAGGTACATTGGATTCTGATATTGGCTGAAGTCACTGTCCTGCAAAACCGAGGTTGCGACCCCACCCGTCACCGTGTGCGCACTGAGACCGACCCTGGTGCCATCCGTCTGCAGTGCAAACGTAATAAAATTCCGGGCATCCGATACCACCATAAGACCCTGGCTGGTATTCGCATCCGTGCCGAAGAGTGGTGAATCGATCTTGATCGTCACGTCGAAATTCTGGTTGCCGATGGTCTGCACCACGCGTACGGCCTGATTGGAAGAAAGCATCGCGTCGTGGTTGCTTCCTCCCGGTACGCCGAGATATAGGTGAGAGTTGGAGATCGAGGCAGACCCACCCGCCGGCGTCACCACTCTCCAGAAAGCTCCCTGGAAAGCATCTGGCTGTACCTTCCCCGGTGCCGCCGGTGGCGGAGCCGACGCCACCAGCGATGACCCATCCGGCGTAGCCGCTGCAGGCCCAAGAGGACTAGCCGCAGGCGGGGCCGCCTCGGGAGCGTCGGGGGCCGCAGGAGCGGAGGGAGCGGAGGGTTCATTTGCCGCAGGAGACTCCTCGACCCTGGCAGCCGTGACTGGCTCCGCTTCCCGAGCTCCGGCAGGGGCTGCCGGAACCGACGGGAAAGCGGCAGCCTGAACACCAGAAGCCTGCGCGTTAGGGCCGACCGTCACGGTCCAATACGATGCCTTGAGGTTACCGATCGTAGCCTGGATGTTAACCACACCCGCACCCATCGCCGTAACATGGCCGCCCATGCTGATGACAGCTACCTTTTTGTTGCTCGTACCCCAGGCAATCGTTGAGTTGGGCAGCTGGCTCACCGAGCCATCCGAATAAACTCCGTAGGCGGTGAATTGCAGCGTTCTCCCCGCGACCATCGTAGCCGCCGTGGAATGCAGATACGCACTCGTCATCGTCTTGCCCACGATCGCTGCGGGGGTAATACTGAGAGCTGTGACACCGCTCGGAACGTAACCGAACGAAGGAAACACGATGCCCTGGTTGGCTCCCTGTCCCCAGGACGCAATTGCCTTGACCGTAGTGCCCGCCGGCATCGTGAACGGCGCAGCATAGACTTTTGAAGTCCCTGCTGTGCTCCCCGGACGAAAAATCGTGGGCGTGCTCCCATCGGTCGTGTAAAAGATCGTGAGCCTGTGGTTCGTATCGCTGTCGCTGAGCGTGATGGTAGACCCACCGGATCCCGCCGTCGCCTGGATGACAGGGGCCGCGACCGGGATGGTCGTGCTGTTCTGAACCACCGTGTTAGGAGTTTGAATCAATCCGCCATTTGACGAGGAGGCACTTTCCTCATAAGTCAACGAATTGTGCATATCGTTGGGCGTACCAGTCCACACGTCGTTTCCGGAAAAATAGTTGTTGATGACGGTTCCGTTGGTGAAGGTTCCTCCCAGGCATATCTGCCAGCCTGAACACCAGCCTCCGGCAGGGCAAGTAGGCGGCCCGTTTCCTCCCTGAAAAAGGTTGTAAGTCGCGATGCTCCCCGCGCCCCACAGCTCAAGCCCTATGCCGTAGTGCCCCCCAGTTCCGCTGTACGTTACTGGCACATTGCCGATAAACACGTCGTCGCTTATGACGTGTGTCGGCGAGACAGACGGCGTGTACTCCGGTACCGACAATTCAAAAGTGTTGTAGCTGGGATTAAAGGGCTGATAAAACGCGTTATGGCTATAGATGCCGGCGCCGTTCGTATCCTGTTGCGACTCAATCATGATACGAGAATTACCCTGCATGTTGTTGTTTTCGACATCGGCATTGAGGCTGGCGATGCCGAACGCGGATTGCTCCGAAAGCTTTAGACCCTCTTCGGTCAGGTTAATGGTGTTATTCGACCACGTCAGGTAGTTGTTGTAGCCGTTCACCCAGGTAGCGGCGCAGCGCCCGCCGGAGTCCGGGGAAGCGCTGGCTCGAATTGCGGCACAGTTATTGAAAAATGTATTCCACACCACGGTGATGTGCTGCACACCGGTCGCGGCGGTAAAGCCTGCATTCGTGCCGTCGATCCATATATTTGGTTGCGAGCTTGCTCCCCCCGCCGGAGGATTGTTGTTATCGAAAGCGTTATTCTGGATGATGATTCCTGACGCAGGATCGTACACCATGATGCCGCCCTGTGTGCCGCTGAAACGCAGGTACTGTATGGTGCATCCTTCATTTCCGGTGAAATTGGTACCGTTGCTGTCTGTGGACAGGGCAAAGTTGGTCGGCACCGTATTGGACAGCACCACAGTGGGCAAGTTGGTCTGGGTAACGATCCCGACATTTGGCCCGGTATAGATGGTGCCGTAGAAGCAAGGCAGACTCACGCCAGCCGTGAGCCTGTAAGCGCCCGCGGAGAAAACTACAGTATTGCCTGCGGCATTTCCAGCCGTGTTCACAATAGCCTGTATGGCGGCCGCGCTCGAACCAGCGGGCACCACGTAGGTCGTAGCCGACGCCTGTACGCCCATACTTAGGGCAATAAGTGCCAACAGTACCTTGTTCATCCTATAGCCTCTGCTGCTGATCTAAGTAATAAGTTGCCGGATGTACCTGATCCCACTATCCTTCCGCCCCTTGTAACCAACAATTACCTAGGCTGTGTATTACTGCCGTAACGACACAAGCCATCTACTTAACTAACCCTCCGCAACATCGAAGGGTGAAACCGAAGGGTGCCCCAGCCTGCCCCGGCTTGCCGTGGGGTCTCGCTTTTGAGACCTGGGATCCCTCAAACCAATTCCCACTGGGAACACCCACGCTCCCCTTTGTCATTAGGAGCATACCCGAAGGATCTGCGATTCCCTCCATCACCGACAATCCACCCAAAACGACAAACATGCTATGTTTGCCTCCCGGGGGGCAATGTGATCCGATCGATTGCAGAGGTAATCAAGGGATGGCTCTACCTATTTGCCTTGGTCACAGGCGGCAACTACCTGCGTAAAGCAAGGCTCCAACGCCTGGGAAAGGGAGCAAAGATTCTCCCCACTGTCTTCTTCAAATACCCCGAGATGATCCAGATCGGCGACCACTCCTTCATCAACCATCTCTGTTCCGTGTGGGCCTCTCCGGGCGGCCCGATCACCATCGGAAACAACGTGCTCCTCGGCCCTTGCGCCTCGATCATCTCCTCCAATCATGGAGTAGCCCGAGGGGAACTGATTCGCAATCAGCCAGGGCACGATGCTCCCATCAGCATCGGCGATGACGTATGGCTCGGCGCCAACGTAGTCGTAACTGCAGGAGTATCCATTGGAGACGGCGCGGTCGTAGGAGCAGGCGCCGTGGTCACCACGGATCTGCCGCCCATGTCCATCTGCGCAGGCGTCCCTGCAAGGGTTATCGGCTACCGGGCTTAGTCACTTATCCACATACCATGCCAAGGGCGGCACCATACAAAACGATACACAGGGCCTGAGAAAAACTTAATCATCACGTGAGCTTTCGTTTAATCACTCCTCTCTACTCTGACGCAATAACAAGCGTGAGCCATGAAAAACCTAAGAGTGGCAATAGTGATTTTTCCGGCCTTGATCTCTATCGCCACCACGGCACAACGTTTGTCGTCCCCCCAACCCGGGCCAGCTTTCCCTGCAACCCCTGTCGCCATCGGAGGCGCCAATCTTCCCTTTCAGCCCATTGGCGTCTCCGACCTTGTTCACCTCACGGTCGATGATTCACCGGAACTCTCGCAATCCTTCCGCGTTGACAATCACGGAAACCTGAACCTGCCCTTGCTGCGAGCGCCCATCCACGCGGAAGGAGTGATGCCCGACGCTCTGCGCGATATCATCGCAGCCACCCTGAGCGCGCAACATCTGCTGGTGAACCCGGTGGTCGTTGTCTCTGTCGTCGAGTACCGCAGCCGTGACGTCACCATCGCCGGCGCCGTCAAAACACCCATCACCATTCAGGAAATCGGCAACCTGCGCCTGCTGGACGCGCTCAGTCAAGCCGGTGGCTTGTTGCCCGAGGCCGGCCCTGAAGTCATCGTGGAGCAGGCAAACGGTAGTATGCAGCGACTCTCTGTCCGCCAGCTGTTCGACGGATACCACCCGGAGCTGAATATCCTGATACACGCGGGCGCACAGATCCGGGTGCCGCAATGCGACCGCGTCTATGTGGTCGGCAACGTGAAGCGGCCGGGAGCCTTTCCTTTCCTGAATCTCCAGGACACCACCGTGCTCCAACTGCTGGCGCTCAGCGGCGGCCTCGACTCTTTCAGCCTCAACAGAGCCTATATCTACCGCGAGGCCGAAGGCACCCCGCAAAAAACAGAAATAGAAATCCCGCTGCGACGCATTCTGGATCGAAAGGCACAGGATGTAAAGCTTGCGGCCAACGACATTCTCTACGTTCCAACTAATGGGAAACTGAAGGCCAGCGCGAGCGTGTTGAACCACGTTACGGGCATGGGCAATACCGCCGTGTCAGCTGCTATCTGGGCTCACTAAACTCCAACCCCACACCCTGCCTACGGAGGCCGCTCTCGCAGCGCCCTGGGTAGATAACGCGCACGAAACCAGTGCACAACGGAGCCAATCACATGGCCGGTTCGATCGCTATTCCCAAACCGCACCTCCGATTGATCGATCCCGCTGAAGCCCAGCGCCCACTTACCTTTTACGTGCGGGCCGTGCGCCGCCGGTGGGTGATGATCACGCTGCTCAGTGTAGCGCTCACCGCCCTGGTCGTACTCGTGTGCGCCATGTTGCCCCCCGTCAGCGTAGGCTCCGCAACCATTGCCATCGACCGGCAGGCCGCGCCCGAGACCATTGGCGACAATCACCTCCTGTCGACTGGCGACGATCAGTTCATGGCAACCCAGCAGAACCTGCTGCTGGCCGACATCATCCTGCGCCCGGTCACCGAGCGTTACAACCTGCTCGAGCGAGAGCACCAGCTGCGACGCTACTGGTTCTGGCGTTACTCGCCGAAAAGGGAAATGACGATCAGGAATGCACCGATCATCCTGAAGCATCTCAAGATCGAACGCAAACCTAACACTTACCTCTTGACCATTACCTATCGCGATCAGGATCCCCAGGTTGCGGCCAAGGCGGCCAACGCCATTGCGGATTCCTACCTGCGCAATATTTTCGATACGCGCATCAAGGAAGCTGGGCGCCTTACTTCCTCCATGGAACGGCAGCTGATCGACCTGAAAGAAAAAATGGAGTCGACCCACAGCGCACTGATGGTCTACCAGCGAGAACTCGGAACCGCCGACCCGGAGCAGAAAACCAGTGTATTGGTTGCCAGGCTCCAGGCACTCAATACCGAGAACAGCGTTGCCCAGGCAGATCGTATTTCCAAAGAAGCAGTCTTTCGTGAAGCAAAAGATGGGTCCTTGCCAGAGGTGGAGGTCTCCGCTCAATCCAGCGATCTCACCCGGGATGTAGAAAAGCTCAAGGTCGCCAAGGCCAACCTGGCCCTGGTGGGCGCGACGTATGGAGACCAGCATCCGGAATACCGCAAAGCGACAGCACAAGTCGAGGAAGCCCGCGCCGCCCTTGACGAAAGCCGTCAGAACGTTTCCACCCGCATCGCTGTGGATTACCGCCAGGCGATGGTCCGCGAGCGAATGCTCTCCGCCGCGGTTACCGAAACCAAGCAGCAAGTCGACAACCTGACAGCGCAGTCCTTCGATTACCTGCAGCTAAAGCACGACGCCGACACAGCAGAACGGGTCTACGAAGATCTCTTTGCCAAGATCAAGCAGTCGGGCATCAACTCCGAACTGCAAAACAACATCATCCGGCTGGCGGATTCCGCCCGTCCCGCCTCCCGGCCGGTCTTTCCCAATTGGCCCTTCATCGTTGCACTTTCCCTGGCCCTCTTCATGTTGTTGTGTGCTGCCTATGTAATCTCGGCAGAACTGACAGATGTGACGGCGCGGGAAGCCGAGGCGGTGGAGGAGGCGCTCGATGTCCCCGTCGTCTGCTCTCTACCCCAGGTGACCGATATGCAGCTGCGGCTGGCACTTGGGCCGGATGGCCTGCGCATCGCGGGCAGTCGCTGGCGCGGCTTGGAGGGCGGCTTTTTCGACGAAGGCGTGCGCCAGCTGCGCAGCTACCTCATGCTCTCTCTCCAGCCCAGCGAGCCCAAAAGTGTGCTTTTTACCAGCGCTTTGCCCGGCGAAGGCAAATCGACTCTCGCCCTCTCCCTCGCCATGGTAAACGCGGAGCAAGGCAAGCGCACGCTGTTGATCGATGCCGACCTGCGCCAGCCGACGATTGAGAAACTTGTGCGCATGGAACCCGATGCCGGCCTGGCCGAGGTGCTCGCGCACAGAAGTCATTGGAGCACTGCGACCCGCCAGGTTCCCGGCCGTCCCAATCTTTCCATTCTCGGCACCGGGTTGCCCCTGCCTATGGCGCTGGCGCTGATCGGGCCGCAGATGCGCGGCATCCTCACCCAGGCTGCCAAGGAATTCGACCTGGTCGTGGTGGATTCACCTCCGCTGCTGGGTTGTGCGGAAACCCTGGAAATTGCCGCGGCGGCGGAAGTAACCGTGTTGGCTGTGCGCAGCGGGCAGACTCCGATGAAGGCGCTGCGCGGAGTTGTAGAGATGCTGCGCCGGGTCAATGCACCCATCGCCGGCATCGTGTTGAATCACTCCGCCATCGCCACCGACGTCACCTACAAGGCCTTCGCTCGTTACTACAGCGCCTAGTTCGCACGCCTACAAAGGGCGCCATCTCTCGCCCTTTCAACTGCTCACACCCCGGTGACCTATGCCGCCTGAAACGAATACGCCAGAGAGAACAACATGACACTGCCACTTACGATTGTGCTGCTTGCCTTGTGGAGTGTGGCGATGGTTCGCTACGGGCGCTCTGTCCTCTTTCCGCCCGCATCCTTGGCCATCGTCTGGACCATCACGCTCCTCGCTATCTGGCTGTGCGGAGATATCTATTACCCTCTTACCAATACCGCCAATCAGATCGTGCTGGCTGGTGTGCTCGCCTTTTCACTCGGGGGCAGCTGCGCGCTGGCGGCGCCTTTTCGCATGCGGAGAACACTGGCCGCAGTCCGTGCGCGGCGGCGTATGCAGATCGACCGCTGGCTGACAGCCGCAGGAATACTTTTGTTGCTGAACATTCCCTTCTCCTACCTCTATTACACACAACTCAGCACCACCATCGCGCCCCGCGAAAGCCTGTGGAAGCAAATCCGAATCGCGACCAATAAAGCGAACGTATCCGGCCAGGGGGCCCTTCCCATTGAGTCATTCATTTTGCCCTTCCTGACCATCATTGCCCTGATCGCGGTCTATGAATACGCCGATACCGGCAGGCGGAAGTTCCGCACCGTCTTCCTCGTCCTGCTGGCCGGGGGATATCAACTACTGAATGGCGCCCGCTCCGAAGTGCTCCTCCTGCTGATCAGCTCGATCGTCATTCTCTGGCTCACCCGCGGCGCCCCGCCCCTGCGTCTACTGGGGATCATGGGCCTGCTGTTTCTGTTGGTCTTCTCTGTGGGCCAGATCTCCATGAGCAAATATGGCGCAGATCCGGAGGCATCTCTGGAGGACAATCTTCCCCGTGTCGCGGAAGGCTTCGGTACCTACTGGCTTGGCGGCATCATCGCCTTCGATCAGAACCGGCAAAACCCTGAGCTCAGATACGGTTGGGATCTGGGGAAATTCGCCAAGCGAATTCTCAATCGATTCGGCGCCACCTATTCGGAACACGATCGCAATCTTCAATACACCAAGATCTCGCCTAGCCAGGCCACCAACGTCTACACCGCATTTCTGCCTTACTACATGGACCATGGCGGTTTGCCCGGCGTCATCGGGCTGATGTTTCTAGTGGGCTTTCTCAGTGCCTATGTTTACCGCTGCGCCATCCACGGCAATTGCTGGGCGGTGTTCACCCTGGGAGCCTTCGTCTATGCCACAGTCATGACCATCTTCTCCGAAGAGTTCTTTGCCCAGATCATGTTCTGGATCAAAGCGGGTGGGGTCTCGACCCTGGTTTATTTCGCTCCCAGCGTCACCCAGCGCGCCCGTGCCCGATGGACCGACACGGATGCATCGGAGCCCCAACCGTGCGCATAGCAGCCTACACCGGCGGGGTCATGGTGCCCAGCGCCCGGGCCCGCGTGCGCCAATACATTGGCCCGCTCAACCATCTCGGCATCGAGGTGCGAGAGTACCCCCTGCCTTGGGGAAACATATTACCCCAGCGCTTAGTCCTCCGCCCTTTGTGGATAGCGGCTACCGCTGCCGCCCGCACCGCTGCGCTCACCTGCTCCTGGAAGGCCGACGTGACGTGGATATCACGACAGTTGCTCCCTGCCTTCACTCCTCTCCAGCCGCTGGCCAAGCGTCCCATGGTCCTGGACGTGGATGACGCGGTCTGGCTCAATACCGGCGGCCACCGCGCCCGCAATCTGGCCATCGCGAGTGATCTGATCGTGTGTGGAAACACTTTTCTCGCTGACCATTTCTCCCGTTGGAACAACAACGTCACCGTCATCCCCACGGCAGTGAACACCGAATGGTATCGGCCCCTCGCGAATCCCAAATCGGATGACATCCTCGTCATGGGATGGACCGGCACCAGCGGCAACTTTCCTTTTCTCTACGCGATCGAGGGAGCACTCCTCAGAGTTTTTGAACACTGCGGCCAGGCCACGCTGCTCGTCGTCGCCGATCGGCCGCCCCAGTTCAAATCCCTTCCTGCATCTCGCGTCGAGTTCGAACGCTGGACTCCGCGGACGGAACAAGCCGCGTTCGATCGCATGTCCATCGGCCTGATGCCGCTGGCCGACACCGACTGGTGCAACGGCAAATGCAGTTACAAAATGCTGTGCTACATGGCCGCGGGCTTGCCGGTCGTCGTCACCGCTGCGGGCATGAATCGCGAGGTGCTTGCCTTAGGTAAGGTGGGCTTGAGCGCCGCGAGCGAGCGGGAGTGGGTCGACGCACTCACCGCGCTCCTCGACCATCCGAACCTGCGCCGGAACATGGGCGCCGCCGGCCGTACCGTAGTCGAAGAACGCTTTAGCCTGCACCGGCTAGCCCAGCAGTACGCAGCCGTGTTCTATTCCCTGGGCGGAACATTGCCACGAGGCCACACTCTCCCAAACCCCATCTAGGATCCAATGCCAAATCCCGTGATCACCATTTCCATGCCCTTTTACAACAGCGCGGCTACCCTGGAACTGGCCATTCGTTCGCTCCTGAACCAGAGCTACAGCGACTTTGAGCTGTTGCTCTGCGACGACGGTTCCGACGATCAGAGCCTGGCGATTGCGCGCAGCTTCGATGACCCGCGCCTGGTCTGCTGGAGTGACGGCCGGCGCCTCCGCCTCGCTGCGCGTTTGAACGAATGTATCGACCGGGCGCGCGGCCGCTACATGGCCAGAATGGATGCCGACGATATCGCCTATCCGGACCGGCTCGCCCGGCAGTTGGCTTTTCTTGAAACCCACCCGGAGGTAGATCTGTGCAGTGCCGGCGCCATCGTCTTTGGCAAACATGGCCGCCCGTTGTGGCGCTTCAACCCTGCTCAGGATCATGCCGGCATCACCCGCTCTCCCTTCCGGGGCTTTCCCCTATGGCACCCGCTCTGGATGGGGCGCGTCGAATGGTTTCGCCGTTGGCGCTACGAGGAGACTGCCTGGCTCGCGCAGGATCAGGAGTTGCTCCTGCGCACCTACCGGCTCAGCCACTTCGCCAATCTACCCGAGGTTCTCCTGGGATACCGGCGCGAGCGAGTCACCCTCAAGAAGCTTTTTCGCTACAAATTGCTGCATATCAAATACGTTTCACGGCAGCCCGGCGCCGTCGGCAATGACTGGCAGAAGTTGCAACTCCTGGCCGTATCGAGTGCGAGATTCGGCGCAAATTGCGTATCCGTGCTGGGAGGATTCGAGAATCGCCTGGGTCACCAGGCCGCTGAGGCGCCCACCGCCAGCGAGTTGGCGCAGTGGCGCAACCTCTGGCTTCTGCTCTCCACCTGGTACGGGCCGCCATCGAGTGAGACCTTTCTGCCCTCGTCACTGTTTCCAGTCGCAACCAAGAAACACGAACGCGCATGAAAATTGCTCACCTGCTCACTCGCGGCGATGTTCTCGGCGGAGCCCAGAGTCATGTGCGCGAGCTTTCGCTCGAGCTGCGCAGGCTTGGCCATGAAGTGACCGTAATCACCGGAGCACCCGGCATCTTTACCGACCAGCTCCGGCAAGCCGAAATTCCCTGCTTGCAGGTGAGGAGCCTGGTTCGCCCCTTGCGGCCACACCGCGATCTGGCGGCCTTTGTCCAGCTATCGAGAGTCCTGCGCCAGTTGAAGCCGGATCTGGTGTGTGCGCATACAGCCAAGGCCGGCTCGCTGGGACGTGCCGTGGCACGGCTGCATAACATTCCCAGCGTATTCACCCCTCATGGCTGGTCGATGTTCGATCGCAGCTCGCTCAAATGGAATCCGATCTTCTGCTGGGCAGAGCGCGTCGCCGGCCGGCTCGGAACACGCGTCATCAACGTATGTGAGTTTGAGCGCCAGTTCGCACACCAATGGAGAGTCTGTCCGGCGAACGCGCTGGAGGTAGTCCACAACGGCATCGCGGAGATTCCCCTGACCCGCGTGCGACCGATCGTTACGCAACCGCCGCTGATCGTCATGGTAGCCCGCTTCGCGTCGCAAAAGGATCACGCAACACTCCTGCATGCGCTTGCTGGTCTACTCTGCATGGAATGGAGCTTGCTGCTGGTGGGAACGGGCGAACTGGAAGCACAGGTCATCGCTCAAGTGGCGGCCCTTGGTCTTAGCGATCGGGTCCGCATACTACCGGCGGAAACCAATGTGAACCGTTTGCTGATGGAAGCTCAGATCTACGTACTATCAACCCACTTCGAGGCGCTCCCCATCAGCATCCTCGAGGCCATGCGTGCGGGCCTGCCGGTTGTGGCCACCGATGTGGGCGGCATCCCTGAGTCGGTCCGCGAAGGAGAGACCGGATTGCTCACGCGCCACCGAGACGTTGACGCCCTAAGGGACGCGCTGGCTCGCCTGATTGCCGACCCTGCATTACGTCTAGAACTAGGCACCGCGGGAAGGCGTCTCTGGAGAGCGCAATTCACCGCGAGCACGATGGCCGCCCGCACCGTAGAAGTCTACAAACGCGCTCTCGGCGATAACTAGCGGAAACTTACACCCAACCACGGTCTCCGGTTCTAGACGGGGAAGAGGGCTTAACTCTGTCCTAACAAGAAGCTGGGTAGATGGGTGAGTGGGTGGGTGCCCCAGGTCTCGCTCTTGAGACTTGGGATCCTCCTAGTAAAGGTCCATTAAGTGCCCTGTTATAACCCCAGGTCCAAACTAATTCACTTCCTGCACCTTGATGATGAAGTACTGGAACGTGTCTCCCTTGGCGAGCGTCAGCTGGTGAGGAATGTTAGCGGGTATATGAACGATGTCGCCCTTCTTGAGCTTCATCTCCTTACCACCCGTTATCGAATCACCTCTTACTTCGCCCGGCGCCGAAGGCGCGCCATTCACCATGGTCCCGCCAGAGACAAGGGTCGCATTGCCATCGACCACGACATAAAAATCGGCGAACTTCTCATGCAGCTCAGCCTTTCCGCTTTGACTGCGGAAGGCCAGCATGCTGTAGTCCGTGGAGTACTTCTTGAGCGTCTCAGTAGCCAGTCCGGAAGCGTCTTTCTTCTGCTCCAGCTTCTGCTCCATGGCCATCAATTCAGCCGGCGAATACCGATCCGGAGTCGGCGCAGCGTCCTGCGCAAACGCCCACTGCCCCAAAGTCGTCATCATGCCGATGGTCAGCAAAACTACAGAAGTTCTTTTCATGTGCCGCATACCTTCTCTTTCCTTGATGTGAAAAGCAGTCTACCCTTTCGCTGCCCGGGTGCGCGCGATGACCTCGATATAACCCCGTGCCGTGTTGGTGATGATTTCAGGCTTCCCGTCCGCGAGCGCCTGCAGGTTCACCAGGTCCGCGCCGACGCCCAGGGCCGAAGCTCCTGCTTCCAGAAAGCCGGCCGCCGTCTGCAGTGTGACACCGCCGGTCGGCACCAACCGCAAATAAGGAAACGGAGCTTTCAACGACTTGAGATAGCTGGCTCCTCCCATCGCCGAGCAGGGAAACACCTTAACGAAATCCGCCCCGGCACGCCATGCCGTAATCACCTCGGTGGGGGTGAGTGCCCCTGGCAGTGAAACCTTATCCCGCTTCTTGGTTTCAGCAATTACGTCCATGTGCAGGCTTGGGCTGACCACAAACTCCGCGCCCGCTTCGATGGTGGCAGCACATTCGGCTGCATCCGTAACCGTGCCCGACCCCAACAGCAGCTTGCTGCCATAGCTGCGCTTCAACTCCTTCAAGACGTCGATCGCGCCGGGCACCGTCATGGTGACTTCAATGACCGTAACCCCACCGGCAACCATCGCCTCGACCACGCCTAAGGCTTCCTTCGCGGAGCGGGCCCTCAAGACAGGAATAATCCCTGCTGCTTCCAGTTGCTCTTGCACTTCCTTGGACATTCTTCTCTTTCCTCAGTGAATAAACTCTAGCGGGCGATACGAGCGGATCCGCCCTGCATCACACGCTCTACCTCTGCGCGCGACGCGGTGCTGGTATCTCCGGGTGTGGTCATGGCCAGCGCTCCGTGAGCCACTCCGCAAGCGACGGCCCAGGCAGCGGGTTTGCCTACCAGCATCCCGTAGACCAGGCCGGAGGCAAAGGAGTCTCCGCCCCCGACCCGGTCCAGGATGTCGATCTCCCGTTGCGGCACATACAAGATCTCGTCCTTATAGATGGCCATCGCGCCCCACGCATTACGGGAAGCCGTTTGCGCGGTGCGCAGCGTCGTGGCCACCAGTTTGAGATTGCCGTACGAAGCAGCCACTTCGCGCAGCATCTTTTCATAGCTCGCGACCGGCAACTCATCGAAGTCTTCTTTCACCCCTTCGAGCTTGATACCCAGCATGGCGGAGAAGTCTTCCTCATTGCCGAACAGCACATCCAGCTTCTTCACCAGCTCCCGATTCACCTCTTGCGCCTTCGCTTTGCCGCCAATGGACTTCCACAGCGAATCGCGATAGTTCAGATCAAAGGAAGTGATGGTCCCATACTTACGGGCCTTATCGAGAGCCTCAACGGCGACCTCCGGAGTCGAAGGCGACAGCGCGGCAAAGATGCCGCCGGTATGCAGCCAGCGAGCCCCATTGCTCGGGCCCAGAATCCCTTCCCAATCGAAATCGCCCAGCTTGGTCTGCGAGATGGCTGTGTTGCCCCGGTCAGAGCACCCGACAGCCGCGCGGACGCCATAACCGCGCTCGGTGAAGTTGAGGCCATTCCGCACCGTGCGCCCAATACCGTCGTAGGGCACCCAACGAATCAGGGAGGTGTCTACACCGCCCTGCAAAATGAAATCCTCAACCAGCCGGCCGATGGGGTTATCGGCAAACGCGGTCGCGATCGCGGCGCGCATGCCGAAGCAGCGGCGCAACCCGCGCGCCACGTTGTACTCTCCCCCGCCCTCCCAGGCTTGAAATTGCCGTACAGTATGGATCCGGCCTTCGCCTGGATCGAGGCGCAGCATGACCTCCCCTAAACT
>Ga0182024_10012806_pt1 | contig 16515 bp, 5 predicted proteins | sample P32metaG_FD_120480 | JGI IMG/M metagenome (GOLD analysis project Ga0182024, IMG submission 120480) | Permafrost microbial communities from Stordalen Mire, Sweden - P3-2 metaG (Illumina Assembly) | ecosystem: Environmental > Terrestrial > Soil > Wetlands > Permafrost | place: Sweden: Stordalen... | reverse complement strand
ATTGCAGGAACTTGTCGCGCAGCGAGCGCGGGTCGGCGTCGCTCGAATGGATCGACTCCTTCGTGAACTGGATGATGGGGCACGGCTCGATGTCACCCCACGGGTTGATGTGGTTGGTGATGCCGGTGGCCGCGGGGCAGAGCGCCCGGCCCTCGCCGTCGAAGTAGGCGTCCACGATGATGATCGGCTTTTTCGCCCGCATCTCCACCACGAAGCGGCGAGCTTCGAGCTGCTGTGCGGGCGACAGGCACAGCTCCGGGTTGGCTTCGGGGCCCATCGGGCGATAGACGTGGAACCAGGTGTACATGACGCCCATGTCGATCAGGCGATCGAGCCATTTCTCCGTCAAGAGGTCGGCGAAGTTCGTCTGGCATAAACTGGTGCAGACGCCGGTGAAGACCTTGTTTTTCAGGCAATTCTCGATGCCCTGCATCGTCTTGCTGAGCACGCCGGCCCGGCCGCGACGCTGGTCGCTGACGATCTCGTTGCCTTCCACGCTGATGAGCGGCGTGACATTGGCGAGCCGGCGCATCTTTTTGGCCCGCTCGTCGGTGATGAATTGGCCATTGGTGAAGATCTGGAAGTAGCAATCGGGATGGGCCTCGAGCATCTCCAGGAGGTGCGGGTGCATGAACGGTTCGCCGCCGACGATACCGAAGAAGACGTTGCCCATCTCCTTGGCCTCGCCGATGAGCTTATGCAGGGCGTCCGGCGAGATGGTCTCCTGCTTGGCGCTGACGTCCACCCAGCAGCCCTGGCAGCGCAGATTGCAGCTATTGATGATCGACACGTACAGGAACGGCGGAAACACTTCGCCCTTTTTGAGCCGTTGTTTGTGCTTCTGGACGGAGAGCATGCCTTTCCAGCCCATGTTCCAGGCCAGCTTCCAGAGAAGGCGCTTGTCGGTCTCGAACAGGAGACGCTTGGCCATTCGGAAATACACGGCTGCTCCTTCAATACCACGCCGCGCGGGTGAGGTACTCCGAACCCCGCGGGTCAACCGTGGAGGATATACTTTCCCCGCGGGTTGACCCGCGGGGTTCGGAGTACCTCACCCCGCGGCGTGAAGAATCTCGGTGATCCGCTGCACACACGCGCTGAGCGACTGGGCCGCCATTTGAAAGTTCGTGTGATCCGACACTCGCTTGTGCTCCGCGGCGAAGTATTCCGCCACCTTCCGCAGCTTCGGCAGCTTGCCTTTCGCTCGATGCAGGTACTCAGCGGCGTCCTTGCGCTGATAGCTCGGCTCCAGGGCGCGGATATAGTCGAAGATCATGCGCGGGACCTCGAGCATTTCTTCGTCGTCCTGGATTTCCTCGGCGTGTTTGAGGAACGTGCGCACCATCCAGGCGTGGGCCATGATGGTGTTCAGGTTCTCCATGGCCACTTCGGGGGACATCACAATATTCCCAAACAGCCCAGGCCGTAAAACGTATATTCGACGTCGGTCTGCTCATCCCAGAGCCCGCCGCGAAAGCCGCCGCCACTCAGCTCCAACTCTTTTACATAACCGAGAATCGAGTCCGTGTCCACACGATCGAAGGCCCCGAGCCGGCGCAGCGTCCACAGTCCGGTGAAGGTAGACAGCAAATCGGCGAGCGGAGCCCGGCCATTGGCACGCAGGCCGCCCTCGAAGGACGGCATGTCGCTCAGGAAGCGAACGACGTCCTCGCGCACGTCCGCCGTCAGAGCCGAGCCGTCTTCACCGTCGCCGTCAAGCATTTGCAAAACGCCCACGGCCGCGGCGGTCGGATTGGTACCGCCGCGCCGCATCGGAGCAATTTCGACAAAGCCGCCATCCTCGCGCCGCCGGCCCAGCACGAATTTCACCGCTTGCTCCGGACGGGGCAGTGGCCGGCTCAGCAACTGGTAGCACAGGGCGACCAGGAACGTGTGATAGGTGCTGCCCGACGGCGTCCCGATCGCCTTGGCGTAGCCGCCATCCGCGGTGCGAAAGGTTTCCAGCAGCTCGGCGACGCGATCTTCCCATCCCGGCGGGCTATCGGCGAACGGGTCCGGGCCGTCGCCAACCTGGACGAGAGCGGCCGCGTAGAGCAGCGAGAAGAAATCGACGACGCTCGCTTGCCGGGTCAGGCAATCCTTCAAAAAGCGACTGGCGGCGGTGCAGACCTCGGGCACCAGGCCATCGAGCACGGCCAAACCGCGCAGACCGAAGCCGGTGTAGTAGAGATCGGAGCCGCCTTCGCGTCCGGAAAAGCCGCCATCGTTGTTCTGGGCGGAGCGCAGGAAATCGATGTGCCGGGCACGGTCTTCCTGGGGCAAACGGCCCACGCCCTGGGCGAGATCGACGGCCAGTTGAAAGAGATAGGCATCGGCCACGGTTGACTCGAGAAAAGCTTTTCACGCCGCGCGGGTGAGGTACTCCGAACCCCGCGGGTCAGGGTGACGGGATGCGCATCCTGCACGGCTGACCCGCGGAGTTCGGAGTACCTCACCCGCGCGGCGTGGAATCATGATACCGCGGTGGCCATTTTCAGCTGCAGGAGCGGCACCAGCTCATGTTCGTGCGCCGGCTCCGGCTTGTTGCGCTGCAGCACCGAATCGACCAGATAGTACAGCAGCTCGCGCAGCTCCTCGGGCTCCACTTCATCGGCGACCGCCTCGGCCCGGGCGCGGTACTTGTCGATCAGCTTCTCGGCCTTGTCGAAAACATGGGCTTCTTCGAAAAGATGCCGAACGCGATGCAGGACCACATCGGTGGCACCCTGCCCGCTGGGGCTCGACGACTCGTCGCGCGGGATGTGATTGTGGAGCAGCGTCAGCAGCTCTTCGCGGGCTGCCGGACGGGCCCCTTCCAGCGCCAGAGCCAGCAGCAACGTGGGCCGGGCGGCAAGGACGTCCTGGCCCGTGACGAGCTTGTTGTCCCCGTCGCCTTCCCAATCTTTGAGGTCGTTGAGGATCTGGAAGGCGATGCCGAGATGCCGGCTGAACTCGACCACCATCTTTTCATACTTCTCCGCGGGCCCAGCGAGCCGCAGCCCGGAGTACAGGGCCGCCTCGAACGCGGGCGACGTTTTCAGAGCGTAAATCTTGAGAGCGTCCAGGGCGGTCAAAGCTTTCTCGCTCTGATCGCGCCAGAGCAGCTCGGCCCCCTGGCCTTCTGCGAGCTTCTGGTGCGCGTCGGCCAGGCGGTCGAGGATGTCGGCGGCACAATCGCCGCCCAGCTCCTTGCGCTCCCGGCTGATGAGCCGATAGCCGAGGCCGATCAGGTAATCGCCGACGTTGATGGCGGTGCCGACGCCGTGCTGGCGGTGCAGGGTCGTGACGCCGTAGCGGAAAGTGTCGTCATCCTCGATGTCGTCGTGGACGAGGGAGGCCTTGTGAAAAACTTCCATGGCCAGGGCGGTGCGGCGAACCGAGTCGGACAGGTCGATCTTGTCGGCCCCACGGGTGCCGGGAGCGCCTTTCAGGGCGTCGTAGACGGCGAGGGTGATGAACGGCCTGGACCGCTTGCCGCCGCGGGCGAGAAAGTCATAGGCGATATGTTCGTGGATGAGGAGGGGGTCGCTGGCCGGCAACCCGCGGGGTTCGGAGTACCTCACCCCGCGGCGTGGGGCCAATCGGGTTAGCTCGGGCTCTTCGCACAGGCCGTTCGCGGCCCGCATCAGGTGCACGTAGGTCTTGGTCCTCGCGGCGGGGGGCTCGGTGCGCAGCTCGATCAGCTCGCCGACCCAATCGTCATCGACCGACGTGCTCCGGCAATTGCTCGACAAGAGCGGCACAGCCACGCAGGGCACCCCCGCGAGCAGAATCTTGTCGAGGGCCTTTTCCAGCACGTTGAGGCAGGCGACGCCGACGATGGCATCGACATGCCCGCTGACGATGATCTTGAGCACGATGGGCGTGCCTTCCGAGACGAGCACCTTGTAGCCGAGATCCTCGGCCTTGACCTTGAAGTCGGCGATGGAGCAGGCCCCGCACTTGCGGCAATCGAGGCCGAACTCGTCGTAATCGGCGGGGCAACCCTCGGCATGTTTCAGGCAGTGCGGCATGAGCAAGAGCCGGCGTTTGAAATCGATCGCTTGCACCTGTTCGCGCCAGAACTCGTTGCTGATGCAGACCATGGTGAAGCCGAGATACTGCTCGCTCAGGTCGAGCTGTTTGAGCAGGTCCTCGCCCATGCGCTGCAGTTCCGGGCGGATGAGCGGCTTGGAGCGGTCTAGGGTTTGGCCAAAGCGAGCGGCCTCGGCCCGCACCCGATCGCGCATTTCCCGAGTCTCGGGGACGATCTTGAAGTGGGCGGTGCTGGGACGCTTTTCCTTGGCCTCGGGCTTGGTTTCCAGGGTGGTTGTCACAGTGGTTCCTCGGGTGGGTGCCGACGGGCAAAAAATTTTGTTTAGCCGCTCGCCTCTGGCGAGCGCTGGGGCTCGCGCTCGCCAGAGGCGAGCGGCTAAACGGCTAGTTTCTTGCGGGCGCGCCCCAGCGCGGCCACGCTAAAGATTATCGGGTACAACTTCTCAAAATACCAGAGTTTTGCAAAATAAAATCCGATGGGCGTCGGATCATGCAGGCCGCCGGCTTCCACTTGCTGGATGAGCCAGGCCAACCCCCTATTCACCGCCTCGGCACTTTGCGAACCGGCGTCGAGCAAAACCTCGACGGCCAGGGCGGTTTCTTCCACGCTGGACGGCACGTTTTTTGCGCCGCCCCAGCCGCCGTCGGAGTTCTGGATGGAGAGAAGCCAGGCGATTCCTCGTTGGGCGGGTTCCGTATTGATCATATCGAGATCCCGGTACGCGGCCAGCACACGAGCGGTGCCGTAGGTGGGATTTTCATCATCGGGGGCGTGCTGGTTGCCGAACCAGAGCGGCAGCCAGGAGCCGTCGGGGCGCTGCTGGCGGGCGAGATACGACAGGGCAGGTTCAAGGCGAAAGTGCTCCGCCAACCCATACTTCTCCCAGGCGAGATCGTAATCGGTGCCTATAATGGCGAGGAAGGGTTGGCGCCAGTGTTGGATCGCCCGAATTGCATGTGCGGTGAGATCCGGACCGCTTCGGTCAAATGGCAAGTGTCCCCACCCTTTGCAGAAGGTTGGCCAACCTCCGTCGCGGTTTTGCAAGCCACAGAGCCAGTCCATCGCCAGCAACATGTCGTTGCTCGTATCCATTGTGGGGGCTAGATGGTTGAGTGCGAGAATTGCTCCAGGACTGTCGTCCGCGTCCGGCACGCCTCCCGGCAAGGGTGTCCACGCCCATCCTCCCGGGGCAGCTCCAGAGTAAGGATGCCATTCCTTGATTTGCTGACCAAACAGCCAGTCCACCAACTCCGGTTTCTTGTCGAGAATTCCCAAATCCCCCGCTGTTGCCAACGCATTGATCGCCAGTGTCGTCACCCACGTCGCCAGGTTCGAGTCAATCGGCCAGCTACCATCGGGCCTTACCGCTGTCTCCAAAAACTGAACCGCGCTCTGAGCCACCGAATGATCCGCCAGCCCGATGCTCGCCAAACTGAGTGTGACGAAGCTGGTGAGCGGTGTCGCCTCCAGATAGCCGCCGCTGGAGGGCTGGATCGCTCGCAACACTTTGAGGCTTCGTCCCCGGGCCAACCAGCGAATCAGCCGCACGATCGGATTCCACGATGGCCGATGATGATGCACCGCCTGGCCGATGGCGATGAGGGCAGGCAGGGCGTAGCTGACCACTTGCAGCCTTAGGAAGCGAAACCACGATTGCGGCAAGCAGGCCAGTTCGAATGGCAACGCCGGTACTTCCTTCCACGACACCAGTCCGGCCAAAGCACAGGTCGTCAGGATCGGCACGGCGAAGGTGCGGTCCTTGCCGTAGCGGGCTCGTACCGCCTCCGATTGCTCCTCGGCGGTCTTGCCATAGCGTTCGCCCAGCCAGTCGTCGGCTCGCTTCAAGCAATCCGCGAACTTCGCAGCCAATTCGGGCGTCTGTAGCCGCGTTCGCCGGAACGCGGGTAAGCTTGGCCCTTGATGATGATCACCCCCCCGCGTTCTGGCGAACGCGGCTACGTCGCCCGCCGCCGAGTCCGCCAGGTGAAACGCCGCCCGGCACAGCATGGTGGTCGAGATGTTGCTGAAGCTCTTGACGGTATCGCCCCAGCCGCCATCGGTGTTTTGGTGCTCCGCGAGCCAGGTCAGGCCGCCGGCGATGAGATGGGCGAAGCGATCGGCCGGCGGCGTGTTTTTTTGCACCAGCGAAAGCGCGGCCACGGCGGTGGCGGTGGACAGGGCGGACGCCGATAGTTCACCGACCCAATGGCCCTCCGGATTGCGCTCGGCAAGCAGCGCGGCGAGGGCGGTTTGGTAGGCGCGTTCGAGACGAGCGGCGTCGATGGACATGAGGGGATTTTATGAAGTCGGCTTGATAGAGCATTTCACGATTGCGCTTGTAGCTGAAGTCGCCAGACTTCAGGGGGCGTCCCCGGAACTCTGGCGAGTTCCGCTACGGTTCGGCGCCAAGCATCGTGAATTCCTCGAGCCGAAGCGCCCCGCGAAATCTTGCAGAATTGTGGTGACGCGGACAGCTGGATAGTTATATAATCACGTTATTCCACTCTCATGCGGAGATGATAGGCGTACGCACCTGCGAGTTGATCTTTCCGAGACTGACATCCAATAGCCATGTTCGCTTCCATCGCAGTATTCCTGAATTTCAATCTGCCCAACGCGACGACGTGGTTCTACTTCTCGTTTCTCCTGGCCGTGGCGCTGTTCTTCAAGTTTTCGCGGGTCATGAGCATCCGCAACTGGGACGTTGTCTTCCTGTTCCTGCTCACGCCCGGGCTTTTGCTGATTCAGCCCGATCCGCAGCCGGCATTGCGCGTGGCCGCGTTCGTGGGACAAGCATTTTTGCCGGGTGCTGGCCCCGACCAGGTGTTCGGCGCCGTCGAGACGCTGCTGGCCGATCCGACCGGCGGGCTGCCCTCGGCCAACGTGCACTGGATCGGCTATCTTTGGCTCTTGTGCGGCTCGGTCTACTTCTTTCTGCGCTGCCTGTTTGACCTGGCCCTGGTGCAGCGGCCGGCGCTGGCGCCGAACCTGAGCTTTGGCGGTATGGCCTGGCTAGCTTCGGCGCTGTTCATCTGCTTGCTGGCGGTGGCGTTTCGCCCGGATCGCCATGTGATCATGCCGCAGCGGCCTCATCCTGAAGGCGGCCCCAGTGCGGTCGCGCCGGTTCCGGTTGGCCGGGAGACGGCCGCTCACGACCTGGCCCGCGATTGGTTCGACGCCCCCAACTGGTTGCGGCGCAGTTTCGCCGGGCTGTGCCACCTGGTTCTTGTCGTTGGCCTGGTGCTGGTAGCTCATCTGCACTTTCACGATGCGGCGTCGGGCATGGCGGCGGCGACCTTTTATCTGATGCTGCCTTACACCGGACTCTACGTCAGCCAGGAGCATCATGTTTGGCCGATCGTGCTGATTGTGTGGGCTCTGGTCGTCTATCGCTCGCCCACGCTGGCGGGCTGCGTGCTGGGCGTGGCGGCCGGGACCGCTTATTTCCCGGTGCTGGTGTTTCCGGCCTGGCTCAGCTTTTACTGGAAACGAGGAGCGGGGCGGTTCTTCGTATCCTTCTTGCTCATGACCTGCCTGTGCCTGAGCTTCCTGGGGCTTTACCTGGAACTGAAGGGCCAGCTGCGAACGAGCATCGACCACGTATTCGAGCAAACCGCCTGGCAGCCGTGGCTGGCACCGGCCGCGACGCTCGAGGGATTCTGGACGGGAATGCACTGGGCGTATCGCATCCCGGTGTTCCTGGCGTATCTGGCGTTTGTGCTGGCGACCGCGTTTTGGCCGGCTCCGAAAAACCTTGCCCAGCTCATCGCCCTGAGCGCGGCCGTCATCATCGGCATTCAGCTGTGGTACGCGGATCAGGGCGGCGTTTTCGTGCTTTGGTATCTGCCGCTGATGCTTCTGCTGGTCTTTCGACCCAACCTCGCGGATCGCCGGCCGGATCCGATCCAGCCGGAACAGGATTGGCTTTGCCGCCTCGGTCATTCGCTGGGCAAATCCATGCGCTGGCTCATGCACATCATGCTGCCGCGCAAGGAGGAACCGGCCGCGAAGTAGTGGCAAGAAGAATGCTCAACGAAGAATCCAGGCCTTCCGAACATTACAATTCAGTAATCTTCAGGCGTTGGGTTGTCAGGGCCTGAGACTTCCCATAAACCGATTGCGGGCGGGAGGGCCTTACCTGGGGTTCTCATTTCGCCGCCCCCAAAAAAGATCTTGTTGTTTAGCTGGGGAGATGGACACTCGCCACGGCAACCGTAGATGGTTTCCGAATTGCGAGGTCGCATCATGCGCCTTTTCAAACAAAGTTCAGCACTATTTTCTTGCGGAAATGACAACCGTTAGGGTCGGTCAGCAAATTCGTTAAAAATCTTTCAATATTCTCCTTGTCGCCGGCCGAGGACCGGTATAGATTCAAATCACTAGCAAGAACGGCAAATTGGGAAAGATGGGCAAACACTGTCGCAATGTGCGCAACTTGGGGTTCGGATTACTCTCCCCCCCTCCTTGCGCTTCACCCAAACAATTGAGGTTTCATCATGCGTTTCAACTTTTTTCAGCGAATGTTAGCTTCTCTGTTGGCCAAAAATGCGACCGAAAAGGGAAAAACTTCCCGGCTCAAGCGTAAGCTTTGGACGTTCCACCCCGAGTTCCTCACCCTTGAAGAACGCGTGGTTCCGGCAGTGACCATCAATGTCTCCGCCGGCAACGTCCCCGCCCTGATCGCGGCCATCAACACCGCCGATATTCCTGCCAATGTCGGTTCGACCATCAACCTGGCGGCCGGAACCTATAGCTTGACCTCGCTCCAGCAGTTGCCGACCATCACGCAAAATATGACGATTAACGGTTCCGGCGTGGGCGGGGCCATCATCAATGCCAATCTAAATTTTGGGGTCTTCGTGATCCAGGAGACGAGTGCGACCGTTGGGACCACCGTGACCATGAGCGGCCTGACCATCGAGAACGGCAGCACGGGCGGCGACGGCGGCGACATCCTGGTGGAAGACGATATCGACAACCTGATTCTCAATAGCTGCATCGTCCAGGGCGGTACGGCGGGCGGCGACGGCGGCGGCATTGCCGCGCCCGGTGCGCTCACGCTCAACAGCACGAAGGTGACCTCCAACCAGACTACTGCCGGTGGCTCGGGCGGCGGCATCTGGTGCAACGCCGTGATTTTGAATTCCTCCACGATTACCGGCAACTCGGCCGATCCCACCAGCACCAGTGCCGATGGCGGCGGCATCTTTGGGGCGGTCAGCGCCACCAACAGCACCATCACTCTCAACACTGCCGGCGGTTCGGGCGGCGGCATTTACTCGCCCAGCGATGGCGCTGTCGTGGCGATTTCCGGTGGTCAAGTCAGTCAGAACTCAGCCGGCGGCGTAGGCGGCGGACTCTACGCGCAAGCCGACGTCTTCGTGACCAACGCCACGCTCACCGGCAACACGGCGTTCGCCAGCGGCGGCGGCATCTATGACTCTGCCGCGACCGTGACGCTGACCGGCTCCACCGTCAGTCACAACATTATCACTGGCAGCAGCGGCGACGGCGGCGGCGTTTACTCTTACTCCGACGTCACCCTGACCGGCAGCTTCGTCAACAACAACGTCGCCGCGATCTCGGGCGGCGGCATTTACATTCCGGACGGGGCCGCCAGCCTCACCGGCAGCAGCCAGGTGAACAATAACAAGGCGGTCGGCGGCGCCGGCGGTGGCCTCTACGCTTATTCCGGCGCTCAGGTGACTTCCAGCACCGTTGATGGCAACAGCTCCGACGGCAGCGGCGGCGGCATCTACGCCTATTACACGGCCGTCATCCTCACCAGTGCCAACGTTTCCGGCAACAACGCCAAGGCGGATTACGGCGGCGGCATCTACGACGAGTACGGCAACGCCATCCTGTCCGGCAGCACCGTGGACAACAATTCGGCCGCCGATTCGGGCGGCGGCATCTACGCTGACTACGGCGACGTCACGATCAGCGGCAGCAGCCAGGTGAACGCGAACTACAGTGGCGTCAGCGGCGGCGGCATCTACGCTTACTACGGAAGTGTCAGCGTGGTGTCGTCCAGCGTGGACAGCAACTACGCCGCTAAATTGGGCGGCGGCATCTCGAATGAGTATGGCACGGTCAGCCTCACCAGCAGCGACGTCAGCTCCAACACTGCCGGCGGCTCTGGTGCCGGCATCGCCGCGTACTATGGCGGAGTCACCTTGAGCGCCAGTACGGTGAACCACAACAAGGCCGGCGGCGACGGCGGCGGCATTTATGCGGAGTACGGCAGCGTCATCGCCACCAATAACAGCTCGGTCAGCTACAACAACACGGCCGATGGCGATTCGGGCGGCGGCATCTATGGCTATGCCGGCGTCTCGCTGACCAATACCACCGTGGACTACAATCATTCCTACGAAGACGGCGGTGGTGTTTACACCGAGTACGGCGGCGTCACCATGGTATCCAGCCACGTGGACCATAACTCGACTGTTTATTACTACGGCGGCGGCGTTTACGTCGGTTCGGGCGGGGTGGTCATGACCGGCAGCACCGTGAGCGGCAACATCTCGGGCGAGTATGGCGGGGGCATGTATGTGGATGACGGCGCGGTCACCATCAACGGCAGCACTATCAGCGGCAACACGGTCACCGGCTATGGTGAAACGGATAGCTCCGGCGGCGGCATTTATGTCAGCGACGGCGGCGTCAACGGGGCCGGCAATACCATTTCGTCCAACAGCGCTTATGATTCCGGCGGCGGCATCTACGTGTCGTCTGGCGGCGTCAATCTGAGCACCACCACGATCAGTTCCAACATTTCCACCCAAGGCGAGGGCGGCGGCATTTACTCGTCCGATGGCGGCGTCTACCTCAACGGCTGTACCGTGACTGCCAATGTCGCTGACACTTCGGGCGGCGGTATTTACTCCTACGATGGCAGCGTCCTCCTGACTGCCACCACGGTCAGTTTGAACAAGGCCATCACGGGCTCCGGCGCCGGCATCTATGAGTATGAATACGGGAGTGTCAGTTTGATCTCCAGCACGGTGGACACCAACACCGCCGAAGGCTCGGGCGGCGGCATCTATATGGACAGCACCTACGGTTACGGCAGCGTCTCGCTGACCGGCAGCCATGTGGATTATAACAGGTCGGTGGACGGCAGCGGCGGCGGTATCTATGGGGGCTACGGCGGCGTCACCGTGAGCGCCAGCAGCACCGTGGATCACAACAGCGCCCTCAGTTCGGGCGGCGGCATCTACAGTGATGCCGGTCCCGTCTCGGTAGCCAACAGCGACGTCAGCTACAACAAAGCCCTGTCCAGCAGTGGCGGCGGCATCTATGCCGGCGAAGGCGTGACGCTGACCACCAGCACGCTCACGTTCAATGTCTCCGCTGGCGACGGCGGCGGCATCTATTCGGACGTGGGCGAGGTGATCCTGACCAACAGCACCGTCAAGAGCAATACGGCCACAGGGTCGGGCAGCGACGGCGGCGGCATCTATTCGGACGTGGGCGTCGAAGCCCAGTTCAGCACGATCAGCAGCAATTACGCCACCGGCTCGGGCGGCGGCATCTACAACGACGGCAACGCGATCACCCTTGCCAATACCACGGTGAGCAGCAACACGGCCTTCCTTTCGGGCGGCGGCATCTATGCCACCGGCGGCAGCCTGACCCTGAACAGCGTCACGGTCAGCAACAATATCGCGCATGAAGACGGCGGCGGCGTCTACGCGGCGGGCACCGCCGACAACGTGGTGATTGTCGGCAGCACCATCGTCGGCAACACCGCACTGCTGGACGGCGGCGGCCTGTACCTGTTTGGGCCCAATCCTAACGGCGCCGGCATCACCAACAGCACCATCGGCCAGAACGTCGCCAGCCGCTTTGGCGGCGGCATCTTCGCGGACATGGGCAGCACGGCCCTGACCGACGTGACCGTCAACGCGAACAAGGCGAACGCGGGCGGCGGCGTCTATGCCGGCAGCGCCGGTTTGGTCACCCTGGAGGACACCATCGTCGCCAGCAGTTCGCCGGGCGGCAACTTCGCCCTGGCCACTGGCGGCGTCTTCGTATCCCTGGGCCACAACCTCAGCAGCGACAGCACGGCCACCACGTTCTTCGCCGTCAACAACGGCGACCTGAACAGCACCAACCCGCTGCTGGGAGCACTCGCCAGCAACGGCGGACCGACGCAAACCTATGCCCTCGGCTCGGGCAGTCCGGCCATCGGCGGCGGCGACAACAACGGCCCCAACGTCGATCAGCGCGGCAACAGCCGTCCCGTCGGCCTCTCCAACACCGCCACCAACACGGTCTCCGCGATCGGGGCCTACCAGCCCACGGCGGTCAGCAAGACCGCGACCTTCACCGCCACCTACACCGTGACCCTGGACAGCGGCTCGAACTTGCAATCGGTAATCGAGAGCGCCATTGCCGGGTCCAAGGTCGTCGTTCCGGCGGGCACGTACAGTCTGTCAGGGCTGGGAGAAATCACCATTCCCAATAACGTGACCATCACCTCCAGCGTTCCGACCGCGCAGGGTAGTGTCATCATCGAAGCTGATGCGGCGAACCGGGTCTTCGAGATTGCCGGCTCGGTAACCAACGTGCACATGATCGGCCTGACCATCGAGGACGGCAGCGTCACGGACGAGAACGGCGGCGGCATCCTGGTTGATACACCCGCGGCCGGCAGACCTCTTAACTTCCTGTCCTTGAGCAACTGCGTCGTCACCGGTAATACCGCCGGGAGCAGCGGTACCGGCGGCAACGGCGGCGGCATCTTTACTCCGGGCGTGGTCGTGATCTCCAACAGCATCATCGGCACGGAAGCGGCGCCCAATGCCGCTGTCTCCGCCAGCGGTGCCGCCAGCGCCAACGGCAACGGCGGCGGCATCTATGCCGGCGAAGGCGCGACCATCTTCAGCTCGAACGTGAGCTGGAACACGGCCGACCCGAGCAACAATGCCAGCACCGGATCTTCCGGCGGCGGCCTCTTCGCCACCGGCCTCATCAACGTGATCAACAGTACGGTTGATGACAACGTCGACGGCTTCTACGGCGCCGGCATTGCCTCGTTCAACACTTTCTCGACCAACCCGTCCGGTTTCGGCGCCACGGTCACGCTCGTCAACAGCCACGTCGATGACAACATTTCGGGCGGCGAGGGCGGCGGCGTCTGGGCGCAGAGCAACATTACCCTGATGAGCGGCAGCACCGCCGATGGCAACACGTCCGCCTCCACGACGTTTGAGGCCGGTCCCACCACCAGCAACGGCGCTGGCCTGCACAGCGACACCGGCATCGTCACCGTGATCGGCAGCACCGTCGATAACAACGTCATCGGCAACAGCACCGCGACGCCGGGTAACGACGGCGGCGGCATCTTCTCGGCCTATGACGTGTTCCTGACCAGCAGCCATGTGGATGGCAACACCGCGATCGATTCGGGCGGCGGCATCTACGCCGGGGACGGCACCGTGGTCATTACGGGGACAGCCGCCAACCCGAGCAGCGTCAACGGGAACACCGGGACAGGCGGCGAAGGCGGCGGCGTCTGGGCCGAAGACGGTGTCACGCTCAGCAACGGCACCATCAGTTCCAACACCGCCGGCACGAGCGGCGGCGGCATTTATTCCGACTACGACGGCGTCAGCGTCGGCGGCGGCTATTTCGGCGGCATCGGCCAGGTGAACTCCAACACGACCACCGATAGCGCCGTCACCCAGCAGGGCTCGGGCGGCGGCATCTACTCCAGTGAAGGCAACGTCCTGGTCGTCGGCACAGGCACGACCCCCAGCACCGAGAGCACCGTGGACTCCAATACCAGTAACAACGGGAACGATTTCGGCTCGGGCGGCGCCATCTATGTCTATTACGGCAACGTCGCCCTGCTGAATGCGAACGTCAGTTCCAATCAGTCGATCGAAGCGAGCGGCGGCGGCGTCTTCGACAACTATGGATCCGTGACGGCCACGGCCACGACCATCAACTCGAATACCGCGGCCCTGAGCGGCGGCGGCATCTACAGCAACTATGGCAACATCATCCTCAACAACACCACCTTGAACAGCAATACCGCCACCGCGGACAGCGGCGGCGGCATCTGGGCCGACTACGGAAGCGTGGTCGATACCGGCACCGGCAGCACTCCCTACACGGTGAACAGCAACGTGGCCGCCGGCTCGGGCGGCGGCATCTGGGACGGCTATGGCAGCGTCATCCTCAGCGGCATCAACGTGAACGGCAACACGGCAGGGACCTCTGGCGGCGGCATCTACGTCGACTATGGCTCGGTGATCGATGCCAGCGCCGGTAAGGTTGCCAACACCGTGAACAGCAACACAGCCGGCGGGTCCGGCGGCGGCATTTACGACAATTATGGCCGAGTCTTCCTCACCACCATCAACGTCTACGCCAACACGGCCACGGCCGGCGATGGCGGCGGCATCTATGTCGAATACGGCGGCGCCAGCCTGACCAACAGCAACGTCGGCAGTTCGGGTAACGGCAACACGGCCGGCCAATCCGGCGGCGGCATCTACGCCGAATACGGCCAGATCAACCTCAGCGGCAGCACCGTCAACTACAATAACGCCTTCGGAGGAGTCGAGAGCGTCTCGATCGACAGTGGCGGCACCGGCTACTCGGTCGGCGACATCCTCACCGTCCAGGGCGGCACCTTTACTACTGCCGCCACGCTGTTGGTCACCAGTGAAAGCGGCGGTATTATCTCCGACGTCAAGGTGCTTAACCCCGGCAGTTACTCGGTGCAACCGACCAACCCGGTCAGTGTAACCGGGGGCACAGGCAACGATGACGCCACCTTCGACCTGACGTTCTCCGACGGCGACGGCGGCGGCATCTACGATTACGAGGGAACGGTCAATCTGGCCAGCACCAGCGCCGTGGACCACAACAGCACGGTCTACGAGGGCGGTGGCATCTACACGTATTACGGCCAGGTCAATGCCAGCAGCAGCGACATCAGCTTCAACACGGCTTATAACTCGGCCGCGGCTGCCACCACGGGCTATGGCGGCGGCGTCTATATCTACAACGGGATCGTGAACCTCACCAGCAGCACCGTCAACAGCAACCAGGCCGGCACCTCCGGCGGCGGCATCTACGCCGAAAATGGCGCCGTGCTGATGAACGCCAGCAAGGTCAACAGCAACCAGTCCCTCGGCAGCGTCGGCAGTCCCAGTTACGTCGGCGGCATTTGGGTCTACGCCGGCGCCGTGTTGAATAACGGCAGCCAGGTCAATAGCAACAGCGCCGACGCTTCCGGCGGCGGCATCTACGCCGAATACGGCGGCGTCATCCTCAATGCCAGCCAGGTCAACTCCAACAGCCTTTCCGGCGCCAACTCGTACGAAACGATCGAAGATCCGGGAAGCACCTATGCGGTCGGCGACGTCCTCACCGTCTCGGGTGGCACCTTTACCACGCCCGCGCAAATAACGGTCACCGCCGTTGACGGCAGCGGCGACATCACCGGTGCCGTCGTTTCCACCACCGGCAGTTACACGGTGGCTCCGGCCAACCCGGTCGCAACTACCGGCGGCGGTGACGGGACAGCCACCTTCGACTTGTACTTTGCGGCCGCGATTGGCGGCGGCATCGACAGCGACAATAGCGGCGTGATAATCGCCGGCGGCAGCCAGGTGGATAAGAACTCGGCCACCGGCGGCGTTCTCGACACCAACGACGGCGGCGGCGGCAACTCCAACGGCGGCGGCATCTACGCTCCGACTTCCGGCGTCACCATCAACGGCAGCGACGTCAGCAGCAACACCGCGACCAACGGCACCGCCAGCTTCCAGGCCCTGACGGGGCAGGGCGGCGGCATCTACGGTGAGGCCGGCGTCATGCTGCTTTCCGCCAGCACCGTCAATAACAACGTTGCCGGTGTCTTGGGCGGCGGCATCGCCGATACTGGTGTAGGCTCCGTCATCATCAACGGCAGCACTCTGTCGGGTAACAAGGCAACCAACGCCATTTCGACCGCCACCGCCACCTCCGGCGATGGCGGCGCCATTTACCTGGACACGGACTACAGCGTTTGGGTCCTGAACAAGAGCACGATTTCGAGCAACGTGGCCGGCCTGCTGGGCGGCGGCATTTATGCCACCGACGCCGACGCCGTCGTCCAGGTGGTCAGCAGCACCATGAACAGTAACCAGGCCAACCAGAACTTCATTCTGACAACCAGCGCGACCTCGGGGGCGCAGGGCGGCGCCATCTACGCGGACGGCATCAGCGATGTGAGCGTCGTCACGAGCAGTTTCAGCAGCAACAAGGCTTACGACGGCGGCGGCCTCTACTCCAACGCCGCCACCAACGTGACCATTGTCAACAGCGGCTTCGGTTTGAATCAGGCCGTGAACAACGGTGGTGCGTTCTACCTGTTTGGCACGGGCAACGACAGCGCCACCATCATCAATCTCTCCGGCCTGAGCACTCTCACCAGCATTCTCAACAACCATGCCGGCAACGATGGCGGCGGCATT